>MTKW01006319.1_pt1 | contig 21659 bp, 6 predicted proteins | sample 1042761 | NCBI WGS metagenome assembly MTKW01 (sample SAMN06205366, study PRJNA360243) | anaerobic digester metagenome | biome: Wastewater treatment plant; feature: Anaerobic digester sludge; material: sludge; isolation source: anaerobic digester fed with sludge from wastewater treatment plant ... | reverse complement strand
TTATCAATGTATATTCATCAGCAGATGTCATTGCTACCAAACAGCATGCAGGCGGTATAGTTGCCATTGCCGATAATGCATACATCGAAAATACCTATTTTTCCGGACTTGCCGAGGCGAAATTAAGCTGTGGAGGAATATTGGGTACTGTCACTGGTGAGAATACGGTCTTGTCTTCATTGGCAACATCGACATACGTGAAAGGAGTTAAAGCAAATCGTATCATCGGTGAGGCTTCCGGCTCGTTGACACTCCATAACAACTATGCCCGTACCGATATGTTGGTTGGCAGTCGCAATATGGATGTAGTATCTTTAAGTGAATCTCGCCTCAAAGGGATTCAGGGAGAGAGCGTACCGCTGCAAGGCGCCGATTTCGCTTCGCCATATCCTGATTTTACAGATGCTGATATCGAGGCAGCAACGGATGCCTTCAACGCTAACTATTATTCAACTGCTAAACGTTTATATTTCGAGTCTCATCTCAGAACCGGTAAAGTGTCAGCCATCTGGACCCAAGCCAATTTATATGACTTGATGGTAACTCAATACCAACGGACCGGAGACGAAAAGGATTATCAACTTTGCTTGGATATTTTGGAAGGGAATCGTCTGCAATATGCTAATTATAACTGGGATAATGGCGTTGTTTGGTTTATTTATGATGATATCATGTGGTGGGTAATTTCTTTGGCAGAAGCCTATTCTATAACCAAAGACGAGAAATATCTAAATTTATCAAAATCCGGTTTTGAACGGGTGTGGTCAGGCTCTTCCGTGCTCAAAGACAATGGTAGCTACGACCCGGTGCATGGAGGCATGTATTGGGCTTGGGATCAGAAAAATCCGGAAGGAACACCTTTGCCAACCATGGGGAAGATGTCTTGTATCAATTATCCCACTGTGATTGCTGCAATGACGCTCTTCAATGCGACTGCCGATTCAACTTATTTCTATAAAGGATTGGAAATTTACACATGGGCGAATAACAATTTATTTGACAAAGAATTGGGAAGGGTGCCGGACTCCAAGCACGGAAACGGTCCTAATGCCAACTGGAAAGATCATGTTTACAATCAGGGAACCTGCATAGGTGCGGCTATGATGTTGTATAATGCCACCAATGACAGAAAGTATTTGGATGATGCGGTGTTGACTGCCAATTACACTAAAAATCAAATGAGTACAAATGGATATATGCATTTCGAAAACGGCATTGAGCAAGGCATCTATCCGGCTATCTTTTCAAAATACATTAAAAGATTGATAGAAGACGGCAAACAATACCAGTATATCCCTTGGTTACAGTATAATATCAATGCCGGTTGGGCAAATAGAATCGATAGGTCTAAAGTGACTCATAAAGATTTTGCAAATCCGGCTCCCGCAATTTCTAAAATTCAAAGTTATGATGCTTCCGCATTGCCTGCATTGATGCAGGTTACGCCGACTGTGGACAGCAATCCGATTGTCATCAATACCCAAGCGAAAGAATTTTATGAATACAACCTGAATTGGGACTCGGATGTTTGGACCATGTCGGAAAAGGATGCTTTACCCAAGCTGAAAGGATTTAATATAAAGACCGGATTAAACATCAGTCAATCAAAAAGTTCCTTAGAACTGATTTATCACAATCATCAGCTTAAAGTCAATAGTTTGAGTCTGGTCAATGTCGAAATCATCGATTGGAGTGGTAAGATTGTACAATCTGTTTTGCTGCATGATAATTATTTGCAAATTCCGAATGGGGTATGGATTGTCCGTGCTTTTACAAAAGATGATGTTAAAGTAATCAAAGTAATATCTTGAGAATAAATAAAATAAATATAAAATTAGACCGTATGAAATTAAAAGTTAATTTGTTATTGTTGCTCAGCTTGTTTGTGCTTGCTGTGAAAGCAGCACAACCGCTTGATTATGTCAGCACTTTAGTTGGAACGCAATCGAAACATTCCTTATCAACCGGCAATACCTACCCGGCAATAGCATTACCTTGGGGTATGAATTTTTGGACGCCTCAGACCGGAAAGATGGGAGATGGATGGGCATATACCTATGATGCCGATAAGATTCGGGGTTTTAAACAAACACATCAACCCAGCCCTTGGATCAACGATTACGGTCAGTTTTCAATCATGCCTGTTGTTGGAGAACCGATTTTTGATGAAGATAAGCGTGCCAGTTGGTTTTCACATAAGGCTGAAGTCGCTAAACCACATTATTATAGTGTGTATCTGGCAGACCATGATGTAGTAACGGAAATCTCTCCAACTGAGCGAGCTGCAATCTTCAGATTCACTTTCCCGGAAAATGAACATTCATTTGTTGTAATCGATGCTTTTGACCAGGGTTCCTATGTGAAAATTATTCCGGAAGAAAATAAAATCATTGGCTACACAACCAAAAATACAGGAGGAGTACCGAGAAACTTTAAAAATTATTTTGTGCTTGTTTTTGATAAAGCATTTACTTTCAATGCCGGCGTGTTAGATGGGGTGTTGAACGAAGATATTCGTGAAGTGCAGGCTAATCATGCTGGTGCAGTGATAGGTTTTTCAACGCGTAGGGGTGAGATGATTCATGCACGAGTTGCCTCTTCTTTTATCAGTCACGAACAGGCTGAATTGAATTTAAAAGAGTTGGGTAATCTGGATTTTGACCAAATTAAATTAGCCGGCGAGAAACGCTGGAATGAAGTCTTGGGTAAAATTGAAGTTGAATCGGACAATATTGATCATTTGAGGATTTTTTATTCTACACTGTATCGTTCTGTACTTTTCCCCAGAAGTTTCTTTGAATACGATAAAGATGGTCAGATCGTACATTACAGTCCGTACAATGGTGAAGTTCTTTCGGGATATATGTTTACGGATACCGGCTTTTGGGATACTTTCCGGAGCTTATTTCCTTTGTTGAATTTGATGTATCCTGAGATGAATTACCGGATGCAGGAAGGCTTAATCAATACTTATAAAGAAAGCGGATTTTTCCCTGAATGGGCAAGCCCGGGTCACCGTCCCTGTATGGTGGGCAACAACTCTGCGTCTGTGCTTGCCGATGCCTACCTGCAAGGCATCACAGTGGCTGAACCCGATGTGTTGTGGGAAGGAATTGTAAAGACAGCCAATAGTGTGCACCCGCGAATTTCTTCAACCGGTAGGTGGGGATATGACTATTACAATCGCTTGGGTTATGTGCCCTGCGATGTGAATATTAATGAAAGTGCTGCCCGGACTTTGGAGTATGCCTACAATGACTGGTGTATTTATGAGCTTGGCAAAAAATTAGGTAAGCCCGCAAGTGAAATTGAAGTCTATGCACAGCGCAGCCTGAATTACCGTAAACTCTTTAATCCTAAATACAACCTGATGGTCGGGAAAAAAGAGAATGGTGAGTTTAGCGAACCTTTCAGTCCATTCAAATGGGGAGGTGATTTTACGGAAGGGAATGCCCTGCATTACACCTGGTCAGTGTTTCATGACCCGCAAGGATTGATTGATTTGATGGGTGGAAAAGAAGTGTTTAACCAAATGTTGGATACGGTTTTCAAACTGCCTCCTGTATTCGACAATAGTTATTATGGCTTTACCATTCACGAAATCCGTGAAATGCAGATTATGAATATGGGCAATTATGCACATGGCAATCAGCCGATTCAACATATGATTTATTTATACAATTATTCAGGTGCACCGTGGAAAGCCCAGTATCATTTGCGTGAAGTCATGGAGAAATTATATACTCCTAACCCCGATGGTTATTGTGGGGATGAGGATAATGGACAGACTTCGGCGTGGTACGTATTCTCAGCCTTGGGTTTCTATCCGGTTTGTCCGGGCAGCGGTCAGTACATTTTAGGGTCGCCCATTTTCCCAAAAGCTACTTTACATTTGGATAATGGTAAAAAAGTAGTGATAAAAACCAAGAAAAACAGCAAGGAAAATGTATATGTTGATCAACTCAAGGTGAATGGGAAAAAATATACACGCAACTACTTGGAAATAGATGCGCTTAAAAAAGGCATGAAGTTGAATTTCACCATGATTGATAAGCCTAATAAAGTACGTGGTACCAAGCAAGCTGATTTACCATATTCATTTTCGTCTCAAGATAGATAAAAATTAATCAATAAGTTGTGTAAAACTTAATCAAATTAATCAAGATTTATAAAATCCTCATTCAATGAAAAGTCCCTCATCAGTGTTAATTGCAATTTTGTTGATGATATGTTTCAATCATTTATCGTCACAGAATACCAATTACATTTCTAATCAATCACCTTTAATTGAAACACCGTTTATTCAATTGCCCATAGGCTCCGTCAGGGCTGAAGGCTGGTTGCTCAAACAGCTGCAACTCCAAAAAGAAGGATTAACCGGTCATGCTGAATCCTTGTATGGAGGCTCCAATGATTTAGGTGCCGGAAGTGATTGGCTTGGAGGAAACGGAGATAGTTGGGAGCGCGTTCCTTACTACACGAAAGGCTTGGTGGCGTTGGCTTATGTTCTTGATGACCAAGATTTGATTGACAGGGCACAAAAATGGATCGACTGGTCGGTAGATACTCAATTAAGAACGGGGTTCTTTGGACCGGCAGGCAATACAGACTGGTGGGCGCGCATGCCCATGCTGTATGCCATTCGGGATTATTATGAAGCTACTCATGATGAGCGTATCATACCATTTTTCACTAAGTATTTTCAGTATCAAAACAGCAATATTGACGGCAGACCATTAAGTAGTTGGGGACGATCGCGAGCTGCGGATAATATCGACATTGTGTTCTGGCTGTACAATCGAACCGGTGATGCTTTTTTGTTGGAATTAGCGGATAAATTGCACGGGCAAGCTTATAATTGGACAGATATTTTTACAAATAATAAGTTCAATTATTTTGGTACTGATTTTCAGCCTAAACACAATGTGAATGTGCCTCAGGCAATGAAAATGCCGGTAGTATATTATCAGAAATCCCATGCACCGGAAGATAAAGCAGCTTATAGAGCAGGTTATGAACATCTGATGCGGGATCATGGACAAGCTTGTGGTATGCAGTCGGGTTACTAAATGTTAGCCGGAAAGTCGCCCGCGACAGGTTTGGAATTGTGTTCGGTGGTGGAACAAATGCAAACAAGCGAAATTGCTCAAATGATTCTGGGAGATGTTTTGATAGGAGACCAATTGGAGCAAGTAGCTTATAATGCTTTGCCGGGTGGGTTAACGCATGACATCAAAGGGCTGCAATACTATCAACAAAATAACCAGCTCATCAGCAAACATGGCTATTATGGTTTTGGACAGAATTATGATAACGGCAATATGCCCGGTCCTTATTCCGGCTACGGATGTTGCCGTTTTGACTTTCACATGGGTTGGCCCTACTTTGTAAAAACCATGTGGGCTGCTACCCATGACAATGGCTTGGCAGTGATGGCATACGGACCATCTACTGTAACGGCATTGGTAGGTGATAAAAAGCAAGTTACCATTCAAGAGACGACTGATTATCCGTTCGATGAAAGCTTGACTTTTCAGTTGACTACTTCTGAAGATATTGCTTTCCCGTTGAAATTGAGGATACCGGCATGGTGTGATAGCCCTCAAATTCAAATAAATGGCGAAACCCTGTCAGATGTTATTTCCGGTGAGTTTTACACGATCAACAGAACTTGGAAGAATAAGGATGTGGTAACAGTGAGTTTCCCTATGGAAATTCAAGTACATGAGGAGATGAACAATGCGGTGAGTATCCAACGCGGACCCATAGTATATGCACTTAAAATTGAGGAAGAATGGTTGGTTCGCAATAATTATGGCAATGGATTTAACGAATATGAAGTTTTCCCGACATCAGCTTGGAATTATGCACTTTCGATAGATAAAAATAATCCGGAATCATCTTTTCAAGTCAATAAAAAGCCTATGCCTGAAAATCCTTATGAGCAGGCGCTTACTCCTGTTACACTAACGGTAGATGCCAAAAGACTTAATGCATGGACATTAGCTTTCAATGGGCGCATCGCCAACGATCCGCCTTACGGACCGGTCGAAACCGAGAGCAGTCGGGTGTATAAGGTCACTTTAGTCCCGTATGGAGCTGAGACTTTGCGTGCGACTGTTTTGCCGATCATCGGAAACAATGTGATGATTACGGATGAATTTACGGAAGACTTTGAAGATGGACAGCAAGGATGGATTCAATATGGAGGCAGCTTTTATGTTGACCAAGGCATATACGTCGCAACCAACACCGCAGCCAGTCACCCCTGCTCCAAATCAGTTGTTCCGGCAACACAATTCTCCGATTTTACTTATGATGCACAAGTGCAGGTTGCAAGTAAAGGGGATGGCGGCTTGGTGTTCAGAGCCAATAATTTCTCTTTCGGACCGGATGATTATAACGGATATTACGTAGGCATCAACAGCAATACCAATCAGGTTATTGTAGGTAAAGCCAATGGAGGATGGAATCAGCTTGCAACCGCCGATTACGAAATCAATATCAATCAGTGGTATCATATCAGAGTGGTAACGGAGGCTGCTGACCTTAAAGTCTTTGTCGATGATATGGAAGTCCCGAAAATCGAGTTGACAGATCATTCGTTTAAATCTGGCTCTATAGGCTTACGCTCTTATCAAGCTATTACGCATTGGGATGATATCCGTGTGGTTTCAACCCATGCATCTTCAGCAACTTCCTTGCACCAAGAAAGCCGGCTTATATTTTATCCGAATCCTGCTCGAAAAATATTAAATGTATTGGTTCCTTATCAAGGCGTTTTGACCATTCATAATTTATTGGGAAATGAAGTGTTTTCCGGTGATGTGAATCCCGGCATGAAAGTGCTTGACACAGAGCGTTTTGATGCCGGTATATATATATTAAGTATTTCAACCCAACAGGATCAATCGCAAAATCAGGTTGTGCAGTTTGTAAAGGTTTGAAAATCATTGTCGAATGAGTTTGTGTCCTTCTTTATTAGGTTATTTTCTTTTCATGATTTTCTCTGTAGATTTTGGGAGTACATTCGTATTTTGTATTGAATGCTTTGAAAAAGGTTGATCTATTGGCGAAACCGGCTTTGAAGCAAACCTCCTCAACTGTTAATTTAGTCTTTGTCAATAAATTGGCGGCGAATTGCACCCTGCAATCCCGAATAAGATCATTGACACTCACTTCATCGATCTCATTCATCTTGCGATACAAACTTCGCTGACTGATATTGAGTTTTTTGGCAACAAAGGGTGTGGATAATTCCTTGTTGGTTATATTGTCGCTGACAATCTGCAACACATCATGCAGGAATTTTTTGTGTTCTTTATGCATTAATTTTCCCTCAGCAAATTCATATGAACTGATAGGAGTGCTGTAATAATCTTCCAATTTTTTCTTTCTGTCAATGATTTTTTTAACTGAAACCTGTAAGAATTTAGTATCGAAAGGTTTATTGATATACATTTCGGCACCTGCTTCCATAGCATCGATTTGTTGATCAATTTCGTAATTTCCTGAAATGATGATAATTGGTATGTGAGAGGTTTCACTGTTGTTTTTAATATTTTTTGTTAACTCAATGCCAGATATATTGGGCATCACTATATCACATAAAATGATATGAGGGCGCATTTCGGTTAATACCTGCTCTATGTCTTGTGGGTCACTCATTGATAAAACATTGAATTCCTCTGAGAAAAGTTCACTGATGAGCCAAAGTATTTCTTCATCATCATCGATCACAAGCATGTTTGATTTTTCTCTGTCATACGTATATTCAGGTATTTGAATGGTTTGATAGCGCTCTATTTTTGGAGTGTAGAATGGTAAACGTCCTTGTTTGTTGGTTGGAATATCACTAATTTCTAATTGTGGTAGGATAACGGTAAACATAACAAAACCATCTTGGGTGTTGGTTACCGTAATGGATCCATCTAATAAATGAACCATGTTGTTTAAGATTGCCAGACCCAATCCATTCCTCGAGAAAGGAGAATCAATGGATTGATTTTCAAAAGTATCTAAAATGGTATATCGATTAAAAATATCTTTGAAATTGGTTTCGGGAATTACATTTCCTTCATTTGCAATGTTAATGGTCAAATTTTGATGGTCTGTAAAAACGTCAATTTTTATACTTTTGTCGTTTGGGGTATATTTAAATGCGTTGGAAATTAAATTAGTAAATATTGTAATCAAGAAGCTCTTATCAGTGTTCCATTGTAAACCTTCCGGTATTGTTGTAAGCAGATTAATGTTTTTAGAAGACACCATTTCTGAAAACATATCAAGAATGTATTGAATGCTATCAGAAACATCTACTGTTTCGGTGATGATTTCTCGATTTCCGGTTTCAATTCGCCTGAATTCAATCAACTCTAAAATTAAATTATTCAATCGTTCGGCATTGGTCTGAATAATTCTTACATAATTACTGACAGATTTAGAAACTCCCGGCTGTGCCAGAATCCTTTCACAGGGACCTGAAATCAAAGTTAAAGGCGTGCAAAACTCATGTGCTATATTGGTGAAAAATTGAAGTTTAGATTCATATACTTCTTTTTGATGTTTTTCTTCCAATTCTTCCAGCATCTTTTGTTCCTTTTTGTTATGGCGTTCGTGTAGGTAATACAGCACAATGACAATAAGTATGATGGATAGAATCCAGTAAATAAAATAGGCCGCTTTGGACAGATACCAAGGTGGGAGTATTTTTATTTTAAGACTAAATATATCGCTTTCCTGATTTAGTGTCCTATTATAATACTTAGTTTCTAAGGTGTAATTTCCCGGCGCCAAGTTGGAAAATGCCGCTGAGTTAGACCCCCCATTGTTAATCCAATGATTGCGGAGTTCATCTATTTTGTAAAAATAAGTATAGTTGCCTTCATTGATAAAATCGATCGCAGTAAACGAAACTGAAAAAAAGTTTTGCCTGTAACGCAATTCTAACTGTGTTTTATTATTACGTGTTGACAGGAAATCTTTGATATTGTATTTTTCGCCAAAAATGCTAAGATCAGAAAATGAAATTTGAGGCATATAAACTTTTTCGGTACCGTGATCTTTTTGAATGGCAACAAAACCATTAATTCCTCCAAAAAATAAAGTATTACTCTCATAATCCTTAAAAGATGCTCCATCACTAAATTCAGTGATTGCTAATCCGTCCGGCTTTTCATAAATTCTGAACATATTGTTATTGCTGTTAAAATGAACCAACCCCTTATTGGTGCTCAGCCAAAAGGTATTCTCATCTCCGGGTTCAATAGCATGAATAGAATTGTTTTTGAAGCCGACATTGGTGTTAAACAAGATTTGTTGATTATCAGGAGACTGTTTAACTAATCCGAACCCGGTGCCAATTAACACAGCACCGTTGTCATCTTTTATGATAGAGAAAACATCATTGATAGTCTGATTCCCCTGTGGATGATAATAATTTACAGGCTCTAAGTTATCTGTTCTCCGATTGTATTGGAACGGACCATATCCACGATTTGCAAACCACAGCAAACTGTCTTTTTCGGCGTAGATAGAGAAAAAATAGTTAGACTCGAAATCACCGTTGTTGATGGAGTAATGCTGTATATTAGTCAATTTTGGTTGATCAGCGGTACCAACAATGTCTGCACAAATAACACCTAAACCGACACTGGCTAACCAAAGTTTGGAGTCCGCCGTTTCATAGATGCTGTGGATATACCTGAAATTATTCGCATCAGCCTCCGAATTTTCCAAATAAATATAATCTTCATACTCATGTATATATTTCGACTTATTATTTAAGATATCCAATTTGATGTTGTGGATGGTGTTGGTTCGATAAGAGTAATAGCTCAGACCATGTTCGCTACCTATCCAGAGTACGTTACTTTTGCTTTTGCCAAAAGCATATACTAAATTATCCTTGAGTCCGCTGTTGCCTGAGTTGAGTATGTCTATTTTGCTGTCGCTTAAACTACGACCGATATCATAATCGTTTATTTTCATAATACCATCTCCTTTACTGCCAATCCATAAAGTATTGTTTTTGTCGAGCAGGATCGCGCGAACTGGTCTTTGCATCTTCTTCGAGAAATTACTTAAAATGTATGAACGAATACTATGTGTCGTGTTTGTATAGGCATAAACACCCTGTCCGTCTGTGCCGATCCAGACAATATCCTGTAAGTTGTCCTTTTGTAAACTGAAAATACCACTGTTGATTTCAATGTTTTGTAACTTAAATTGATCAGTTGCCTCGTCTTTCTCCAGAACGATCAATCCATTCGTTATAAAACCAATAAAAAAATTATCGTGATACCGGATAATCTTTGCAACCTTTCCTCTGTTGTGAATCTCTTGCTTTAAATTGTAAACAAAATGTTCCTGATTCGTCAGCACGTTATAGTGATGTAAGTTGTACTCTTTATCAATGATGTACAGCTGATCGTCTTCATAAAAACAATGGAGCAGATTATCATGGAAGTCAGCGTCTTTTTCAACTGAATGTATGGTGATATCATCGTTTTTACCATTGTATTCTATTTGATAGGTTAACTTATAACCTTTTTTTGTGATAATCCAGAGTACATTATTACTATCGATGAAAAAACTCATGATGTCTGAAAAAGCAATGCCGGAAACATTTAATTTTTTAAACGTTTCATTAGACTTGTGGTAATAAAAAATACTGTTGCTTTCACGAATAATGAACAGATTGTTTTGTTGGTCTTTCTCGATGAAAAATAACTTTTGAAAGTCATTATAGTGTGTCATCTTATTACTGCTTAAATCAAACTTATTGAGACCATAATAAGTTTGTATCCAGAAAATATCGTTTCCAGTATAAATAATTTTATCAATAATGTTCCCTGACAGAAAATCATACTCGTGTTTTGGTTGATAGGAGAAAACATCCCTACTGTTGTAAAAATTGAGACCATCACAAGTGCCAATCAGCATCAAGCCATTTTCATTTTGGCAAAAATCTGTAACTGAACTATTCGATAGATCGCTGTTCTTAGGAATTTGTGATAAATTATAAGCACCGGAATGCTGAATGACTAATATTGTAAGCAGGATTATTATTCCACTCGTTTGGCGTAAACTCATATGTTTGTGGTATTAAAAATTTGAAGCAAAAATACAAAATATAAATGAAATCAATCATGCAGTCTGAAGCAAGTAGTTGCTTTTTGTGACATAATAGTTAATTTTTATGCCATTTTAGACAATTTGCATGTGGACATGCGGATAATTGTCGGTTTTGAGTTAATTTCGTAAACTAATTCTTATTATATTTTTGCTAACGCATAACAGGTAAAAAGTATCAATTTAAACAATGAAAATCATTAAAAGTTTTTTAGTCCTCGTACTCAGTTTGTTTCTTCATTCTTCTAAAGCATTATCGACTAACAGTCCCGTAGATTATGTCAATGTGCTGGTTGGAACCCAATCCAAATTTGAGCTATCCACAGGCAATACATATCCTGCCATAGCAATGCCTTGGGGGATGAATTTCTGGTCGCCGCAAACCGGCAAAATGGGCGACGGGTGGATGTACACTTACACGGCTGACAAAATCAGAGGATTCAAGCAGACCCATCAGCCCAGCCCGTGGATGAATGATTACGGACAGTTTTCAATCATGCCGGTGAGCGGTGAGCCTGTGTTTGATCAGGATAAGCGTGCCAGCTGGTTTTCGCACAAAGCCGAAATTGCCAAACCATATTACTATCAAGTATATTTGGCAGACCATGATATTACCACAGAACTTACGCCTACTGAACGTGCTGCTGTTTTCAGATTTACATTTCCGGAACAGGAAAACTCCTTTGTGATCGTCGATGCATTTGATCGGGGATCTTTTGTGAAAATTATTCCCGAAGAACAGAAAATCATAGGTTATACGACCCGAAATTCGGGTGGAGTACCTGCCAATTTCAAAAACTATTTTGTCATTGAGTTTGATAAGGCTTTTAATTATCAAGCTGTTGTCGCAAGTGGTGAGATTCAAAACAATCTGTTGGAGATGAATGATAATCACGCAGGTGCTATCATCGGATTTGCAACAGAAAAAGATGAGATTGTGCATGCCCGGGTTGCTTCTTCTTTTATCAGTTACGAACAAGCGGAGTTAAATTTAAAAGAGGTAGCTGTCTTGAGTTTTGACCAAGTGAAAGAAAATGGACGGAAAAGATGGAACGAAGTCTTAGGGAAAATCGAAATTCAAGATGATAATATTGATAATATACGTACATTTTATTCAAGTCTGTACCGAACAGTTTTATTTCCTCGTTCTTTCTATGAGATAGACGCACAGGGAAATCCCGTACATTACAGTCCTTACAGCGGAGAAGTACTTCCGGGGTATATGTTTACCGATACCGGATTTTGGGATACCTTCCGTTCTTTGTTTCCTTTCCTGAATCTGATGTATCCTTCTATGAATGAGAAAATGCAAGAAGGCTTGGTGAATGCTTACAAAGAAAGTGGTTTTCTTCCTGAATGGGCAAGTCCGGGTCATCGCAACATCATGATTGGTAATAATTCAGCATCGGTAGTGGCTGATGCATACATCAAAGGATTGCGAGGATACGATATCGAAACTTTGTGGGAAGCCCTCAAACACGGATCCAACAACGTGCACCCGAAAGTGGCTGCCACCGGTAGAAGTGGAGTAGAATATTACAACCGTTTAGGTTATGTTCCTAATGACGCAGGCATCCGGCATGGTAGCGCACGTACCTTGGAATATGCGTATAACGACTGGACGATTTATACCTTAGGTAAAAAATTAGGCAAGCCTGCATCCGAAATTGAGGTGTATGCCCAACGTGCCATGAACTATAAAAATGTGTATAATCCCACCTATAAACTGATGACGGCACGTGACGAGGACGGTAGTTTTGATAAAAATTTCGTTCCGGAAGACTGGAGTTGGACTTTCTGCGAAGGCAACAGCTGGCACTGGAGTTTTTGCGTGTTTCATGATCCACAGGGTTTAATCAATTTGATGGGAGGTGAAAATGAGTTTAATATCATGATGGATTCCGTCTTTATCGTTCCCGGCGTAAAGGGCATGAAAAGCAGAGGAGTAATTCATGAAATGCGGGAGATGCAGGTTATGAATATGGGACAATATGCCCACGGCAATCAGCCGATACAACATATGGTCTATATGTATAATTACTCGCGTGAGCCTTGGAAAGCGCAGTATTGGGCAAGAGAAATCATGCGTAAATTATATACACCTCATCCTGACGGTTATTGTGGGGATGAAGATAACGGACAGACTTCTGCCTGGTACGTGATGTCTGCTTTAGGGTTCTATACGGTTTGTCCGGGGACTGACGAATACATCCTTGGTTCGCCAATTTTTAAATCTGCCAAACTCCATCTTGAAAATGGAAAAACAGTGCATATACAGTCAAAAAACAATACACTGAACAATGTGTATGTGCAAAAGATGAAAGTGAATGGCAAGACATCTAATAAGAATTATCTAACTCATGAGCAATTTCTGAAAGGTGCAAAAATCATTTTTGACATGTCCGATTCACCCAATTACAAAAGAGGGATTGAAGATAAGGACAAACCCTATTCTTTCTCAGAAAACCATGAATAATTAAGGTTAAATTTAAGCATTCAAACAACAGATATGCAAAAATACTTCGTAGTGTTGATGAGCCTTGTGTTAGCAAATTTTGCTACCACATTCGCAAATAATAAAATGACTCAGCATGTCAATACCTATATTGGAACCGGAGGACATGGACATACTTTTATGGGAGTAGCTGCTCCTTTTGGTGCTGTTCAAATCGGTCCCAATAATTTTAATAAAGGCTGGGACTGGTGCTCGGGTTATCATTATTCAGATTCGGTTGTGATTGGTTTTTCACATCAGCATCTAAGTGGTACGGGTTGTACTGAAGGTGGAGATTTACTCTTTATGCCTTATACGGGAGATTTAAAATTTACACCCGGCACGCAACAAAATCCAACATTGGGTTTTGGCTCCCATTATGCACACAATAATGAAATTTCAACCGTAAGTTATTATGCTCTTTTCCTTGATGATTATCAAGTTAAAGTAGAATTAACGGCAAGTGAACGAGTTGCCTTTCATCAATACACTTATGAAGATAATTCAGTTGATAAACAAGTGATGATTAATCTGAAAGACGGGAGTGGGGGACATGCCACCGAAACATTTCTACGGCAAGTTGATGAAAAGACCATTCAGGGTTACCGTTTCTCAACGGGATGGTCGCCTTCGCAGCAGGTGTATTTTACAGCAGTTTTTTCGGAGCCTGTTGAGGTGTTTATTTGCAATGAAGATGATCAGCTTGTCTTCGACAGCAACGGTAAGCCGGTTAAAGAATTAAAAGATAAAGGTTTAAAAGCCAATCTTCGTTTGCAAGCAAGTGTTCAGACAGTACAGGTTAAAGTTGGAATTTCGCCTGTTAGTATGGAAAATGCTTATGATAATATCCGTCAAGAAATACCACACTGGAATTTTAATAAGACAGTTAAACAAACAACACAGAAATGGAATCAAGAACTTGTAAAAATTAAACTTAAAACGAAAGACGAGAATCAAAGAAAAATATTTTACTCAGCTTTATATCATGCTTTTATACATCCTTCGCTCTTTAACGATGTAAATGCAGATTATCGGGGATCAGATAAAGAAATATACAGAAAGGCAGATTTTACCAACTATACTACATTCTCTTTATGGGATACTTATAGGGCTGCACATCCTTTATATACTATTTTGCAAGCTGAAAGAGTACCCGATTTTATTAACTCGATGTTGGCAATTCATGATCAGCAGGGACTTCTTCCAGTTTGGCATCTTTATGGGTCTGATACAAAAGAAATGATTGGTATCCAATCCATTCCGGTTATTGCTGATGCCATATTGAAAAATATAGGTGGTTTCGATTATGAAAAAGCATTTGAAGCCATGAAACAGTCGATGTTGAGTAATTATAAAGGATTACAGTACGTGAGAGAAAAGAAATTTATTCCCGCTGATAAGGAAGGTGAGTCGGTGGCAAAAGGACTCGAATACGCCATCGCAGATTGGGGCATTGCTCAAGTAGCTAAAAAGCTTGGGAAAACAGAAGATTATAAATTGTTTTCAGAACGAGCCAAATACTATCAACTATATTGGGATGATGGATTGAATTTTTTTCGTGGTCGGAATGCAGATGATACTTTCCGTGTACCATTCAATCCCTTTCGTTCAACTCACCGAAGCGATGATTATTGTGAAGGCAATGGCTGGCAATATACTTGGTTAGTACCACATGACGTCGAAGGATTAATTAAATTGTTTGGCTCAGATGAGAAATTCATCAATAAATTGGATAGTTTGTTTTTACTTGATAATTCATTAGGAGGCGAAGCTTCTCCAGATATTTCGGGATTAATCGGACAGTACGCACACGGGAATGAACCCGGTCATCATACTGTTTATATGTACGCTTTTGCCGGTCAGCAATGGAAAACTGCCGAAAAGGTACGCGAAATATTAGAAACCATGTATTTTAACGATCCTGATGGTTTGGCTGGCAATGAAGATTGTGGTCAAATGTCATCATGGTATATTTTTTCAGCTTTAGGTTTTTATCCGGTGAACCCATCTAATGGAGTATATGTGTTTGGAAGTCCACTTTTTAGCGAGGCTGTGATTTCATTACCACACAACAAAAAGTTTAAAATCCTCACTGAAAATAATTCCAAAGAAAATATTTACATTCAGTCAGTTTCTTTGAATGGCAAAGATTATCCCTATAGCTACATACATCACAAAGATATCATGCAAGGTGGTGTGATTAAATTTAAAATGGGTAGTCATCCTAACAGAAATTTTGGTGCTAAGCCAGAATTTAGACCCGTTTCTTCTGTTCCAAAATAAATCTACTAAAATTAATCAAATGAAAAGCGCTTATTTATTTTTTCGAAAAAGTAGTATTGTTTTGACACTGCTTTTCATTGCATTAGTGCCATTAACCGCACAAGTTGAAATTTATAACCAAAGCCAGTTACGCAATATTGCTTCAAATTTAAGTGGAGATTATAAACTTATGTCAAATATCAGTTTGACAGAAGATTGGGCACCGATAGGCAATGAAATTGCCCCTTTTACAGGTACTTTTAATGGGAACGGCTATGTGATATCCGGCATTCGTATTCATCAGGCAGAAACAAATAATCAAGGTTTTTTTGGTTATACCTCTGATGCTGTTGTTAAAAATTTAGGTATTGAAGAAGCTTCAATACAAGCAAAAACCAATGTAGGAGCGATTGTCGGATACCAGCATGGTGGAAGTATAGCTCAATGTTACGTACATAACAGCGTCATAAAAGGTGAACAATATGTAGGATCGATAACAGGGAAAATGAGCAATACGGCTAAGATTCTAAACTGTTTTGCCTCCGCTTCCACAGCAATAAAAACTAATACAGATGCCGGAGGTATTGCCGGTACGATGTCGTCAGGAAAAATATCCATGTGCTATTTTGCCGGTACCGTTTCTGCTGACGAAGCACGTGCCAATGGGATACTTGGTGTGGTCGATGCAGGTGAAACCGATCTGCCCAAAACCATTGAATATTCCGTCAACTTAGCTCCTTCTTTATTAGTGCATAGTACCCGGGCATATCCTTTTGAAACTGAGCACACCGGTAAAGAACATGTGCGTATTGCTGACCAAGGCAACTCATCATCTTTGCTGCATGAAAATTATTCAATCGGAACTACTGTTTTAGGACAATCCCTTGAAACTGCGACAGTATTAGCTGAAAAAGAAGGCTTGATCATGTCTTTTAATATCCCTTATTTTTCCGATAGCGAAAGCAATGAGTTTAAGCGCTGGAATTATCGGAAAGATGCTATAGCCGCCTTTATAAAAGAGAAAAAGCCGGTTATCTTAGGCATGCAGGAAATTCGTAAAAACCCTCAATTGGATTTTCTCGATTCTCAGCTTTCGGATGAATATGCCCGAATTGGTGTAGGACGGGATGACGGCGCTAACGGAGGAGACTTTTCCGTGATTTATTATCGGAAAGATTTTTTTGAACTGATTAAGAACGGTGATTTCTGGATGAGTGAAACACCTGCTGTTCCAAGTTTTGGCTGGGGTGCCAGTTTTCGCAGGGTGACGAGCTGGGGGCATTTCCGCCTCAAAGGTACGGACAAGGAAATCTTAATTTATAACACACATTTTGATCATGCGGCACAAAAAGCCATTGAAGAATCATTTAAGTTGATGCGCGACAGCATAGCCGGAAGAATGACAAATGGTGTTTATTCTGTTATTACTACAGGTGATTATAACACCGGTACGAACAATGTGTTTTTCAAGCCTTTGAGTGATTTTCTAAATAACTCACGAGATGATGCACTCCTTACGGATAAAAGAGAAACATTCAATGGCTGGGGAGATGCGAATCAGTATTCGCAGATAGACCATATACTGTATAAAAACTGTGTGCCTAAATCCTTCAATGTCATTACCGGAACTTATCAAGGCGTTGCATTGATGTCCGATCATAATCCCATTACCGCCGTGATAGGCATTCCTTTAGATAAGGAATACGGGGCTGACAGAGAGCATGGAGCCACCATTGTCAAAGAAAGCGATATCAAAACACGACAGTTTTACAGTTATAAGTTGCAATGGGATTTTTTCAATATTTGGGAAATTGAGGAAGGAAACGGATTGCCCACTCTAAAAATATTCAATAAAACGCCTGTTAATACTTATGAAATTGCAGACGAAGCTGGGTTGAAATCTATAGTGAATGATTTAAGCGGGATTTACACCCTTACGGCAGATATTCATTTATCTCAAGAGTGGTCGCCCATCGGGACAGATGTTGCACCGTTTAAAGGAGTGTTGAATGGAAACGGAAAAATTATCAGGGGCTTGCAATGTTCCAATGCTGCGACAAAAAAAGTAGGATTGTTTGCTGTAACCCAAGATGCCATCATCAGAAATCTTGGTGTTGAAAATGTGACAATCAATGGTGATGCAGATGTTGCAGCCATCGTTGGCGTGATGAACGGAGGTTTGATGGAAGCTTGCTATGTTGCCAACAGTACAATCACCGGACGCGATCATGTGGCTTCTTTGGTGGGTAAACTTCAAGCCGGAGCTTTGTTGCAGAATTGTTATGCTTCTGCAGATGTGTCTTCGAGAGCTACGCAAGCAGGTGGTCTGTGTGGTGTAATCTTGGATACTGGAACTAAAATATCCAAGTCTTATTTCTCCGGAAAAGTATCAACGCCCGTAAACTCTCAGCGACCGGGAGGCATTGTTTCTTTGGTGGATAATGATGGTCGGGTAACTGTTGAAAATTGTGTGAACTTAGCTGCATCGATTACCGGCTCTAATCAGGTGAGAATTGCACATTGGTTTAATTATGGGGTGAGCACGACCCTAAATAATAATTATTCAATCAGTACAACAGAAATGACGCTTGCAGGAGATTGGATGGATATCGAAAATGCGCAGTACGGTCATGATAAAATGCAAGGCGCCAATGTGCCAGAAGACAGCGATCTTTTATCCTCTTCTTTTTACGTAGATGTGCTTAGATGGGATTTTTCAGCCACATGGAAGTTTTCGTCCTACGGAGGATATCCTCTCTTATCCTGGCAGCAAGATGAGATTAATGTCAGTCTGTTTGCTGTCAAATCCGATATTAGTATGATGCAATCTGAGGTATTGGACTTAAACAGATTGGTGAAAATAAATAATGCTTCACAGTTATTGGATTTTTCTTCTTCCACCCAAGGGGTGAATATTTCAGACAAGCATCAACTAACATTAGCTGCTGATTTTGATATTACGCAGTCTATTCAGATCGATCTGACTACCAAAGCCGGAGCACATTTGTTGCCCGATGCTGCTGTGCAGTTTGATATCAGCGTAATACCCGATACTATTTATATAGAAGAACCTGCCGATTTGAGTTTGATTGAAATGCACCCGGGTGCGCATTTCAAACTTGTGAACGATATAGATCTTACAAGAATCAAATTCAATGGATTGTGTTCTGAAGCCATCCCCTTTACCGGCACATTTGACGGTAACGGACATATCATTTCGAATCTTTCGTTTGCTGCTTCGGGTAGAAGAGGAGTCGGATTCTTTAATGTAACCCGTGGCGCCACCATTAGAAATGTAGGTTTGGAACATGCATCGGTTAAATTGAATAGCAACCACAAAAGTGCCGGTGTCCTCATAGGGCTGATGCGTGGAGGATTGTTAGAACAATCTTATGTTTCCGATAGTTATGTGGAAGGCTATGACCATGTTGGATCAGTGGTAGGCAGCATCGAAGGTTTAAATGAGAAACTGGGTGCGCCTGCTGAAATCAAGAATTGTTATGGAGCCGATAATGAGGTGGTGACCAGGAGTTATCAAGCCGGTGGTTTCAGTGGTACCATCATGAAAGGTATTGTGACAAATTGCTATTTCAGCGGTACAGTCAGAAGTGCGAACAGGGCAGTCGGCTTGTTTGGATATGTGGATAATTCAGGGCATGGGGCTGCTGATGTGGTTGTTCGTGCTTGCTTGAATTTAGCCTCAGAAATTAAATCTACCGGTTTTCAGCAGGAAAAGCTTTTCCGAATCTTGGACAACAACAAAGCCAACGATCGTCCCATGACTTTAATCAACAATTATTCTACACCCGAAACCAATTTATCAGGTTCCGATATTCAAACCGGAACAGCAACAGTTGAAGTATCTTTGACGGGTAGGAATGGTGCCAATCTGCCGAGAAGTACAGATGCATTACAAAGCGGTTTTTATCGCAACAGACTCAATTGGGATTTTACGGAAATATGGGATATAGAAGAAAATGTTTCATATCCGTTTTTGAAAGTTTTTGCTGCTCAGGCATCTTCTTTATATATGCCGGATACATATGCTCCCCATAGCATAAGGATACACGATAGAACCTTATGTATTGCCGACATAGAGCATCAGACTCAGCTATCAATCTTTACTGTACAAGGAGTTCCAATTGTGTTGGATCACATATCGTCCGGTACATTCACTTTTCAGCTTCCGGATCGTGGCGTGTATTTAGTGCAACTTATTCACAACAAAAGGAAGGAATTGTACAAAGTAATTTTCTAAAATATCTACATCAAAGGATTATATACAACTATTAAAAATTAATTTTCGAATGAAAACATTGAAGTTATGTATTGTGCTTGTTCTGCTATCGTTGGGCTTGCTTGCTCATGCGCAGGATGACTCCAAGAAAGGAGTGGCTTATTTGGTATCCAATGCCCATTTTGATTCTCAATGGAATTGGGATGTGCAGCGTTCTATCTCAGAATTTATTCCAAAGACATTAAACCAGAATTTGATACTACTTGGAAAATATCCGAATTATGTATTTAATTTTGAAGGCGGAATTAAATATGCCTGGATGAAGGAGTATTTTCCTCATCAGTATGAATTGATAAAAAAATATATTGATGAAGGGCGCTGGCATGTAACCGGCAGTACTTGGGATGCCAATGATCCCAATATTCCTTCTCCTGAATCATTTACACGTAATATTTTATATGGACAGCATTTTTTCCGAGATGAGTTTGGTGTGGAATCAACTGATATCTTTCTGCCGGACTGCTTTGGTTTTGGTTGGACTTTACCTACTATTGCTGCTCATTCGGGACTGATTGGATTCTCTACTCAAAAATTGATGTGGCGTCAAAAAGGATTTCATAATGGCAGTAAAATACCTTTTGAAATCGGCTTGTGGCAAGGGATTGACGGTTCCAGGATTATGATGGTAGCCGATGCACATAACTATACTACCAAGTGGCGTGATGAGGATTTAAGTGAAAGTAAATACTTACAGAGAATCATTGATAAAAGTCCTATTAATACTGTGTATCATTATTATGGGACAGGTGATACAGGTGGTGCACCTACAATCGAATCTGTGCGTTCAATTGAAAAAGGAGTGTCTGGAAATGGTGATGTTAAAATTATCAGTGCAACGAGTGACCAGCTCTATAAAGATTATCTGCCCTTTGATCAGCACCCTGAATTACCTGTATATAACGGAGAATTACTGATGGATGTGCATGCTACCGGTTGCTATACTTCTCAGGCAGCCATGAAGTTATTTAATCGTCGCAATGAATTATTGGCGGATGCTGCGGAACGTTCGGCTGTTATTGCTGATTGGTTGGGAGGTATGGACTATCCAAAACCTTTGTTGACAGAAGCATGGAAACGCGTGATCTGGCATCAGTTTCACGATGACCTGACAGGAACCAGTATTCCGCGTGCCTATGAATTCTCCTGGAATGACGAGTTGATTTCAATGAAACAATTTGCGGATGTATTATCAAGTAGCACAGGAAGTGTTGCACGGATGTTAGATACTCAAGTAAAGGGAATCCCGTTGGTGATTTACAATCCGAATGCTTGGGCTGCGTCAGATGTGATTGAAATATCATTTACAGTACCGAAACCTGCAAAAGCATATACAGTATATAACGCAAAAGGGAAATTGGTGCCGAGTCAGTTCATCTCCAATAATAATGGAGAGATCAAGATGTTGGTGGCAGCAGAGATGCCCTCTTTGGGATATGTAGTCTATGATATCAGAACAGGATCGGCAAAGTCAGC
>MTKW01003354.1_pt2 | contig 21662 bp, 17 predicted proteins | sample 1042761 | NCBI WGS metagenome assembly MTKW01 (sample SAMN06205366, study PRJNA360243) | anaerobic digester metagenome | biome: Wastewater treatment plant; feature: Anaerobic digester sludge; material: sludge; isolation source: anaerobic digester fed with sludge from wastewater treatment plant ... | reverse complement strand
GAGATTTGGCGTTGGTCTGAAGGACGATTCTTCACGTTCGCTTTGGAAAGGATCACGGTAGGCCCGGGACAGCGTCTGCTTCATGTGCAGATCTGGAATCAGACAACAAATCAAGGAGTCCCTGTGAATCCTGGGGTTTACACTGTCACAGCAGTAAACACAGGGACAGGGGTAAGGCTTAGCCTTCAGATTGAAATCAGATGAACACCATACTCAGAGCGCATAGTTACCCTCGACTTGCTACGTACTTGCGTTATATAATCGTGGTTGACAGATGCCCGAATCTCGGGTTAAACAGAGGAGGCGTACATTTTGCGCGAGCGAGTAGAGAAAGTCCTTGATAAGGTTAGAGTTGCGCTGCAAGCGCACGGTGGTGACGTAGAACTTGTAGGCATTGACGGCAACGTAGTGAAAGTAAAACTTACCGGTGCCTGCGTCGGGTGTCCTTTCTCAATGATGACCCTGAAGAATGGTGTAGAACGAGCACTCAAGGAGGAAATCCCTGAAATAGAAAGGGTGGAGGCTGAATAGGCCCAAAACATGGTTTTGCCTTGTATAATGAAGCGCAGCCGCCCAGAATCTGGGCGGCATGCAACTTTACCCTGCAATCAGCCGCAATGTGAAAGCCTGGTTGCAGCCTGCATAACGTCACCATAGCTTAACCTGGCACCAAGCAACGTATCTCTTATGGCTATAGTGTCTTCATTCCGTGCCATCAAGCTCCTTAAGACACCTGACGCCACTGCAGAAGGGCCGGAAATGACCGCTCCTACCAATCGTCCGCCGGAGAATATCAGGCGCCTGTATTCTTGCCTGTCCTCATCCTGGAACAATGACACCTCGTCCCCTTTGTCAGGACGGGTTTTTCCCAGGGTTATCAAACACCTGTCACCGAAGGACACTGAGTTCAGCCCTATGTCACCTGCGTAAGAGACTCTTCGCCCCGCCATATTGTATCCTGCGACTCGCCCCTGCCAGACAGCGCTGGACCAAAGCGCGTTTACCCATGGCTTCCCCCGAGCTATGTCATGGCCTTCTGCAATATCGCCTGCTGCATAAACATGGCGGACACTGGTTTCCATCCTATCGTCTACGAGAATCCCCGCGCCTGTCTTAATGTCTGTGCCTTTTATGCATGACAGATTGGGACTCACGCCTTTCCCAACGACCACCATGTCACAGCCTATGACATCACCTGTGGAAAGACGGACGCTTTCAACTCGCCCATCTCCCTCAATCGCCAGAGCATCACACTTTAGCCTTATATCCAAACCAGGCACTCGGAACATGTCAAGAGTTATCTCCGCATCCTCGGGAGCAGTGATTTGAGACAACAGCCTTCCGGAAGACACCACAAGCAAGACTTCCATATTGTGCGCAAGTAAGGCCTCAACAGTCTTGATACTGACAAGGCCTCCTCCTATCACCACTGCTCGCTTGGACGTGGAAGTCGCCTCCCGGATCTTCTTCCCGTCCTCCATAGTCCTTAAGTAGTACACACCCGGAAGTTCAACACCTGGGATATCCGGAACCTCGGGACTACTGCCCATTGCAAGCAACAGTGAATCATATGCCAGGCGACGTCCGTCTTGAAGTTCAACCGCTCTTTGGACAGTGTCGATGTGTGTAGCTCCCACGCCCAACACACACCTGGCCTTATTTTTTTCGTAGAAATCTTCCTCCACGAGGAAGACATCGCGAGACTTGATTCTCGCGCCTATCCAGTAAGTCAAGAGGACTTTTGAATAATACCTCTCAACCTCAGGAGATACGATTACTGCCCCGCCATCGGGGTCTACCTCTCTTATGGCACGGAGGGCGCTGATTCCCGCAGGGCCGTTCCCCAAAATTACATACTTGCCAAAATCAGAGTCTACCGCGCCTTCTTCGAACGCCTTATCAACCAAGGGCAATTCCCCCTCCGAAGCCTATGGCTTAAGCGAAATACATCTACCCGCCGGCGACAGCCGAGAGAAAGCTAACAGTGTCATCGTCATCAAGTCTGGTTGCAGTCCCGGAGATGAACTCAATATTCCTTCCGTTCACAAGGATATTGATATCCTTACGAAGTTCCCCGGATTCCGTAAGCAACTCCTTCTTCAGCGGCAGGCCGAAGCGGGATACCAGCACACGGACAAGAGTCTCTATGTCAGGGGCTAAGTCAGCGGATATCTCCGCCTCGTCAACGCCTGTCGCTGTTTTCATGAAGAAAAAGAATCTGACGCGCACCTTACGCCTCCTCGCACACACACCTCGACTTGCATTTTCCGAGATTAAGCCTATCAAGGGTTTCAGGAGTCGGTTCTCCCTTATCTGACCAGCCTCGGAGAGCGTAGTACTCAGCCAACATCTCGTCAAGTTCCACTACCTGGCCCGCAGCAGGCCCTTCCGGCATCCCCTCTTCAACAAGCCGAGGCACAAGGTTGTCGTCGTCCTTTGTCAGCCCTTCCCTCATGTTGTAGAGTCGCTCCAGGTTCCATATGCGCTCACCTGCAAGGAGGGCTTTCTCTGTCGAAAACGGTATACCTGTCGCAGGCTCCAGCATGCTTGCCACATCAGGCGCACCCAAAGCGAACGTGGTAAACAAGCACATTCCCGAAGAGTCGACAAGGGCCGTTACATCCTGAAAAGCCTTGACCCAGAAGGCTTTGTTTTCCTTTGACAAGGGATCAAGCTTCTCAGGGACACCTAGCATCTCAGGGGAAATGGTGTAGCCTCTTACGTGACATCCTCCTCTGTTGGAAGTCGCATAGTTGAGGCCTATACCCTTGGACCCACGAGGATCATACGCCGGATATTCCTGCTTCTTCGTGCTCATGGAAAGCTCAGGATGGCCAAACTCTTCCGCAAGGCGGTATGACCCTTTTGCAAGCAGCTCACCTATTCCCTCTTTGTATGCAGTCTTCCGGACCGCCTCAATCAAGAGATCAGCGTCACCGAACCTCAGCGGAATATCAGTAGCGTCCTTCGGTATGTAACCTTTCTCATAGAGTTCCATGGCACAAGCAAGCGTTGACCCCATGGTGATAGGATCAATTCCAAGCTCGTTACAAATGTAGTTAGCCTTTGTAATCGCTTCTAAGTCATCAATATCACACGTTGCTCCAAAGGCCCAGATAACCTCATATTCAGGCCCTTCTCCTTTGCCTGCGTACTTCTCAGTAGTCACTGCAGTAGGCCTACCACAGGCAATCGGACAAGCAAAACATGCGCGTTTCCTTACCAGAAGTGTCTCTGACAGGGTCTCGCCGGATATCTTCTCAGCCCTGTCAAAAACCCCGGTCTGGAAGTTCCGTGTGGGGAACGCCCCATGCTGGTTGACTACGTTCACCAAGACAGGAGTTCCGTACGTAGGCAGGCCCTGTGATGTCACAGGGTGCTCCCTGATTTTCTTGAAAGAGGCTGCCATAGCCTCTCTAAACGCTTTCATGTCAGAGATCTTAACATCGCCGGTTCCGCGCACTACAACAGCTTTTAGGTTCTTTGAACCCATAACAGCGCCGACTCCTGAACGGCCGGCAGCTCTGCCCTTATCATTGATCACGCATGAAAACAACACCTGATTCTCGCCGGCAGGCCCTATACATGCAACTTTAGCGTCAGGATCTGTCTCAGCCACGAGGATATCAGTAGTCTCTGACGTGTCCTTGCCCCAGACATGCTTCGCACAACGGATTTCCACTTTCCCGTTATTAACCCAGACATAAACCGGCTCGTCTGCTTTGCCTTCGAAGATGAAAGCGTCAAAACCCGCATATTTGATTTCTGCAGGGAAATACCCGCCTGAATTGGAAGCCGCTATATACCCGGTAAGCGGAGACTTTGTGATAACGTTATAGCGGCCTGATGATATGGCTCCAGTCCCTGTAAGAGGCCCTGTGGCGAATATGAGTTTGTTGTCCGGGCTGAACGGATCTGTTCCAGGCTTAACCTCTTTACACAGGATCTTCGTGCCCAGGCCTCTGGCGCCTATGTACTCCTCAGCCATCTTGGGATCAAGATCTTCAACCACAACTGACTTTTTGGTCAAGTCTATCCTGGCCAGCTTTCCTATCCAACCGTACATTACACCTTCACCTCCTGCAAGGCTCGCTTCAGCTTGTCACCGACGTCTCTGCGTTTGCGTACCATTGCGCTGTCCGCATCCACATACTTAATGGCATCCCACGGACAGAACATGACGCACTCAGGCTCACCTTCGCACAGGTCGCACTTTACGACCTTGCGGTCAGCGGAACAATAAGAAATTGCTCCGAACGGGCAAGCGGCTGAGCACATTCTGCAGCCTATGCATTTGGATTCTTCAATTACTACAGCACCTGTTTCGGGGTTCTTGACTATTGCACCGGTGGGACATACGTCTTTGCAGAGAGGTTCTTCACAATGTTGGCATGTGACAGGGAAGAAGAAGTTGTCTTCGAGGAAAGTTGCTACTGTGATTCTTGCCTTAACTGGATTGATTACCCCACAATGCTTTGCTGAACAAACCAGTTCACAAATACGACATGCGGTACACTTCTCATGCTCTACGAGCAAGAGTTTTTCCAAGGCACCATCCCTCCTCAAATTTTCAGTTTTTGCCTGCAAAATATTTTATTCTCCAAAAGCCTGCAAAAATCCTCCTCGTCAAACCCGCCCCCCCACAACCAAATTAGACATTTCCCGGCCCGGTCTTTACTCTGTCAGTCGCGGCCTGCGATATCGTTTTTAGGTAAAAATTGCCCCTGGGTCGATTGTCAAACCCAGGGGCAAAGCTCAGTCTCTTTATATGTCTTGCAAACGTGGATCTGCTTCATTCACCACGGCCGTGCCTCAGGAAGCCAAAGGGCGTACCCGCAGGACTTATCACCGCCCCGAGTCATCACCGTCCAGGTTTATCAGCGTCAACGCCTACCGGCATCCAACATAGGGATCTTAATATTCTGCTTCCTGGCAGTCTCTATAGCCTTGTCATACCCTGCATCAGCATGACGCATCACTCCGGAACCGGGATCCGTAGTGAGCACCCTCTCCAGCCTGAAGTCTGCCTCATCACTACCGTCCGCAACTACCACCATTCCTGCATGGATTGAGTAGCCTATCCCTACGCCCCCGCCGTGATGGACAGAGACCCAGGAAGCCCCTGACACTGCATTCAAAAGTGCATTCAAGATAGGCCAGTCAGCTATAGCATCGCTCCCGTCTTTCATCCCTTCCGTCTCCCGGTTCGGAGACGCAACTGAGCCTGTGTCAAGGTGATCGCGTCCGATTACTATGGGAGCTGATATCTCGCCGCGCCTCACCAGCTCATTAATGGCCTTTCCGAACCTTGCCCGCTCACCATACCCCAACCAGCATATTCTTGCCGGTAAACCCTGAAACTGCACCTTGTCGCGGGCATATTCAATCCACTGAGCCAGGTGCCTGTTTTCGGGAAACTCCCTTAACACAACCTCATCGGTCTTGTAGATGTCAGCAGAATCCCCGGAAAGCGCCACCCACCTGAAAGGCCCTTTGCCTTCACAGAAGAGGGGACGAATGTAAGCAGGCACAAATCCGGGATAGGAAAATGCTTCTTTGACCCCTGCGTTGTAAGCTTGCTGTCTTATGTTGTTACCATAATCGAACGCTACAGCTCCCCGACGTTTCATGGCAAGGATCGCTTCAACTTGGACTGCCATGGATTTCATGGCTCGTTCTATATATTGCTGGGGATCACTTTTTCGCAAGGCCTCAGCCTCAGCCAGAGAAAGTCCCATAGGGACATAACCACTTAAAGGATCATGGGCTGAAGTCTGGTCTGTAACCACGTCAGGAATCACCCCGCGCTTCACAAACTCAGGATGGGTCACGGCTGCATTGCCAAGCAAAGCTATGGACAGGGGTTGCTTCGCATCTTGTGCTTCCCTGGCAAGCTGTATAGCCTCATCAATACTCGTTGTCATCATATTACAATACCCGGTCTCCAGCCTTCGCCTTATACGCTCCTCATTCACCTCGACTGCAATGACAACCCCATCATTCATGGTAACAGCCAGAGGCTGAGCTCCCCCCATCCCGCCCAGGCCTGCAGTAAGAGTCAGCTTCCCGGCAAGACTGCCTCCGTAGTGCTGTCTTGCAGCCTCAGCGAAGGTCTCATACGTCCCTTGTAAGATGCCCTGGGTGCCAATGTAGATCCAGCTCCCTGCCGTCATCTGTCCGTACATGGTAAGGCCCATCTCCTCCAGTTCCCAAAAGGTCTCCCATGTAGCCCACTTAGGGACGAGCATTGAGTTGGATATCAACACCCTTGGGGCAAGTTCGTGAGTACGAAACACGCCTACTGGTTTCCCTGACTGCACCAAAAGAGTTTCATCATTCTCCAGTTCTTTAAGGCTCCTGACTATCGCCTGAAAGGAATCCCAGTTCCGTGCTGCCTTACCCCTACCGCCATACACAACAAGCTCACGAGGATTCTCCGCTACATCAGGATCCAGGTTATTCATAAGCATCCGCATGGCAGCTTCCTGCTGCCACCCTTTGCATGACATTACAGAACCCCTTGGAGCCTTCACTACCTGCGACACATCCTTCGCCCCCTGCATATTAAATTAAAACGGGCAAGGTTTCTGTCTGCGTCAAAATCCTTGCCCGTTCTTGAACCGCAACAACTATTATGCTCCGCCGGGACTTTGTGCAAGCTTCGGCGGTCTTGAGGAGACCCTGGCTTTGCCTGGGCCGACTTGTTCTCCTGCGCCTGCTCCTTCATCTATGGAGATTGCAGCTGCAACATCGGCTGCTGCCTTCTCCGCATCTTCAGCAACCACGTCAACCCTGTCTGAGAGCACTTCGTCGATCTCCTCTCGGTCCAGTGTCTCTCTTTCTTTCAAGGCATCAGCAAGTCTTGTCAGTTTGTCCCGATTACTTATCAAAAGACTCTTTGCCCTCTCATAGGCTTCGTCCACAATCCTGCGCACCTCACGGTCAATTAGAGCGGCTACCTCTTCGCTGTAGTCTCTGTCATGACCCAGGTCGCGTCCGAGGAATACAGTCTCCTCGCGACGGCTTCCAAGGGACAGAGGACCTAATTCCTCGCTCATACCATACTCAGTGACCATTTTGCGGACTACCTTTGTAATCCTGCTCAAGTCGTTTTCCGCGCCGGTGGATATCTCATTGAAAGTGATTTCTTCAGCCACTCGGCCTCCTAGGGTCACCACTACGCTGTCAAGGATTTCAGACTTGGTCCTGAAAAACCTATCCTCTTCCGGAAGCATCAACGTGTACCCGCCCATTCTCCCTCGAGGAATTATCGATACTTTTTGGACAGGGTCCACATTTGGCAGCAGTTTTCCGATTAGAGCATGACCTGCCTCATGGAATGCCACTAAGTCTTTCTCTCTGTCACTCATAACCCTGCTCTTCTTCTGAGGGCCTGCTATGACCCGGTCGATAGCCTCATCACAGTCATCCATCGAAATCTTCTTGCTCCCGCGTCTTGCTGCCAGAATTGCAGCCTCGTTAAGGACGTTTTCCAGGTCAGCCCCGGTAAACCCCGGAGTCCTCTGGGCTATGACCATAAGGTCCACATCTTGCGATAGAGGCTTATTCCTTGCATGGACCTTCAAAATCGCCTCTCTGCCCTTAATATCCGGCATATCCACTACTACTTGCCGGTCAAAACGTCCCGGCCTAAGCAGCGCGGGATCAAGCACGTCAGGCCTGTTTGTTGCAGCCAGGAGTATTATGCCGGTATTCGACTCAAACCCGTCCATCTCCACCAGGAGCTGGTTTAACGTCTGCTCCCTCTCGTCATGTCCTCCGCCAAGGCCTGCCCCACGCTGTCTCCCGACAGCATCGATTTCGTCAATAAATACGATACACGGAGCGTTTTTCTTGGCTTGCTCAAAAAGGTCTCGCACCCTGGAGGCACCTACACCCACAAACATCTCTACGAAGTCTGAGCCGCTTATGATAAAGAACGGGACCCCTGCCTCACCTGCAACAGCCCGTCCAAGAAGGGTCTTACCCGTTCCCGGAGGCCCAACCAAGAGGACTCCCTTGGGTATCTGAGCCCCAAGCTCCACAAACTTCCTGGGATGCTTGAGAAATTCCACAATTTCGGCAAGCTCCTCCTTAGCTTCGTCAACCCCGGCTACATCAGCAAACGTAGTTTTTCCGCGCTCCTCTATGTGCAGCCTTGCCCTGCTCTTTCCAAAAGAAAGAGCCCTATTGCCGCCGCCCTGCATCTGATTAAGAAGAAAGAACCATAATCCCACAAAGAACAGCATGGAAATAACCTGAGGCAGTATCGTATACCACCACGGCGGCGCGGGTTTTGGTTCAGCCACTACCTCAATTCCTGCAAGCATACTTGCTCTATCCTTTAGTTTATCAGTGACAAGGGATATATCCGGCACATAGGTTTCGAAATCTTCACCGCTCTTCAAGCGTCCCTGGACCTTGTCGTCACCGATTATATAAAGCTCTGTAATATTGCCGGAATCAAGGTTATCCATGAATGTACTCAGGCTGATCTTTTTTGGCGTCGCTTTCTGACCGTAGAAAGTGCTGGCGATGGATACGGTCATAAGGCCAAGCAAAAGCCATAGCCCGAGCGTTCTTAATACCTTGTTCAATTGATCTCCTCCCATTAGTCACCACCTGGCATTCGGTCGCATTGGTATCTAAATCTTGAAACCTCTCTAAAGAGAGAATTAGGCAATAATTTGCATGCACATTATAACACACGGTATTATTGATCACAACTCGGATACCTGCACGTAGCCCTAAGGTGAAGGACCTTTTCGGTAGCCGGCGAAAGCTTGGCAAAATCGCTTACGCATAGCCCAACTACCCAAAGAATCTCTGTTCCCCATGTAATAACGGGAATATTGTCCCGTATGTTCCTGGATATCTTCTTGTCTATGAAAACATCCTTGAGCTTCTTGCGCCCCTTCATGCCGAGAGGAGATAATCTATCACCGGGCCTCCTGTTCCTCACAGTGATATTCTCACCAATAAGGCCCAGATCGAAATACGCTTCATCGTCATCAGTTGAGGATATCGCATTCAACAGGCCCGGCTTATGTTCAATATCAAATATGTCGGCTTCTATCGTGATACAAGCCTCGGGGATATCAGTTCTGCCGGGAACTTGCAGCCTATACTCAAAAAGCCGGTTTTCCTTCGGCAGGCTTGCTTGAGATTGGACGCCTTCCGCCCATTCTATGATGATTTGCTCATAGTCGCGCCTCGCCTGAAGTCCGCCTGGCAATGAAATGCGAGACCCGGTTTTTCCTGTTCCCGCAAGTTCCAACACTTTCTCTACATGTATGAACTGAAAGTCGTCGAGTTCACCGGCCAGACTGCATACAGCCTGTCTGACAATCCTCCTCTGAATCGCTATATGCTGCCGACCTAAACCGGGTATACTGATGACTACCTTGTGAGGCAGAGTGACTTCCGCTATTTGTCCCAGTTTCTTGCGGACTTTGCGTGAAATGTAATCATCGTCATCCTCTGCCAGCTCTGCAGTGGTGCTTAGTGTCCGGACCACCCTGGGATTGTAGTCTTGCTCAAGCAAAGGAATGAGCTCATGTCTGATCCTGTTCCTAAGATAGACAGGACTTTCATTCGATGCATCTATATAGTACACAAGCTGTGCTTCATGACAATACGAGCGAATCTCAAGAGGGGTCAAGTCAATCAGAGGGCGGATTACGGTGATATCACCGGTTGAATCAAGAGGCCTTACCGCAGGTATTCCGCCAAGCCCGCTCAGCCCTGTCCCGCGGATAAGCCTAAGAAGAACAGTCTCTGCCTGATCTCCGGCGTGATGCCCCAACGCCACTTTGGAAGCGCCTTCGTCCACGGCAGTGCGACGGTAGAAGTCATAGCGCACATCACGCGCTGCAAGTTCTATAGACACTCTCGCTTTTTCGGCATACTCTCTTACGTCTACTGCCTCGACGGTACATCGGATGCCTAGTTTATCGGCGAGGCCTTCCACATATTCCGCCTCTTCATCAGCGGCTTCGCCTCGAAGCATATGGTTTAGGTGAGCCACGTGAAGTGATACGCCAAATTCGTCTCTGAGTACATACAAAGCATGCAAAAGAGATACTGAATCAGGCCCCCCGGAGACACCTACCACGACTTTGTCTCCCGGAGCCAGCATGTCATAGCGTGTGATAGTCAAACTTACATTACGGATGAACCGGCCTTTTTCCGAATTCACGCTTCTATCCCACTCATTAGAAACGCCGGATGGGCAATCGCCACAGGTCTTCACCACTTCTTGCCGGGGAGACTCCGCCTGATAGAAAAGCCTGCATGAGATAGGAGTGCCTGCATGAGACAGGAAAGCCCACATCAAAGGTGAAGTCCGTACCGGATGGAGGCACCCCTATCGAACGGGCGTGTTCATAGACAATCGAATCGGAAAGCCCTACTATATGAGGAAGCCCCCGGTAGATCTTGACAATATTATAGCATAGGATTGAATCTAAGTATGAGTTCATTATTCTGTCAAGGTAACCCGCTTGGGGCGCCGTCCCCTTAGTGCAACACCGGCCTCAGAAAACGTACATACCTTGCGGGGCCACCCTGCACGGTACGTACACTTTTTTGAACCGGCGATTACTCATGGTGGAGACCGTTGAACTTCTCCAGTAACCACCAGTTTCGCCGAAGGCGTCGGCCAGTTTCTGCGATTCGGGCGGGCTGTGTTAACATAATATGGGAGAGAACAACAGTCTCATGGTGATCTACTTATATAGATAGACTCAGATTTCTTGGTCGGGACGAAGTATCGTCTGAAGAAGACTCCTCCGGATTCCGTCTGCGAGACCTCCTCTTGTAGGTTCGAACCACAAGAACTGTCATATCATCAGAAGTCAGTCCCCCTGAGTACTGCAGCGCGCGGTTAAGAATCAACCGGGCTATTTCATCGGGACGCTCTGTGGTAACAGTCGAAATTAACCTCTCAACCCAGTCGTCAGGGGCATGTACAGGGGCAGCCGACCCACGAAGGCCTGCTGTGGAGTTTAGAACCCCATCGCTGACCATGACCACAAGGTCGCCGTCACCCAGCTTTTGACGGGTCTTTTGGATTTCTATCGCGTCAAATATCCCTGCAGGAAGAGACGGGGATTCGACAGCCTTCACCGTTCGTCCCCGTTTGATGAAGCTTGGGGGTGAACCTGCCTTGATGAACTGGACTTCACCGGTGACCATATCCATAGTGGCTACATCCAGGGTAGCAAAGGTCTCTCCGGGTGATCTGAGTAGAAGGATAAGATTTGCGGTCTTTACTGCAAACTCATCATCAAAGCCTGCTTCGAGGAGCCTTTCCAGCATGCTTACTGCAGTAGAGCTTTCTATCGCGGCGCCTTTTCCCGTTCCCATACCGTCACTGACGATAAACACTCCTCGCCCGTCAGCCAGCTCCAGCATAGAATGGGCATCCCCCGAAATGTCCGCCCCATGTTTAGCTGATACTGCAACTCCTCCGGCAATGCCGTATACTCTTGCCTGAGAAAACATTACCTCACATGTAGGTTGCCCTGCTCTGTTCCCGCACCTTGCCTTAGAGACCTCGAGGTCACGATTGAGAATTCGGGAAATCAATGGCCCTACCGCATTTCTACATTCCCGCTCCCCGCAGCATGCTGCCTTTTTGACAGTGACGTCAAGCCTTCCTCTCCTACGAGCCACAACACTGACTTCTGTGATTCCAAGTCCGAGACGGGAAAGCTCGCGCATGATCCTCTGTTCTGCACTGGTCTCCAGTTCGACGCAGGCCCAGACATCTTCGCCCAGGCCGTCCAGGATTTCGGCGATCCCTTGCAACTGGCCGGAAAACATGTATCGTCCCTCAGCAAGCCGTCTGGCATATGCCAGATTTTGCCTGTAAGAACCTGTGGATCCGTTTACGGCAGCCACGAGCCCGGGAACATTAAGACATTTCCAACTGAGCTGGTCTTTGACTTCAGCCACTTCTACCCGGGATTTTAACTCGGCGAGAGCTACGAGATTCAGCACATCTCGGAAAGTCCTATGGAAAGCGTCGCCCCAACAGAAAAGGTAGGCCCTGCACTTGCTGCATACAGATGAGGAAATCTCATGTAGCATGTGGGCGACATCCGCTCGTTCAGCCAATTCCGGATCGTAAGGGACTTGCTTCAACATGGATGAAAGCTCGTCAAATACTTTTGAGAAGTCCACCAGCTTCTGGGACAGAAGTTCCTGGACTCTCCTGGCATGTGCCTCCCCGCCTCCCCCCGTCTTTCTGTGAAGAAGGGGTAGCAATTTGGCTACTCTTTGCAAGCCTTTTCGAGGGATGAGGAGGAACAGTAAACCTGACAGGCCTAGCTCTGCGGCAAAGAGCAACACATTTCTCCTGCCCGATACCTGGAACACAAGCAGTCCGGCCCCTGCGGTGAACCCAATGGCAGAGGCAAGCTTGCCATAACTGCGCATGCTGCCTGCCAGTAGCCCACCGAGAGCATATGCGCCCACAATAGGCGCTAATCCCTGGCCTGACACTGCACATGCCAACCCAGTCAAAGCTCCTGCTGCAGCGCCAAAGGGCGCGCCGCCCGAGTGGGCTATAACGGTTGTAGCAATGCCGGCAGCTACCGGGCCTAACGGCACGCCCTTGAGCTCTATACCTGCGAGCCCCATGGTTACTCCTGCACACAGCAGTCCAAAGGAAGCTACTTGTTCAGGCCCCAGAGTTCCCCACTGAGGCAAGGCTGAAAATCCCCGGCCGACTCCACCCCAGCTGAAGATTGCAGCAGCAAGCCCACCTATGGCGGCTTCCAGCGCTACTATCGCTATAGAAGGTTGGGATACGCCAAGGATCATTTCCAGGACTTGAGGGATGAGAAAGCCGAATACCATTATGCTTACAGGCAATAAGAAGGGCCTGGCTTCCACGCGACGGGAAAATACGCGTGCGAAGATTACAACGAGAACCAGGGGAGCAACTGCCCATATCGAGTCAGGGCCCAGAGTTAGCCCGTTTGTTCCCAGGAGGACACCAAACGTCGTCAGAGGCGCGAAGGGACCGCGACACGCTGCCAGTACCCCAAGGTAGGCTATGCCGAAGGGAGCGCCTGCGCCAAAAACCTGTGCCCTGCCTAAGAGAATTCCTATCAAAGCGCAAAACACCGCTCCCGGTGAAAGCGCATGCATCCAGAAATCTCGAACCCGGTTAGCTCCCTCCGGGTCAACTTTGTTCCTATCAAATCCGTCCCCGTCAATTCCATTCCTGTCAAATCTATTCCGGTTGCTCCTGCTTTCAGTGCGCCTACCCCTAACTCCTGTCGAAGATATCCGAACCCTCTTATCATGGCCGAGAGAAACAGCATGTCCGGAACCACGAGAGGTTACACGCGTCGCCTCTCTATCCATCGCCGGTTCCTCCTTTACTTGCCCGCGGTAGGTTGTCCCATGATTCACTGGCTGTTGCGATACTACCATAGACGTATGGGGAGAACCTGACGGAAATTGTACTCGTCACAATGGAATCTTGCGACACCCGGTTCGCGGAATCTCCAAAAGTCAGCCTCCTCTTCCAAAGAGCGCCCACGAACACCCACTTGCATCTTAATGCCTGGCTACGCTGGGCATTACCGGCTTCATGCCTAGGACTAATCCGGAGCGAAACTCCTGAAAACAAGCTGTGTGGTGACCTGACGCGACAATAGAAGATCATGACAGAGGTGCTCGATTTTCGAGCATGTTTTGCGAAATAGTTGCCCGAGGACCGAAATGAGCCAGCAAAAACCTCAAAACGTGTTCGAAAACCGGACACCTGTGTCGCAGACCGTGATCGAAAATCGAACACGGACACCATAATTATCAGAAAAACCTCAGAAGGTGATAGAAATTCGGACACGCTCCCCGGACCGGCGAATGTGGCTTCCTGACGCTTACGGTTTGTCCATGCTGAGGCAAAGGGTATCCATTTGCAGGAAGGGTGTCCATTTGCAGGAGGGGTATCCATTTGAAAGAGTATCAGCCTGGACATGATAGTTAAATCCATAAGGAATCAAGCTGGGAATCAAGCTCTTACTATGGACGCAAGTAAAGCGTGCGGTGTATACTAGTAAAATATAGGCGTCAAATGGCCCCCACCTACATATTAGCCCACCTGCATATTAAGGAGTATGAATGTCGGGTAGTATCTAGCCGGGGTTGAGAGTTAAGGGAGAGGTTGTCACATGCCTAACGTGTTCGCGTTTCTATCATACATATTCATAATGACTCTTACCCCTGGCCCAAACAACATGGTATGCCTGGTAAATGGCAGTAGGTTTGGTTTCAGGCAGACGTTTCACTTCATTGCCGGGCTTTCCATCGGAGTGATTGTGATAATGCTCGGGTGCAGCTACTTGAATCTTTCTCTGTCCAGATTCATCCCAAGTTTCAGGCCGATAGCTGAAGCCTTAGGCGGATTGTACATGCTATATCTGGCAGTGCGCATCTTAAGAAGTGAGGAAGCCACAGCCAATACAAACACCCATAGCGCGACTTTCGCTATGGGCATCGGCATGCAGTTTGTCAATGTCAAGCTGCTACTTTATGCCTTGACGGTTACTGCCAATTTCGTTACCCCGTACTATGAGTCGTTCATAGCCGTATTTCTCATCTGTGTCTTCCTGGGCTGCTGTTCCGTTATGGCAGCTTCCTGTTGGGCTCTGTTCGGAACTGCGATTCAACGCTTCTTCGGACAGTACAGAAAGCCATTGAACATGGGTATGGCATTGCTTCTCCTTTACGCAGCGCTCTCCATATCAGGTATGTTGCCTCGCATCGAACTTCTGCTTAAGTAAGACTTCAGGTAATCCACAGCGCATATAAGCGCTCTGTCTATGCAACCTGCAATATCGTCAACAGTAGGACTGACGCTGATATCCGCAGGCACACCCTGCCCTTCGATAAGAGAACCGTCAGCGCGGTACTCCCGCCACCTGGAAACCTGAAACTTGAACCCGCTGACCTCGAGTCGAATAGGATTGCCGCTGGATCCTGCGGTAGTATGACCTATAGTAGTGGCCCGCCCGGAGTCGTGCATACCTGCAACGAAATGCTCAGCACTGCTGATGACGAACTCGTCGATGAGTAGGACGACAGGCCCGCTGTACTGCCACTCCCCTCTCGGACTGACAGTACGCCCTATGCGCGGCGCAAACCAGGGCTTACCCAGCGTGACCATGCGCATTTGGAAGCCGGGGAAGGCCACGGAAGATGTGAAGAACCGTCCTGCACACCTCTGCGCTACTCTGTCGTCGCCTCCGCCGTTTCCTCTCATGTCGATAATCAGCGCTTTCATCTCTCTTAGTTGCTCCAAAGCTGCGTCGAATGCTTTCACTAAATCATCACCGGACTTCAATCCCAGGCGGGACGCGGAAAATGACGGCAACGTCAACAGCCCGATATCCCCGTCCAAGACCGCAGCGGTTATTGCCATAGGCTCAGCTACGAAAGGCTCGCGGAGGAGCCGCAGGCTAAAAACCTTACCGTCCCGACTCTCCAGTTCAACCTTAACCTGCTCATCAAGATCCCCTTCCAGCACCGCAGCTACTGCCACGCTCCGTCTGTGCCAAGGCGTTGACGAATGAACCCGCGGAACAAGACGGTTTATGCGCTCCTTTGAAGGCTCGCCGTCCACTGAGAGTATTGTGAGACCGGGCACGATCCCTTGTGCCTCGGCATCTGAACCGAATGCGACTTTCGCTACAATAGGCTTACCTTCTGTTTCAGCAATATGTATACGGGGCCTTCCTCTGGCTGAGGACACCTGCCTTGGGTAGTCACACATATAAGAGTGGCCGTCGTCAAGCTCACGCACCAATGCGCTCATGCTGACAAAGAATTCGTAGTCGCTCTCGACCCCTGCAACCTGATGCAAATAGCACTGCCTAACTGACTCCCAATCGATACCTTTGTCATCAAAGTAGCTGTACCAGAGGCCTATCTTTTCCCAGATCTCCTCGCAGATCCTGTGCCGTTCTTCCGGCGAATATGTAAGCTCAGTAAGCTCTGTTACCGCCTCTCCCCCGGGCACAACTGACAAGAACCCGGCAACTGTCAAAAGCCCCACAATAAGAATGAACGAAACCAAATTTCTCCGCCTCATTGCTCTCACTCCCCAGGGGTAGGCATCCTTGTCATTTGGCCTCATTAAGCCGATTGGCACTGAACCGGGGACGGATGGTTACTCACATCTCACGCTTACTCATATCTCAACGCTTCGATAGGATCCAGGTTCGCTGCCTTATATGCAGGATAGACTCCAAATGCCACTCCTGAAAAAGAAGCGGAGATAACTGCAACAGCAATGGAAAACAATGACACATAGGTAGGCCATTTGGCTATCTTCGCGATTAGAGCAGCCCCTGCCCATCCAAGGACGATTCCCATGGCGCCACCGACCAAGCAAAGGGATATCGCTTCAAACAGGAACTGTCTCAGGATATCAGCTTTCTTGGCGCCGACAGCTTTTCTTATCCCTACCTCTCGGGTGCGTTCAGTAACTGACACCAACATGATGTTCATAACGCCTATCCCACCTACAAGCAAGGAAATGCCGCCTATGCCTCCGAGAATCACAGTGAATATCCGCGCGATAGTCTCTGTGGTCTCCAAAATGGAAGCGCTGCTTACGACATTGAAAGAAGCATCTTTACCATGGCGCTGGGCTAGGACTTTCTCGATCTGATCCATAGCGTCTCTCACTTGTTTCATGTCACGGGCTTCGCAAGATATGAAGGCCACTTCGTCACTGCCTGTCATTCGCTTGGAGTGAGTAATCGGCAGATAGGCGGACATGTCAGAAGGATTCTCCCCAAAAATGGTCCTGCCTTGCTCCTTCATAACTCCCACTACAGCAAAACTCTGCCCGTTTATCTTCACTTTTGTGCCTATGGCACTCTCTTCGCCAAAAAGCTTATTTGCCAGACTCCCGCCGAGAATCGCCACCTGACGCTGTGCTCTGATATCGAGTTCTTGGAGGAACCTACCTTCCTTCAGGCCTGCCCCATGCGTCGTAGAAAGCCCTTCATCTGTAAAAGTAGCACTTATGTTGTACCGGTCTTTGCCGTATTTCACTGTCACCAGTCCCATTCGTGACACACTGACACTACCCACCGCAGGACACCCTTTGCGTATAGCTTGTGCATCCTCGTACGTCAATGACTTCCTCCGTGCTCCTGACATGGCCTCTCTGGCATAATCCGGCTGTACGAAAATCAGGTTGGAGCCAAGCCCAGCCAGTTCCATACTAACCAGCCTTCTCCCGCCTTCTCCTATAGACATCATGGCGATCACCGACGCAATCCCGATAACTATCCCAAGAAGGGTAAGGGCTGACCGCATTTTATTCGTCTTCAAGCTGGATAGCGCAAGCTTCATACATTCGTAGAAGGTCATTTGACTTCCCCATCCCCCTCTTCTTCTCTCGCCGTCATCCTGCCGACGTCGGATCCCTTTCCTTCCCTGACAATCAGTCCGTCCCTTATTTCCACAAATCGCCCTGTCATAGCCGCTATTTCCGGGTTATGAGTAACAACTATTATGGTTATCCCTTGTTCATGAAGCTCCTTTAGTATCCTGATAATCTCAAGGCCGGACTTGGTGTCCAGGTTCCCTGTAGGTTCATCCGCGAGTATTATGGAAGGCTCTGTTACCAGCGCCCTGGCAATTGCCACTCTCTGCGCCTGGCCACCGGAAAGCTCATTCGGCCTGTGATGTGCGCGCTCAGCCAGTCCTACCTTCTCCAGGGCAGCCAAGGCCCGCTCTCTACGGGTAGAAGATTGAACACCGGAGTACACAAGAGGAAGTTCAACGTTTTCTAAGGATGTGGCTCGAGGCAAGAGATTGAAGGTTTGGAACACGAACCCGATTTTCTTATTGCGGACTTCGGCAAGTTCGTCATCGGACAGCTTGCTTACCACTTTCCCGTCGAGAGAGTAACTGCCGCTTGTAGGCCTGTCGAGGCACCCAAGAATATTCATAAGCGTGGACTTGCCGGACCCTGAAGGTCCTATGATAGCCACTGACTCACCGCGCTCCACCCTGAGGGACACTCCTCTTAGTGCTGCTACCTGGACTACGCCGGTATCATAAACCTTCTCTACGTCCTTTGCGTCAATCATGTAGTGTCACCTTACTTCACCTTACCCAGCCGCACTTGCTTGCCATCACCAAGCTGTTTAAGGGCGTCGTAGTCACCAATTACCACACAGTCGCCGGCTTCGATCCCTTCGAGAATCTCCACGCCTATCGCATCTGTAAGCCCGGTAACCACCTGAGCCGCGCGAGCTTTGGAATCTGCCTCGTCAACCACAAAAACCGCCTCTTGGCCGTCTCGTTGGACAATGGCTTGTATCGGCACAACCAAAGCATTCTCATTGGAGTATGTAGCAATCTCTACATCCGCGCTCATCCCGGCACGGAGGTCCTCTCCCGGATCCTCGATGTCTATTAGGACGTGAAACCCAGGTGTGATACTGTCGTAAACTGCCTGAGGAGCAATCTCTGAAACTACGCCGAAGAATTCCTCATCCAAAATGGCGTCTGTGGAGAACGTCGCGCGTTGCCCCACTTTTACTCTGGCGATATCCGTCTCATCCACTTTGGCTCTCACCCTCATGCCTCCGGCTGTGGCGATAACGGCAAGGGGCATACCCTCTGTCACCACAGCACCTTCCCTCACCGAAACAGCGGTGACCACGCCGTTTTCATGTGAAGTCACCGTAGTCTTGGCAAGAGCCGCTTCAACCAACCGAAGGCCTGCATTTGTCTGAGCAAGCCGGGCTTTTACCGCTTCCCTGCTCTTCTCCTTTGAAACCTCTTGCTCCTTGGCAAGAGCTAATGCTATCTCTGCCTCGCTTACCTGGGCCTCAGCAAGCTCCACTTGCTCTTTCGCAGGCTGCTCACAAAGGACCTCATACTGCTTCTTTGACGCCTGGTATTGAGCCTTTGCACTTTCAACCCTTGCCCTTGCATCTTCCAAAGCAGCCTTTGATACAGCCCCCTCCTCATAGAGAGCTTCCATTGCCTCAAGTTGACGCGTCCCGTCCCTTACCGCGATGTCTGCTTGAGCAACCTGGGCTTCAGCCTGGGCAACCTGGGCTTCAGACGGGCCTTTCAGAAGCTCCTGAAGTCTTACCTTTGCCGCCTGTAGCTGGGTCTCAGCCTGTCGAACAGCGAAGGTTTTGCCGGATTCTCCTGCAACCTGCGACTGAAGCTGCATAAGCTCTGCTTCGGCTGCTGCTACTTGAGCCTTAGCTTGCTGTAACTGCGCTTCGAGGTCTTGCTTCTCAAACTTCACCAGCTGCTGGCCGATTCTTACGATGTCTCCTTCCCGGACATAGATCTCTCGTACCTTTCCCGTAACCCCTGCCCTGACCTCTACTGTCCTGGCAGGCTCAATTGCTCCCTGAGCGGACACAGTGACAGTGAAAGGCCCAGGCGCAATCTTGACACTGTCCACCGCGATGACAGTCTTGTCTTCACCCAGCCTCTTTCCTGCGACAATAGTCGCTATACATATGAGAACGAGCCCGACTATTACTATGGTAACCCTTCGTCCCGCCAATTCAGGTAACCCCTTTCGCTTGCCATATCCTGTATTGCTTATTCTAATACTTTTCCCAGACTCTGTCCTATTCTACCTACATTTAAGTCTATCTTTTTCTTTTCGCCCATTGTCCCGTTATTCCCTGCCCGGCATCGGTCCGGTGACAGCCTTTCTCCCTCTCAATATCCGGCGCCTACGCCGGACGGGGGACTTAAGTTATGCCTCTCTTCAAAGGAAAAGCCTGGTTTATGATGAATATATGGAATAATCTCTGTAACCGTAGAAAAGGAGTTGACCCTTATCATGTCCCATCCTGATTCTCCACTGAACAAGAGTCTCCTTGCCCGTGCAGTAGGCGTGCTTGCAGACCCCGGACCCACCTTTGAGGAGATTGTCAAAAGCCCGGATTATGTAGTGCCCGTCATATTCATTATCCTTGCAGGATTGCTAGGCTTAGTTTCTGTGGCTCATACTCTCAAGACTATGCCTGAATTAGTTCCCTCCGGCGTACCCATGCCAGCCAAGTCAGTTACAATAGGGATCACCTTGATTACCTTTGTCGTGGGACAGTTCATTGTGTGGCCGTTGCGTGCGTTGATATTCTCAGGAATAGGAGCGATGATCGGCTCAAGAGTGGATTTTCGAAAAAGCCTGGCTGTATCAGGTTATTTAAATGTGACTCTGGTAATATCCGGGATAATAACTGCCATAGTCATTGCCGCTACCGGACACCCTATCGTCCTCGGACTGGGAATGACTCTGTCGCCTCAGCAGTTGACTACCGCGTGGGGAGTTATCCTGTCGAACATAAATGTGTTCAGCCTTATTTACATTGCCCTGAGCTCCGTTGCACTCGCGAAATTGTGGGATGTGAAACTGTCTAAAGCAGCTCTAATTACGATAATAATGTGGATTCTTGTAATAGCTGTGTCAGCCGGAAGCGCACATTTAGGCTCCAAACTGACACAGTTTCAAGTAAACGTAGGCGTCGGCCCGCACTAACCTAACCTTATTCAGCCTGGTCAACCGATAACCAAAGGAACGTGCCGGAATTCTGTGACGTCTACCAAGCCTCGATTGGTGATGCGAAGTTCAGGGATAACAGGCAAAGACAGGAGAGCCATAGTCATGAACGGGGACGCCAACTGGCACCCCAGGGCCTTCCATGCCTGTGCCAGCCGGTCTACATTTGATTGGACCTCTTCCACCGGCTCATCTGACATGAGTCCTGCAATAGGCAGAGGGAGGATAGCTAANNGGCCTCAGCCAAGGTATTGGCTGCAACAACCATGTCTCCGTCATCCATACCGACAACAAGCAGGTTGTGGCTGTCATGGGCAACAGTTGAGGCTACCGCTCCTGATTGAAGCCCAAATCCCTTAACAAAACCGAGGGCCATCGTTCCTGTGGCCTTGTGCCTCTCTATTACAGCGACCTTCGCCAAATCCTCATCATGTGACGCATGAATTTCCCCATTTCCGTCCGGTGTCAGTTCTGCCTCGATATGCTTTGTCACAGCCTGGCCTTCTGTAACCTGTATGACTCTGATGCGGACATTCTTGCCTGAGACACCGGCCTTGACACTGAAATCATCGCGGATCACGGGGCGTGCCAGACATACTGACCCTGTGGCATACTCAGGATAAGTCTGCCTTGGGAACTCCACAAGCATGCGTCCGTTTTCTGCAACAATCTCCCCGTCTGCCATGACCTTCTCCGGACGCGGATCGGCAAGATCCCTGATAAACAGGATATCAGCAAACTTCCCAGGGGTAATGCTTCCAAGGTCACAACTCATCCCAAAACACTCTGCAGCATTAATAGTTGCCATCTGAATAGCGACCACAGGAGGCGTCCCTTCTTCAATTGCCCGCCTCACTACATGGTTCACATGGCCAAGAGTCAACAAAGTATCAGGGTGCACATCATCTGTGACAAGGACTATACGCCTTGGATCAACACCTGTCTCTGTATAGCTCTTAACCGTAGCCTTGATGTCACGCCACCCTGACCCCTCTCTGAGTTTCGCGTACATCCCAAGGCGTAGCTTAGCCAAGCTTTCCTGCCATGTGACAGACTCATGATCTGAGATAATACCACACGATGCATA
>MTKW01002020.1_pt1 | contig 21691 bp, 18 predicted proteins | sample 1042761 | NCBI WGS metagenome assembly MTKW01 (sample SAMN06205366, study PRJNA360243) | anaerobic digester metagenome | biome: Wastewater treatment plant; feature: Anaerobic digester sludge; material: sludge; isolation source: anaerobic digester fed with sludge from wastewater treatment plant ... | reverse complement strand
TTGGGCGACGGTGTTGTTACCGGACACGGTACTATTGACGGTCGTACGGTGTATGTGTTTGCACAAGACTTTACCGTATTCGGCGGGTCTTTGTCTGAAACCATGGCATTGAAAATTTGTAAAGTGATGGACATGGCCATGAATATGGGTTGCCCGGTAATCGGCATCAATGACTCAGGAGGTGCACGTATCCAGGAAGGCGTAACTTCTTTAGCCGGTTATGCTGAAATTTTCGAGCGTAACATTCTTGCTTCAGGCGTGATACCACAAATTTCAGCGATTTTCGGTCCATGTGCCGGTGGTGCGGTTTATTCCCCTGCCCTGACGGATTTCATCATGATGACTGAACAAAATTCGTATATGTTCGTGACCGGACCCAAGGTAGTAAAATCCGTTACCGGAGAAGACATTTCTATTGAAGATTTGGGAGGAGCCGATGTACACGCCGGAAAATCGGGAGTATCTCATTTCAAAGTAGAAAGTGAAGAAGAAGGACTGCTGTTGATCCGCAAGTTGCTTTCTTATCTTCCTCAAAATAATTTGGAAGAGGCTCCCATCTTTAGCAGCAATGACCCCATTGACCGCTTAGAAGACAGTCTGAACGAAATCATTTCGGACAATCCGAATCATCCCTATGACATGAAAAATGTGATCCATGCCATAGTTGATAATGGTGAGTTTTTGGAAGTTCACAGAAATTACGCACGCAACATCATCGTGGGATTCTCGCGCTTCAATGGCACATCTGTAGGTATAGTTGCCAACCAGCCCAATTTTCTGGCAGGTGTGCTGGATTGCGACTCTTCCAGGAAGGCAGCGCGTTTTGTACGCTTCTGTGATGCGTTTAATATTCCCATCCTTACCTTGGTTGATGTTCCCGGTTTCTTACCCGGTTCGGGACAAGAATATGCAGGTATCATTACACACGGTGCCAAATTGATGTTTGCCTACGGCGAAGCTACCGTACCTAAAGTGACGGTTACCCTCAGAAAATCATATGGTGGTGCCCATGATGTAATGAGTTGCAAGCAGTTGCGCGGAGACTTCAACTACGCCTGGCCTACTGCCGAAATTGCTGTGATGGGTGCTGCAGGTGCCGTGGAAGTCCTGGAAGGACGTAATATTAAGTCCATGAACGACCCGGAAGAAAAAGCAAAATACATAGCTGAAAAGGTAGCCGACTATAATGAGAAATTTGCTAATCCTTATCAAGCGGCAGCTTACGGTTATATTGATGATGTGATCGAACCGAGAAACACCCGCTTCCGCGTGATCCGTGCTTTCCAGGCTTTACAAACCAAGAAAGTTGTCAACCCACTGAAGAAGCATTCCAATATTCCACTGTAATCGTTTGAGAATGAAAAACAAGCCTGTGATTTCCATAATTCATCGATTTGAATTATGGAAATACAGATCACAATATAAAAATAATAATAAGGTATGAGTTTAATAACAATACAAATGGGCGACATCTTACTGATGACTGTTGTCGGTATCTTAGTAGTTTTAATTGCATTGGCAATTTTGGTTTTTGCCTTTATTGGTTTTGGAAAACTCAGCAACAAATCTTTCAGTTTGAAACGTAAAAAAACAGTAACAGATACAGAAACGGTTGCAACAGAAAAAAAGATTATCAGCGGACCGGAAGTAGCAGCCATCGCCATGGCATTGCATCTTTTTCTGAGTGATGAACACGATGAGGAAAGCAACGTAATAACTATCAAACGCATAGAAAGACGTTATTCCCCGTGGAATTCAAAAATATACGGTATGAGAAATTTAATTCGGTAAAAAATAACAGCATAAAGTAATGAAAAAATTTAAATTCACCATCGGTGGTAGTAGCTATTCAGTGAACGTCAAGGGAATAGAAAACAATGTTGCCGAAATAGAAGTTAACGGTACTCCCTACGACATCGAAATAGAGCAAGAGATCAAAACATCTAAAACTCCTGTAGTATTGGTCAGAAAGGAAGTGAAAACCAAACATGGGGACGAAAGGATGAGAGAAAACCTCCATCCCGTCTCAGAAGAGAAGAGACCAAGTTCCAAAACCATCAAATCACCGCTTCCCGGGAATATATTGAAAGTCAATGTAAATGTCGGGGACAGTTTTAAAGACGGAGACATATTGATGGTGATTGAGTCTATGAAAATGGAAAACAACATTTTAGCCGAGCACGACGGCAAAATAACCAGGGTTCACGCTGCTGTTGGAAAGGCTGTATTGCAAGATGAAGTATTATTTGAAATTGAATAGACCCATGAATAGAAAAATCAAAAGATTCACTTTTACACTTCTGCTGATCAGTCTGTTCAGTGTTATGCAGGTTTTTGGCCAAAATAGCGGAACAGGCAATGCTATTTTGGAAAGTCTGAATACATTCTGGGCGAGTACCGGATTCGCTAATTTCGCTTTCAAGAATTTATCCATGATCGCCGTTGGGATCATCTTTATCATCCTTGCTGTCAAAAAGGGCTGGGAGCCACTATTGCTCGTGCCCATAGGCTTCGGGATGATAGTGGGTAATATCCCTTTTACAACAGGTTATGAAATTGGCATTTATGAAGAAGGTTCGGTATTGAACATCTTGTATTCGGGTGTAGTAAAGGGATGGTATCCTCCGCTTGTCTTTTTAGGCATCGGTGCCATGACCGATTTTTCGTCTTTGATATCCAATCCCAAATTGATGCTCTTGGGTGCTGCAGCACAAATAGGCATCTTCCTGACTTTCTTAGGAGCTTTTGCTATAGGTTTTACACCCCAGCAAGCATGTGCAATTGGAATTATTGGCGGAGCTGACGGTCCGACTGCCATTTTCCTGGCTTCCAAATTAGCTCCTGAAATGATTGGAACCATTGCTGTTACCGCCTATTCGTACATGGCTTTGATCCCTTTATTGCAACCACCGGTAATGAGGCTGCTGACCACCAAAAAAGAAAGAGTCATCCGAATGAAACCACCACGTGCGGTTTCCAAAACAGAAAAAATTGCATTTCCGATCATTGGTTTGATACTGACAGCTTTCATCTCTCCGAGTGCATTACCATTGTTAGGTATGTTATTTTTGGGTAACCTCTTGAAAGAATCAACAGTTACTGAAAGATTAGCGGAAACAGCGCGGTTTGCTCTGATCAATAGCATCACGATTATATTAGGGTTTACTGTTGGTGCATCTACACAAGCAGACCGGTTTATCACCTGGGATTCTTTGAAGATTTTTGGATTGGGAGCACTGTCTTTTATCATTGCAACGGCTTCCGGTGTTTTATTCGCTAAAATCATGAATCTCTTCCTGAAAGAAGGCAATAAAGTAAATCCGCTGATAGGCTCTGCAGGAGTTTCTGCCGTTCCGGCTGCTGCACGTGTTTCACAGGAACAGGGACTTCAGGCCGACAGAACCAATCACCTGCTTATGCATGCCATGGCGCCCAATGTTGCCGGTGTTATAGGATCAGCGGTTGCCGCAGGTATCCTGCTAAGCTTGCTGACTTAACAAGAACAGTTGAAGCTGAACACAATAAAACCAAACATTACTATGAATCATACTGATAATTACGAAATTGCCCTGAGTTTTGCCCTGCAAACCAACAGGAATGTTTTCTTAACAGGCAAGGCAGGAACCGGTAAAACAACTTTCCTGCATCATCTCAGGGGACTGACAAATAAACAAACTGCAGTAGTAGCACCCACCGGCGTTGCAGCCATCAATGCCGGTGGTGTTACTTTGCACTCACTCTTCCAATTGCCCTTCACTCCTTTTATTCCTACTGCTGAAGGCATCAAAAACTTATTGGAAAAAGGTAAAATTCGTAGTGCAAAACGTAAAATTTTGCAAGAACTGGAATTGCTCATCATCGATGAAATCAGCATGGTGAGAGCAGATACCCTGGATGCAGTCGATGGTTTACTGCGACACCTGCGTTACAGACACAGGGAGCCCTTTGGGGGTGTGCAAGTCATCTTCATCGGCGATATGTTCCAACTATCACCTGTCATCAATGATGAAGAATGGAAATTGTTATCTCCGTATTATCAGTCCCCGTACTTTTTTCACAGCCACGCCATTTCACAAAATCAACCGGTGTATATTGAACTGGAAAAAGTATATCGTCAGGAAGACATGCAATTCGTCAATATTTTAAATGAAGTCAGGAATAATCGCCTGACAAACAAAAGTTTGGAGGCATTGCAAAGTCGCTACAATCCAACTTTCATTCCGCCGGCAGATGATACCTATATTACTTTAACCACCCACAATTACAAGGCGGACCGCATCATCCGGGAAGAACTGGATAAACTGCCGGACAAGACGTCCCTCTTCAAGGCAACTATAGAAGGAGAATTTTACGAAAATAACTACCCCACTGATGAAAACTTAGTCTTGAAAAAAGGCGCCAAAGTGATGTTGATTAAAAACGATACCGAAACACCAAGACGTTTCTATAACGGTAAAATCGGCACCATCACTGCCATAGAAGAAGATACCATCACCCTTGAATGTCCGGAAGACGACAACACCATAGAAGTTAAACGCATGGAATGGGAAAATATCCGTTATCAGGTAGATGATAAAACCAAGCAGATTGAGGAAAATGTGATAGGAAAATTCATCCAGTTTCCCTTGCGGTTAGCCTGGGCAATAACCATCCATAAAAGTCAGGGCCTGACTTTCGACAAAGCGGTGATCGATGCCGGACAAGCTTTCACTGCCGGACAGGTGTATGTTGCTTTAAGCCGTTGCAGAACTTTGGAAGGCATGGTGTTGTTGAGCAAGATCAATCCTTTCAGCATTGAAAACGACCCCCTGATCCTGGAGCACGAGAAGCAAAAACTATTGCCGGACAAATTAGAGCAAGAGTTGGAACGCTCACAACATACTTTCAGAATATTTATTTTGAAGCTCCTCTTCGATTTTAATGAGAAGTTCAGACAATTCAACCGTTTGAAAAAATCCATGGATGAGATGGCTACTTCCTTCAATGAGGAGACCCTGCCCTATTTAAAGAATATCGGCAAACAACTTGAAGAACTGGATGAAGTATCGACTAAATTCAGCAGGCAATTGGACAGATTATTCCAACACTTTCCCATTAATGAAGCATACCTCACAGAACGCATTGAAGCCGCTTGTTCCTTCTTCCTTGAGAAGATAGACATACTCATTAAAACCATTGCAGATTCGCCTGCCACGACTGATAGCAGAGAAAACGCCAAGGTCTATAATGAAGGGATGAAAAGCCTGCACGAAAATCTGTCTTTGCAGCAATACATCATGAGAAAAATACGGCATCCCTTTGTTGCAGAGCAATATTTCAATCTCAAGAATAAATTTGTGGTGCCCGATGTAAAGATCAATGCTTATTCTAAAACGAAAGCATCTAAAACAAAAGCGATAACCGTCAAATATCCAAACTTGTACTTCAGATTGTTGGAATTGCGCAACCAAATATCCGACAACGACAATATTCCCGTGTATCTCATAGCTGCCAACAAAACCTTGGTAGAAATGGCTGATTCGCTGCCCCTTACTGAAAAAGAATTGTTACAGATCCACGGCTTCGGAAAAATCAAAGTCAAAAAGTTTGGTCCGTACTTTTTGGATATCATCAAAGAGTTCTGCGAAGACCATCAATTGAGAACGAACGCAGAGGGGCGATTGATATTGGATTAAAGGGCATGCAAGGCGGTAGAAAAAAATACTAAGGGTGTGCTAACACCGTTAGAACAAAAACACCATGAACATGAAGAGCAAAACACTTCCATTATTTATTTTGTCAGTTTGCCTTTTTGCATGTACAAATGACATCCGAAACACAGCAGTAGATTTGTCTGAAGGCTTTTGCCCGGAGGTGGCAGTAAGTGCATTTTTAAATCCCGATTCCTTAATAAGCATAAGCTGCACATCAACTCAGGTCGCCTTTTCCAAAGAACCCATCTCCGCACCTACCATAGAAAAAGCTGTTTTTGAAGATCTTTCAAATGGTCTGTCTTACCCGTTAATAAAAATGAATACTGATCATGTGGTTACATTAAATATCCCTGACATAAAACCGCTAAAATCGAATATATACCAACTAAAAATAAAGACTACTGACCCTGTCCGGATTATTTCAGTTATCGATACAATGCCTGCGCACGAAGTAAATATCACCGACATCAGCATTTCGCCGATACGCAAAACCACGTCTTATTTAGGTTCCGTGAGTTTTATTCCGAATGCGGAAAATCTTACAAATTATTATGAATTAATTGCCTGGCAGCAAAACACGGACGGCGGGTCATTGGCTTCAAATAATCCTTTCAATCAATTAAGTCTAAAGACAAATGACAAGTTAATCACACGAGAAGGATATTATCCCAATATTTTTTTGCTTGAAGCAGCTTACCCACAATCTCTACTTTTCAAACTTGACAAACAGCAGCATCAAAACATATCAATAAATTTCGAATATAATGCGGGTGAAGAATATCATGCCGGATCAACTTCCACCTGGGATCATAACATTAAAGTTCAATTGCGTACAGTATCCCATGCTTATTTTCAATACAAAACATCCCTCTATAAACAAAAATATGCTGCGGAAGGGGATTTGTTGTATGGGATGGCATCTCCCGTACGGGTTTATAGCAATGTAAAAGGTGGATACGGTATCTTGGGAACTTATTGTAAAACAGATACAACTATTCACGTTGAGGGTAGGACGAATATTGAAAAGGAATGAACTTGCATGCAATATAGGATTTTACAAATAGTGAGTTTTTTTCTTTTTCTCGGGATGCCAATGTATGCCCAAAACCAAAGACTAATATTCGGAACAGTGTATGATGAAACAACTTCCGAAACAATTATCGGAGCAAGTATTCTTGATAAAAAATCGGGAAAGGGAACGACTACGGATAACCATGGGCGTTATTCACTTTGGATACCTTCTGATTGTGACTCTGCGCTACTCGAAGTTTCTTATTTGGGGTATGTTAGTCAACGCATGATACCATCTTGCGACGTTTCAGAGATAAACTGGAAATTACATGAATCTTCTTTCTACTTAAAAGAAGTGGAAGTTAATATTAAACGCGCTAAAACTCTTGATCCGACACCATCTACATTTAAAATCAGCAAAACAGAATTAGATGTATTACCCGGCCTTGCCGGTGAAAAAGATTTAGTCAGATATTTTCAGTTGACACCCGGAGTACAGCAAGCCGGAGATGGCAATACAGGATTATTCATCCGTGGAGGAAGCAACGATCAAAACCTATTTTTGTTGGATGATATGCCACTCTATCACATTCATCATTTAGGAAATATCGTATCTACATTCAATACAGACATTATCAAAAGTGCTGAATTATTTCTGGGAGCTTTTCCTGCTGAATATGGTGGTCGTTTATCATCCATCGTGGATGTTCGGACAAAAGACGGCGATATGCATCGTCATCATCAAAGTATAACCCTTGGTCTGCTGACCTCTAAAATACACCTTGACGGACCTATCATCAAAGAAAAAGCATCTTATGTGGCTTCATTCAGGATCAATACCATGCCAATTTTTAAGTGGTTTTTTGATACTAACATGGGGTTCTTGATGTACGATGCTAATCTAAAACTCAATTATATCCTTTCCACTAAAAGTAGATTGTATTTTAGTTTTTATACCGGTGAAGATGCGATGAATTATGATGTTGACGGAACAGAGGAAAGTTTCACATCAAAGATTGCTACCACATGGGGTAACAGAGCCATTTCTCTTCGATTGAATCAAACTCTTTCCCCTCAACTGCAATTAAATCTTATTGGAGGGCATTCAACATACCATTACGGAGAGAAAAGTATGCTGAATTTTTACAACCCCGACAAGGTTCTTGAGGGACACTATAAGAGCAATTTCATGTCAAGCATCTCTGACAATTTCTTTATTGCCAAAGGGAAGTATTCACTCAGCAATATTATGCGGATACAGGCTGGTTATAATTTCTATTACCACGTTTATAATCCGGGTAAAAGTGTAGTAAAACAATCAGGTTTAGACTTAAATGAAGTCAATTTTTCCATGGGTTATCCCCGAACAAATGCTCATGAACATAGTATTTTTACCGATATTACCATTGATAACTTACATGGTTTTGGTTTAAATATGGGTATCAGAGAAAATGTCATCTTCACAGAAGGCATTACTTTTCATGATTTACAACCCAGATTATTGCTGACACGTAAAATAACAGATGAGTTAGCTTTGAGAGCTTCTGTTTCTCGTATGTGGCAACCGTTTCATCTTATATCCAATAATGGGGCAGGTATTCCTGCCGATTATCGAATTCCGGCAATGCCGGACGCTCCTCCTGCTATTAGTAATCAGACTTCAATTGCTGTCAATTACAAGCCTGAACAAAGCAACTATGAGTTTTCCGCTGAGGCTTATTATAAAAAAATGGAGAACCTGGTTGACTTAAAAGAAGGTGTAACTTATACAACCGATTTTGCCCCGTGGGAAAAAATTTTAGCTGTTGATGGTGACGGTAAATCCAAAGGCATTGATATGCTGGTGCGAAAAGTTAGCGGACTATCAACCGGGTGGATTGGAGTATCATTGGCTCAGGCAAAAAGACAATTTGTTGATTTGAACGGTGGAGAAGAATTCCCGTATAAATATGACAGGTTGTTGGATGTCGGATGTTTGTTCCAACAACAACTAACCTCAAGGTTTATTGTTTCGGCGACCTGGGTCTTTGGCACCGGACTCCCGTATAATATTCCCCGTTCACAATTTGTCGATCTTGAAGGAAACAACGTACTTCTATATGGTAAAATGAATGAGTTCCGTCAGAAAACATATCACAGATTGGATATCGGAGTCAGTTACAAAACTAAAAAACTAAAATATGAAAGTGTTTGGGACTTCAGCATAATTAACCTTTATAATAGGAGAAATCCATATATGTATCGTGTGAGCAGTTCAATGCATGGAGTAAAACTATACGAGTTTAGTCTGTTTCCCTTTTTACCTTCACTGAGCTACAGCATAAGGTTTTGAATAGGCAGGGTCGTATTGCCATATCAACGTAGTTTCCTCCAATTTATCTTAAATCTCAGATATAGTTACGCGTGGTAATTTTCGGTTTCGAAATTTATCGGAATGGCAAAATCAGTTGCAAGGCGAAAGTGATTTCTGAAAAACAGAAAAAGTTTGTTGATGTTGTAAAATAACGCAAAAGGTAAAAAAAAGAGCCCGCACCTCAATATTGTACGATTTGCATACCTCTTGAAAAACTTTTTGAATACATTTGCGCTCCGATTGAAATCAACTGATCTTACAATATAATGTTATGACTAAGAATTTGTCTTATCTGATTGAAAAAGCCGTCTTACAAAAGACCTTGTAAGGCGGCAACAACCAAAAAATGTTGTTAATCCTATCACAAGAAGAAGAACAACAAAATTATAAAAAGTGATTCCCGGTCTCCCCCAAAATATCAAATATGCAATCCAAAAAACTTTTATTCTGTTTAATGCTTATTTTTCTGTATCCTCTCTCCACCTATGGTCAAAATTCATTTTTAACCGACAAGATAACATGTAAATTGGGCATTACCCCCATGAATGCAATTTCTTTTTTTGAATTTAATGGGAGCCAATATGCCAGGAGAGAAAAAAAACCACATTTTCAACTACAATTTGCTTATAAACTCAATAAAATAATTGATTTGGGGGTTTATCTCGGCTATTCAAAACTGTATCATGAAATAGATTTACCTTACGATGCTGAAAAAGGATACTACGCTTTAACGTCCGACGATGGTATCCGGCATATATTTAACCATTACCCATACTATCAGTGTGACAGTCATGCTTTTGCTTATGGTTTGAAATCCGACATTCACCTGCTCCCGATTTTTTCAAATAAGCGTATTGATCGGTTGGATGTATATCTGATACCATCGATCGGGCTTGTTTCCGAAAATTACCGCGACGTCAATAACAAGGTCATTAAAAAACCCGAATTTTTGGCTTATGGTGTGGGCGTAGGTACAAGTTATTATTTTATACGGCATCTCGGTGTGTTTGGTGAATATCATTTTGGACATTTTTATAACCTGAGTAAGTTGAGATGGCAGGCTGGTATTGTTTATAAATTCTGATCATGTTAAAATTTAATCATTATACCCGGCTTTTTATACCGGTTTTTAGTATCCTGACACTTATATCCTGTCATACCTTAGTCGAAGACGAATTTCCGGATTTTGAAGCAGTGCTGGTAATGAACGGGATCTTACAAGCTGACAGCACCTTCCGGGTTCAGATAAGTCTGGCCGCCAATCTATCCGACACCATGCCCGACTTTGTCGACAACGCGTTGGTAATCATAGAAGATCAAAAGCAAGCTGTTGACACCTTAACATATACAGATGAGGGTTGGTATGTAAGTCCGCGTACCGTAAAAGCGGGATATAGCTATACTTGCAGGGTTAACATCCCCGGCTTTAATACCATGATGGCTCACACTACTGTTCCTCTTCCTACCGAAATCGATTCGGTTATTTTCACTGATTTAGCTAGTCGGGGTCAGGAAGGTGAAAAAATATCTTCAGTAGCTTTCCGCCTTCATAACAACGTGGAAACCGAAATGTTTTGGGAAGTGAAGTTCAAAAAACGATGGTTTAGATCGTTGTATGATTGGGATGTAGAAGACTGGACAGAAAGATCACAAGTAGATGAGGCTTATATTTTTATGAAAGCAGAACAGGACTCGGTACTGCTTAGTGAACCCAATCCCTTGACAGTGTTTTCTAATCGTAAAATGAAAAGTGACCGACATTGGATAAAGTTTTATTTCAGTGAAAATTATTTCTCATTTGGCGGAACCGACACCTTATTTCTCGAATTGCTTAATATCGATGAGTCTTATTATCATTATCATAAACAGTATTATATCTACGATTCAGCCGGTTGGGGTGGTCTCGGCAGCTCTCCGCAACGATACCCGCTTTATTCCAATATTACAAATGGATTGGGGATATTCACGGGAATGTCGGTAAGCAGGAAAGAATTGAAATAGGAGATAGTGGTTGGTGGATAGTGATTAGTGGATAGCGGAAAAATGAAAATCAAACACGTATATTTTTTACTCTTCTTAATAATAGTTCAGTATAACCGGGCTGCAGAGGTTCAGCTTTCGGGTTTTGTTCGTGATGCTCAAAACGGAGAGCTACTCATTGGAGCCAACGTTTTAATCAGTGATCAGCAAAGCGGGACCACAACCGACAACCGGGGATATTTCAGTCTGAAAGCAAGTACGCCCTGCAAACTCAATATTTCGTACATCGGTTATAAAACCGCTGAACTAAGCATTATTTCGTCCCGTGACAGCCTGCTCAATGTCAGCCTCGAAACCGATAATAACTTGCGAGAGGTCACCGTGACAGCCTTTCGCGAGAGGCATTTTGAAAAAACACGATTTTTATCTAAAGATTTGATGCAGATCCCCACACTGGGAGGGAAACCGGATGTAATAAAATCATTGCAACTGATACCCGGCGTGCAAACACAGTCGGAAGGAATGAGCCTGATGATGGTACGTGGTGGTGAGCCGGGGCAAAATCAGTATTTATTGGATAATGTGCCACTTATCTATGTGAATCACCTTGGTGGATTCCTTTCTGTTTTTAATCCGGATATGATTAACTCGGTGAATTTTTACAAAGGGAACTTCCCTGCACGACAAGGCGGTAAATTATCGTCAATCGTGGACATCACACAACGTGAAGGTAACATATCTAAACATCAGGGTTCTTTCAGTGTAGGCATCACCGATCTTTCATTTACATTTGAAGGTCCTTTGGCTAATAAAAAACTCAGCTATATAGTGACTGCCCGCAAAACCGTAACAGATGCACTACTCGGCTTAATAAGCGTTTTGGCTAAAGAGAATGATGCAATTGTCGCTTACGGCTTTCATGACATCAATGCCAAACTAAACTGGAAACCCGATGATCGCAACAACCTGAGTCTGAACTTATACCAAGGTGACGATTACCTGAATTATTGGACCAAACCCTGGAAAATGACAAATGACGAACGCAGTCACTTCAACCAACAATGGGGTAACTGGTTAATTTCAGGTCGCTGGAACCGGGTGATCACCCCCAGGATTTATGCTGAAAATATTCTCTCTTACAGTCGTTACCGCAATAAAACAGGACAGGACTACAGTTATAAGGAAGACGGCGTGATAAAGGAAATCAATTCTCTGAACAGAGCTTCTGTCAACGACTTCTCTCTTCGTTCAGCATGGAAATATGCATTCCTGAAAAACTGGAATATCGAGTTCGGCGGACAAATAAGCAATCTTATTTATGAGCCCAATTACAACTACCTTTCTACTTCTTCCACGCCCGCTATAGGCGATAAATTCAAAGCGGTTGAATCCGCTGTATACATGGATAACAAAATCAACCTGATTCCGGGACTACTGATACAACCGTCGTTTCGTTTAAGCAGTTTCAGCAACAGTGGTAAAAGCTACATTGAGCCGGAGCCGCGCATGAACATTTCATACTCGCCCAATCAGAATCAAAGTTTCAACCTGAATTACATGCGTGTAAGCCAAAGTTCACATTTGGTTTTTGCCCAATCGGAATTATTGAAAAAGGAAGTGTGGTTGCCTGCTACGGCGATATTACCACCGGAAATTTCAAATCAGTATGCCTTTTCGTGGAATGGGCAATTTGCCGGAGGAAAATTTTCAGTGGAAGCGGGTGTATATTACAAACAAATGAATCATCTTGTTACACTAAAAGAAGGATACGAAAACATGATCAATATCACGGCTGTAGAAAACAAGATTGAAAGCAATGGAAAAGGGACGGCATATGGTGCTGAGTTGATGTTGAAAAAGAACACCGGAAAATGGACTGGTTCTTTAGGTTATGCCTGGTCTTATGCCAATCGCACATTTGCCAACATCAACAACGGAGATAAATACGAGTATGATTTTAACCGGCCACATAATGTGACTTTAACCGTGAATCGCGAACTACCCAAAAACTGGGCTATGAACGTGATATGGATTTTCCAGAGCGGGATGCCCTATACACCGGCTTTAGGGAAATATTACACTTTGAATCCTGAAACACAGAAACCCGCGATTGAAATCATTTACGGAGATAAAAATTCGGCACGCATGCAACCCTATCATCGTCTTGATCTGGGATTTAGTCATACGATAACGAATCGCAAAGGAAATAAAGCCGTGTGGACATATTCCATTTATAATGCCTACAACCGCATCAACCCATTTGGTTATTATTATGATGATGATAAAAATCGTGATAATTTTACAGATTACACGCGGCCGTTGCAATTATATAAAATCGGACTGTTCTCCATCATCCCAAGTATTTCATACAAAGTATATTTTGATTACAATAAACAGTCTAAAAAACAGCCAAAAGAAAAGAAAAAACACAATTGGTTGTATTTTTAAGCAGCGACTGACTGGTGAATGATGAAAAATCTTTGGTAGTATCACCACAAGTCCACAAACCTTCTCTTTCCCCTCAAATAATAATTCACAATGATGCTTTTGGAGGTAATCTCAGGAATATGGGGATTGATGGCTGCCTGGAGATTGGCAAGGCGTTTTTGTTTGAATCGGGGTCGCATCTTTCGGTAAGCTATTCTGGCTTTGAGGACTGCCCTGGCATTCTTAGGTTTACCGGTAATTAACAATTGAAAGGCTGCCAGATAATCCATAAAAAAACGAATTGTCAACACGGGAGAAAGTTCGGATGGATGCAAATTTTTATAAAGCATCAAGAGGTTATTTCTGAAATTCAGATAGGTTTTTTGAGGATGTTCGGCCTGCAAAGTGCCACCTCCTACATGGTAAATTTTACTTTGAGGTATGCACACAACGCGATGATTCCGATTTCTCAATCGCCAGCACAAATCTATTTCCTCCATATGGGCAAAAAAAGCAGCATCAAAACCACCCACTTGATGAAAGGTTTTGGCTCTGATCACCAGACAGGCACCGGTTGCCCAAAACACATCGATGATGGCATCATATTGTCCTTTGTCTTCTTCAAGATGTGACAAAATACGTCCTCTGCAAAAAGGATAGCCTAAATAATCCATGAAACCTCCCGCTGCACCGGCATGTTCAAAATAATTCCGGTTGTTGTAGGAAAGAACTTTCGGCTGACAGGCAACCACATCCGGATGATGTTCCAAATAATCAATCATGGGCGACAACCAACCCTCCGTCACTTCCACATCCGAATTTAAGATCACATAATAGTCTGCCTCAATTTGTGCCAATGCCCGATTATACCCCCCGGCAAAACCGTAGTTTTGGTCAAACTGAATAAGCCTGATTTCCTTGAATTTTTCCTTCAATAAGCTTATGGAATCGTCTGTGGAACCATTGTCTGCCACAATGATAGTTGCCAAAGATGCCGGCGTATGCTTCTGCAAAATGGGCAGAAACTGCTCCATATAATGCGCGCCATTCCAATTCAATATAACAACAGCAACCTTCATATTCCTAATGGTTTAACACCCACTTAATTCTCAACTATTGTTTTTTTTTGCATGTTTCCACCGATTATGCGACCACAACCAAAACTCAGGACGAACGATGATGCTCTCTTCGAGGTAGCGCATAAAGGTTTCAGTGATTTCATGTTCTTCCGTTGCAAGAGGGTCAACGGCAATAGGTTTAACAATCGAATGATAATAACCTCTTTTAATCCTTTGAATATCTAAATAAAAAACCGGATAATGGTATTTTTTAGCCAACTGCTCGGTGCCTAAAAAAACCGGTGTATCCTGATTGAGAAATTGCATGCGGTGTCGAATGAATCTGGCTTTCGGACTTTGATCCGAAATCATTGGGAAAATACCCATTTTGCCGGTTTCTCTCATCTCTGCCAATTTTCGGAGCAGGCCGTTTCTTTCAACACATATGGCTCCATGACGACTTCTCAGCCTGATCATCATCTTATCGTAATGCTTGTTCCTCAGCTTTTGATAAACAGGATAAATGCGTACAGGTACATCAGAAGGAATGTGCAAACTAAAAATTGTTGCCCATTCCCAATTGCAATAATGTCCGATCATCGCCATGACGATCTCTTTCTCTTGAGCGTGATTGTACAACAACTCAAGGTTTTCAATTGTCATCCTTTTGCTTATTTCCTCAGGAGACGCATGTAACTGCCAGATGATCTCCATACACAGATCACAGAAATAATGATAAAATTTCTTTTCCAGTTTGATAATTTCCGTCTGCGTATAATTCGGAAAAGCATGCGTCAGGTTCTTTCTGACAACCTTTCGCCTGTATCTTACCAGATAGTAAACAACAGGAAACATCAAGTCCGACAATACATACAAAGCCCCTAATGGAAGCCATGCGATTGTCCAGATCAAACCATAAATCAAATAAAAAGACATAGAGTACGCAGCTATTGCCTATTCGTAAACGCCGATAGATTTACCATATTCATACTCACCTTCCAGGATATGACTGATTTCTTCCTCGGAGATGTTCATAGCATCTTCTTTGATGCATTTTTTCAGATACACAAACATATCTTCCTCATCAATAAATGCTTCTTCGGCAGTATCTTCTTCAATTAAACCTTGTTCGTCGTAAAACTCATAAATGACATCCAGCACATATTCAATTTTTTCCTCTGTGATGGTTTCCTTCAAATCGGCCGGCAAGTTTTGGAAGATAAATTTGACAGCCTCAACATCGTCATAAAACAATAAATCGTCTTCTGTTTTCATCTGTTTATTTTTTATTTTTTAGTTGTCGTATAGGACTCTCAATGAAAATTAACCCTTCAGGATAAAATATCCCATAAAGATGTAATTCAAATGTCAAAGATATGGGTTTATTCTGACGAAACAGCGTAATTTCACAAGAATTTTAATGAAAATACTGCTTAAACAAATCTCATGGTTTAAAATAAAACCTTATATTTGGGAGGTCGATTTATAGTTCACACACGTGAATCCGTTTCGAGAGAAGCCTTTGGAAGCGGTGTTGTATTTATCTGTGCTTGTCACTGATTGTATCAGCATCAAAAAAAGAATTTTATTAGCATAAAAATATTATTGAACCCCTTATAATTAAAGACTCCAATGACAATTAAATTGTTTACTTTCAATCCCGTACAAGTGAACACCTATGTTTTGCACGACGAAACCGGTGAAGCAATCGTGATCGATGCCGGATGTTTTAACACACAAGAAAAGCGGCTGCTGCAAAGCTACATAGACGATAACCGACTGAAATTGGTACGGGTATTAAACACACATTTACACTTTGATCATCAGTTTGGCAATAAATTTTTGTTCGATGCCTATGGATTGAAACCCGAAGCCCACCGGGCTGACGAGTTTTTGTTGGAGTATGTAAAGGCCGGCAATGTAGTATATGGTTTTCCCTTTTCGGAAAATGCCCAGCCATTGGGAGCATATCTACAGGAAGATCAATTGATTAAATTTGGAAACACCGTCCTGAAAACCATCCATGTACCCGGTCACAGTCCGGGACATGTGGTTTTTTATAACGAAAGAGAAAAAGTGTTGTTTGCAGGGGATGTTTTATTCAACGGCTCCATCGGCCGCACCGACTTGGAGCAAGGTGACTATGCCACCCTGATCAGAAACATTCAGGAAAAATTGATGACATTACCCGATGACACAATAGTATATCCCGGTCATGGTCCAAGCACAAGCATCGGAGAAGAAAGAAAATACAACCCGTTTTTATGAAAACAAAGAGCAAAGACAAAAGACAAAAGAATAAAGACGAAGAACTAAGAACGAAGAACGAAGCCAAAAGCCAAGAGCTAAAAGCCAAAAGCTAAACTCGCGACCCCGGAACACGGAACTCGTAACTTCCCTAACTTCTTTAACTTCTTCTAACTTCCAAAAACTACCAACTACTATCTACCAACTCCCAACTACTAAAACCAACTTCCCTAACTTCTTTAACTTCCAAAAATCATCGTTCATAAACCCTCTTCTCTGCAATATATTCCACCACCTTCGGATGCAGCCATGCCGACACATCTTCTCCTTTTCTGATCATCTCTCTGATTTGGGTGGAAGAAATATCGTAAAGCGGAGTGTCTAACAACTGCATTTGGGGATATTGAGCAGCCACTGTAGAAAAATCATATCCTTTTCTGGGATAAACCAACACAGGATAAGTATCTAAAATCTGTTGATACTCTTTCCATTGGTCGAATATTACGGCATTATCGCTTCCTATCACCAGCAAAAACCGGTGTTGGGGATGGAGTTCGGTCAGTTTTTTTAATGTATCCACGGTATAGGAAGGTACGGGCATGGTAAACTCCACATCTGAAACTTTTATGCGAGGATTGTCACCAACCGCAGCTGCCACCATTTCCATACGAGTATATTCATCGGGTTGATGTTCCACATCTTTTAACGGATTAGACGGAGTAACTACAAGCCACACTTCATCTGCCAACTTTTTGTCAAGCACATACTCAGCTAATTTCTGATGACCCAGATGAATGGGATTAAAGGATCCGGAATAAATAGCTATTTGCATAAGATTGAACTGATGATTTACTTTGCAAAAGTATCAAAATTCTTTATCTTTGTTCTCTTTCAAATTTTGTTTAAACACATATAAGTAAAATACAAATGAATATTACTCAACGATTTTTAAAATACGTCAGTTTTCATACTACTTCGGATGAAAACACAGGGTTGACACCCAGCACGCCGGGACAAATGGTTTTTTCCAAATACTTAGCTGAAGAATTGGCAGCTATCGGCATGACAGAGATCAGTTTGGATGACAAGGGTTATCTGATGGCTACACTGCCTGCAAATTGTGATAAGGATGTTCCGACCATCGGCTTCATCGCGCACGTGGACACCAGTCCGGAGATGTCAGGGGAAAACATTCAAGCACGCATAGTCGAAAATTATGACGGGAAGGATATTCTGCTGAACAAAAAAGAACAAATAGTTCTTGAAACTTCTGTTTTTCCTGAAATTTTGCAATACAAAGGTCAGGATATCATTGTTACAGACGGTACCACACTTTTGGGAGCTGATGATAAAGCCGGTATTGCTGAAATAGTTACAGCTATGGAATATCTGATCGCACATCCCGAGATCAAGCATGGTAAAGTGAGGGTTGCTTTTACACCGGACGAGGAAATCGGTCAGGGTGCTCATCATTTTGACGTAAAGAAATTTGGCGCCGAATGGGCTTATACCATGGATGGCGGTCAAGTAGGCGAATTGGAATACGAGAACTTCAATGCTGCTTCTGCGAAAGTAACCTTTAACGGACTAAATGTACATCCGGGGTATGCAAAAGGTAAAATGATTAATTCCATCTTGATCGCCAATAAATATATTGCTATGCTTCCTGCAGATGAAACTCCCGCTGAAACAGAAGGTTATGAGGGTTTTTACCATTTGCTTGCCATAGAAGGTGGTATTGAAAAAACCTCCTTGACCTACATCATCCGCGACCATGACCATGAGCAGTTCTTGTTCAGAAAAAAAAACATGCAGGAATTGGTGGAAAAAATTAACACCACCTATGGACCGGGTACGGCAACCATCGAATTGAAAGACCAATATTATAATATGCGTGAAAAGGTAGAACCGGTAATGCACATTGTTGACAGAGCCGCTGAGGCCATGAAAGAAGTGGGTATTACACCCATCATCAAGCCCATACGCGGCGGAACGGATGGTTCCCAGCTTTCTTTCAAGAGACTTCCCTGCCCCAATATCTTTGCAGGCGGACATAATTTCCATGGCAGGTTTGAATACCTTCCCATAGAATCCATGGAAAAAGCCACACAGGTTATCATTCACATCATTAAAAACTTAGCAAAATAAAACAGATATGAACTTCACTCCTTTTATTAATATTCACAAGGCACTGGGTGCCAAACTACACGAATATGCAGGTTATGAAATGCCCATAGAATATTCGGGTATCACCGATGAACACCTGACTGTTAGAAATGCTGTCGGCGTATTTGACGTTTCGCATATGGGCGAGATTTGGGTGAAAGGTCCGAAAGCGCTGGAATTTCTGCAGCGGATGACCACCAATGATTTAAGTGTTTTACCCATAGGCAAGGCACAATACACTTGTTTGCCCAACGGCAAAGGCGGTATTTTAGATGATATTTTAATTTATCATTATGAAGTCAATAAATACCTCTTGGTAGTCAATGCCGCCAACACGGAAAAAGACTGGAAATGGCTGAACGACAACAATAAAGAAGGGGTTGAAATGGACAATGCCACACCCTGGATGGCTCAGTTGGCCATTCAAGGTCCGAAAGCCACAAAAACGCTACAAAAACTCACAGATATCAATCTTTCGGACATTCAATATTATCATTTTACGGTAGGTGATTTTGCGGGATGTCAAGAAGTGATCATCTCAAACACAGGCTATACCGGAGCCGGTGGTTTTGAATTATACTTTCACCCCGAATATGCTGAAACCATTTGGAACGCCATCTTTAAAGCCGGAGAAGAATACGGCATTAAACCCATAGGTTTGGGTGCACGCGATACCTTGCGTTTAGAAAGCGGTTTTTGTCTCTACGGAAACGACATTGACGACACCACCTCTCCCATCGAAGCAGGCTTGGGATGGATCACCAAATTTGTGGAGGGGAAAGACTTTATCGACAGACCTTTGTTTGAAAAGCAAAAAAAAGAAGGGGTATTGCGTAAACTGATACGCTTTGAAATGACAGAAAGAGGCATTCCCCGCCAAGGCTACAACATCTTATCTCCCGAAGGAAAAATTATAGGTCGGGTTACCTCCGGCACCATCATTCCCGGCACTAAAACCGGAATTGGAATGGGCTATGTGGCGACGGGATATGCAGTTTCCAGTGGTGAAATTGGAATTGAAATACGAGGAAAACAGATCATGGCAAAGGTGAAATAAATTAAACCTACTATGCGCTTACATCGCCTCAATATCATCAATTATAAAAATATTGAAGAAGCTTCGTTGGAGTTTTCGGATAAAATTAATTGCCTGATTGGCAATAATGGCATGGGAAAAACCAATATGCTTGATGCCATTTATTATCTGTCGTTTTGTAAAAGCCACACCAATGTGGTTGACTCGCAAAATATCAAACATGATTCGGATTTCTTTATGATCAGGGGAAACTATCGAAAAAATGGTGATGAAGAGGAGATTTATTGCGGAGTGAAACGCCGGCAGAAAAAGCAATTCAAAAGGGGACAAAAAGAATACGAAAAATTGTCTGATCACATAGGCTTGATCCCTTTGGTCATGGTGTCTCCCGACGACAGTCAACTGATTTCTGAAGGAAGTTACGAACGGCGTAAGTTTATGGACGGTGTAATTTCCCAGTATAACAAAACTTACTTGCAACAACTGTTACAATATAACAACTTACTGAAGCAGCGAAACGCCTTGCTCAAATTGGAACGTCCTGTCGATGCCACTATTTTTGAAGTACTTGAAGAGCAGATGAATACGCTTGGGCAATACATTTTTCAGGAAAGAACCAAATTTATCACTGAATTTATTCCGGTCTTTCAAAACTTTTACATCACGATTTCCGGTAATAACGAACAAACCAACCTGGAATATACCTCTCAATATCAACAACATGGAGATTTATTGAAAAGAATGTCCGAAACCCGTGAACGCGATTTGATATTGGGTTTTTCCACACAAGGAATTCACAAGGATGATCTGGAGATGACTTTGGGAGATCACCAAATTAAAAAAGTAGGATCACAGGGACAAAATAAAACTTACCTGATTGCACTCAAATTTGCTCAATTCGACTTCCTGAAAAAAACACATAATTGCTCACCTATTCTTTTAGTAGATGATATCTTTGACAAGTTAGATGCCACCCGTGTGGAAGCAATTATCAAATTGGTTACCTCAGATTTATTCGGACAAATATTTATTACCGACACCAATCGTGAAAATTTAGATGCTTTGTTGACTCAATTAAACAGCAATGCCAAAATTTTTAATGTCGTAAATGGAAAAATCACATCACAAACCCACATATAATAATTTTTGATTTTTACAACCTTATTCCACATTAAATTATTTTTCTGGAAACTTTTTGCTAACATAGAAAAATCATCTTACTAATTATCAGCGGTTTAATTTTTATTCTGGGAAACTTCTATTTTTTATAAAAAATAAAGTTGATTTTTTTGTTGGATATTACAAATTAATTAACTAATCTTGTAGTCTATTTTTTAAATTTTTATGTGCTTTGAAGAGCACATAAAAATTAACCATGAAAAGACTATTAATTCATTATATAAATATTTTTTGTCGTGAAAGTGAAAACCTACAAACCTGAAGAAATTCGCCAGGCCACTTTTGATTTCTTCCAGGGTGATGAATTGGCGACTAAAGTTTGGATAAGCAAGTATGCTTTGAAGGATTCGTTTGGTAATATTTTCGAAAAAACGCCGGACGATATGCACAGAAGAATTGCACGTGAAATTGCACGTATTGAAAAAAAATACAAAAATCCGATGACGGAAGATCAATTGTTTGAATTAATGCGCAATTTCAGGTACATCGTACCCCAGGGAAGTCCCATGACAGGTATTGGAAACGACTTTCAGGTAGCATC
>MTKW01000270.1_pt1 | contig 21704 bp, 24 predicted proteins | sample 1042761 | NCBI WGS metagenome assembly MTKW01 (sample SAMN06205366, study PRJNA360243) | anaerobic digester metagenome | biome: Wastewater treatment plant; feature: Anaerobic digester sludge; material: sludge; isolation source: anaerobic digester fed with sludge from wastewater treatment plant ... | reverse complement strand
CTTGAGGAAACAAGAGGCGATTTGCTGAAATCAACTGTATCCCTGGCCAAAGAGTGGCGGACAGACAGAATCCTCAGGCAGCTCCAGGCTATGCTACTTTGTATGGACAAGACTCATCTGCTTCTTGTATCAGGTACAGGGGAGGTTATTGAACCTGATGAACCGGTATTGGCCATAGGATCCGGGGGAGCCTATGCTACAGCCGCAGCAAGAGCCCTGATTAGATTCACAGACATGGATGCTGCATCCATTGCCAGGGAATCTTTGAAAATAGCTGCGTCTATATGTATATATACCAATGAAAACATTGTTATTGAGGAACTGGGATAATACCCATTTCCCGGCAAGGATGGTGCGCTATGGAGGATCTGACCCCTCGTCAAATTGTAGAAGAGCTTGATAAGTATATCGTCGGGCAGGCAAAGGCTAAACGAGCTGTAGCCGTGGCCCTCCGAAACAGGCTCAGACGGCAAAAAGTAACCGGCGACCTTCAGGAAGATATTGTTCCTAAGAACATTCTGATGATAGGCCCTACAGGTGTAGGCAAAACCGAGATTTGCAGGCGCCTTGCAAAACTCGTAAATGCCCCTTTTGTGAAAGTAGAAGCTTCGAAATTCACAGAGGTCGGATACGTAGGCCGGGATGTGGATTCAATTGTACGAGACCTTGTTGAGAGTGCCGCAAGTATGGTCAGAAAAGAAAGTCTCGAAAGAGTACAGGAAAAGGCCGCCATCCAGGCTGAAGAACGGCTTGTTGACATTTTGTGCCCAATGCCCAAAAGGCAAAAAGTTGCCCGTAATCCACTTGAGATGCTTTTCAACCCTGGCCATCAGGAAGACGACGATAANNGGTGAGCTTGAAGATGAAGAAGTGGAGATTGAAGTAGAAGATACGTCTACTCCAAGGGTTGAGTTTTTTGACGGGGCCGGCATGCAGGAAATGGAGCTGAACATGCAAGAACTCTTTGGCGGTTTGCTGCCAAAACGAACCAGGACAAAGAGAGTGCCTGTCAAAGAAGCCCGTAAGATCCTGGCCCAGGAAGAGGCAGGCAAACTTGTGGACCAGGACACAATAGTCTCAGAAGCTGCAAGAAGGTGTGAAAAACTCGGGATAGTGTTCTTGGACGAACTGGACAAAATCGCCGGGAGGGAAAAGGGCGTAGGGCCTGACATCTCCCGTGAAGGGGTGCAGAGGGATCTCCTTCCCATAGTTGAAGGCACTACAGTGGTAACCAAATACGGCCCGGTGAAAACTGACCATATCTTGTTTATAGGAGCAGGAGCTTTTCATGTAAGCAAGCCTTCGGACCTGATCCCCGAATTACAAGGCCGTTTTCCGATAAGGGTTGAGCTGGATCCCCTGGAAGAAGGTGATTTTGTCAGAATCTTAACAGAACCGGCTAATTCCCTCACCCGGCAGTATAAGGAACTCCTCAAGACTGATGGAGTCGAACTTGAATATACCCCCGAAGGAATAGCAGAAATTGCAGGAATGGCTTTTGCCGTAAACCAGGAAGCTGAGAATATCGGCGCCAGAAGGCTTCATACGGTTATGGAAAAATTGCTTGAAGATGTACTGTTTGAAGCCCCAGACACCATTGAGGGCAAGGTAGTAATCGACAAAGATTACGTGGTGGACAGACTAAAGGGCCTGGTTACAGACAAAGACTTGACCAGGTATATTTTGTAGGGCCAGTGACATGAAAGGGAGAGTAGTAATGCAGACATTGCTTGAGAAAACAAGAAAGATGAACCAACTATTACGGATCGCAGCAACAGAAGTTGATTTTCAGGCAAGCGCAAGAGTGGTGAGGGATTCACTAGAGTGCAACGTTTATATTCTGGACAAGTTTGGATACGTTCTTGGTTACTCGCTCGTAGACGATTTTGATTGCCAGGTTATGAAAAACGAAGTTTTGAGTGAAAGCGAATTCCCGGCCTCGTACAACGAAAGGCTTTATATGTACAGGGACACGGCGCCGAATCTGCAGCCTGAAAAAGGCAAGTGTGTATTCAAAGAAGGACACCCATGCCCTTATAAGGATAAGGTTACCACAGTAGTACCTGTAGTAGGCGGCGGCGACAGACTCGGAACTCTTGTGCTGGCAAGAACAACAGGAGACTTGCAGACATCAGATTTGATTCTTGCAGAGCATGCAGCTACGGTAACGGCAATGGAGATGATACGGTATAACCAAGAGACCGTTGAAGAAGAAAGCAGGCAGCGTGCTGCAGTTCAGGTAGCTTTGGGAACTTTGTCTTTTTCCGAGTTGAACGCAATGAAACATATTTTTGATGAGCTTGGCGGCAATGAAGGGTTTCTTGTAGCCTCAAGGGTAGCCGATCGGGTCGGTATAACCCGTTCTGTGATAGTCAACGCGCTACGTAAATTTGAATCCGCGGGGGTTATTGAATCCCGTTCCCTGGGTATGAAAGGAACGTATATTAAGGTTCTGAATGATAAACTCCTTGAAGAACTAGGTAAATTAAGATAAAAACTGACGGAAATTCACATTTTGTCGATAATACAAGAAGGAATTCTTGGTTTTCCGTCGAATGAAAAGTATGACAATCAAATAGGAAATTGTTGCCGCAAGCGACAAAGGCAAATCTACCGAAAGGTAGGGACGCAAAGCCACGGGTCTAAGGTGACCGGTTAGGACGGTCACTATGGTAGCCGGGTTGCCGAAAGGCGGTTTTTGCTACTCAATCTGTATCTATAACCTTCCGGCGTTTGCGGAAGGTTTCGTTTTTTAAGGAGTGGGTGTGATGGCAGGTATAACAAATTTGATGCAACGAGGCCTGGATGGTTTATGGCTCCGGCATGAAGTTCTGGCCAATAATGTTGCCAATAGCGAGACACCTGGTTACAAGAAGAAGGATTTGAGTTTCAGCTCATATTTGCAAAACGCCATGGGCCCTTGTTCCTCATTGACAACAACTAATCATTTACATATCCAAAGGCCAAATATCGAGACTGTCCAGGTAAATCAAGATACGTCCAGCGTTACTCCTGACGGTAACAGTGTGGACATTGACAAGGAAATGGCAGAAGTCTCTGCAAATGCCTTCCACTATATATCAATTTCACGACAGTTAGCGGCACATTTCTCGCTTCTGAGAAAGGCGATTTCAGAAGGGAGGAGGTAATCAGTGAAACTTTTCTCGGCTATAGAAAAAAGTGCTTCAGGGCTTACAGCCCAAAGGTTCCGGTTGGATCTTATTGCTTCCAATCTTGCTAATTCGGAGAGCACCCGAACAGAGGACGGAGGAGTATATCGCCGGAAAGTAGCGGTTTTTGCCTCAAGGGGTGAGCGTCCTTCTTTCAGAAATGTTCTGTCTTCCAAGGTTTCAGCCACTTCTTCAGGGGTAAAAGTAACAGGGGTGATTGAAGATACCTCTCCTCTCAAGCACATCTACATACCTGGACACCCTGATGCAAACCAAGACGGCTATGTAGCCTATCCAAATGTGGATGTTGTAACTGAAATGGTGGACATGATGGCGGCCTCCAGGGCGTATGAGGCAAATGTCACCGCCATTGAAGCGGCTAAGGCCATGATGCAAAAAGCCTTGGACATTCTCAGAACCTGAGTTGTCATTTAGGGCCCGCATTAAGAATTGGGCCAAACAAAGAAAAGAAGCGAAAACATATTAGACAAAAACAGGTTATCGCTTTTCGGGGGGAAATACACATGTCAATTAGATCCGTTTCTTCGCCTGTGCCGGGACCGGCAAAACACAATGTGGTCAGAAACCATATTGCTTCGGATAACACAAATGTTTCTTTTAATCACTTATTCCGGCAAGTCTCCAGTGCCGTGGAAAGCCTTGACCAAGAACTTCTGGCATCTCAAATTGACCTGGTGATGGGAAACGCGCGCGACATGCATTCAGCTGTCCTCGCGGCAGAAGAAGCCAGCCTTGCCCTGGATCTTGTTATTGCTGTAAGAAACAAGGCCATTGAGGCATACCAGGAGATCATGAGAATGCCTTTGTAGGGGCAAAGTTCCTGAAAGCAGGTGGTAAGACATGCCGGAAACTGTTTTGTCGCTCAGCAAAGGTATTAAGGATGCCTGGGCTAATCTTTCAAAGTCTCAAAGGATGGTGGTCCTCTCAGGAGGAGTGCTTGCTCTTACCCTGTTACTTTTGCTGGTGTTTTTCTCGGCCAGGGGCCCTTCCTATGAGACCCTCTGGTCAAACTTGGACTCGCTTGACGCAGGTGCCATTGTAAGTGAACTTGAGAAGCAGGGCATACCCTATAAGCTAACCGATGGAGGCCGCACAATAAAGGTACCTCAGGACCAGGTGCACAGAACCAGGCTATCCCTTGCAACCATGGGGCTTCCTTCGTCTGGGATCGTAGGGTTTGAGAGCATGGGTTCAAGCGGTATTTGGTCCACTGACTTTGAAAGAAAAGTTCAGTACGTAAGAGCCCTTTCAGGAGAACTTACAAGAACAATACAAGCAGTCTCAGGGGTTGAAGAAGCCCGGGTGCACATAGTATTGCCTGAACCTTCGGTATTTGTATCACAAAGCAAGCCCGCAACTGCGGCTGTGTTAGTAAAGACCCGGCCGGGCCAGGATCTTACCCCTGCCTCTGTTCGGGGAATTGTCAATTTGGTATCCAGATCTGTAGAAGGACTGACTCCTGACAACGTTACAGTTGTAGATGCATTTGGGAAACTTCTTTCCCAGGACCATTCTCATTTCCAGGAAAGCCAGGATGACTTGCCGCCGAACTCTATATTGGAGTTGACCTCCAATACCGAAAGGGAACTTGAAAGACGGTTGCTGGCTTTGCTCTCGCCTGTCCTGGGGCCCGGCAATGTGGTGTGCCAGGTGCGAACTGAGCTTAACATGGACAAAGTCCAAATAACTGATACCCAATATGAATCTGAGCCCCCGGGAATCCTCAGAAGCACTCAAGAAGCCAGTGAGACTTTTCAGGGTACAGGGGCTATGCCCGGGGGCCAGGCAGGAGGGCTTGATATCCCTTCTTACGCTACCCCGGGTCAGGGAGAATCCCAATACCAGCGTACTGACATAATCAGGAATTACGAAGTGAACCAGAAAATCACACAGACCATGATAACCCCAGGCTCGGTTAATAGGCTGTCAGTGGCAGTAGTGGTAAACAAGGAACTGGATGAAGCTGAAAAAGATGCCATTACTGAGACTGTTTCTGCTGCCCTGGGCCTGGACCCTGCAAGGCAAGATCAGATATCGGTCACCGGAGTTTTCTTTGACACCAGTCTGGCCCGGAAACTGGACGAGTCCCTGACCGGTGTGCCGGAAAAACTTCCGAAACTTTACATATATGCAATAGCCGTTGGAGCGGCTTTGGTTACAGGAACGGTAATTTTGTTTGTAGCAAGGCGAAGGCGTCGAGAACGTGAAGAAGTCCACGTGCCTTTACCAGAGGCGATTCTTGAAACTGCTCCCACCATTTCACCGGAACTCATGGCAAGGCAGAAAAGCCGTGAAAACGTGGAAAGGATTGCCAGAACAGATCCCAAGATTGTTGCTACCCTTGTCAAATCATGGTTGCTGGAGGATGAGCGATGATGAACGGATATAAATCTGGCCTATCTGGCAGGGAAAAGGCGGCAATACTCTTAATCACTCTTGGGCCGGATCTGTCTTCCCAGGTAATGAAACACTTAAGAGACGAAGACATCGATGTTCTGACCCTGGAAATTGCTTCAACCCGTAAAGTAGAGCAAGATGTCAAGGACCAGGTGATCGAAGAGTTCAATGAAATGTGTCTTGCCCAGGAGTATCTGGAAGAAGGCGGAATCGAATATGCAAAGAAGCTGCTGGAAAAGGCTCTAGGCAGGGATCAAGCACAGAATGTATTAGCACGCCTGACTTCCTCTTTACAGGTTAGGCCTTTTGACACAGTCCGGAAGGCCGACGGATCCCAGATTCTAAATTTTCTCGAGAGGGAGTCTCCTCAAACAATAGCTCTGATTTTAAGTTACCTGTCACCTTCGCAATCAGCAACAATCCTGGCCTCTTTGGAACCGGATCTGCAGGTTGAAGTCGCCCGCAGAATTTCTCTTATGGACAGAACAAGCCCTGATGTAGTCAAGGAAGTGGAACGCGTGCTTGAACGCAAGATTCTTTCAACAGTTGGCCATGACTACACCCAGGCCGGTGGCATCGGGTCCATAGTTGAAATTCTCAATAATGTAGACAGGCAAACTGAAAAAACCATACTGAGTGCCCTGGATATGGAGTCTCCTGAACTTGCAGAAGAGATAAAACGCAGAATGTTCCTGTTTGAAGATATTATTTACCTTGACGATAGATCAGTTCAGCGTTTTTTGCGAGATGTGGACCTGTCCCGGGATCTGCCCCTTGCACTCAAAACTGCTTCAGACGAGGTCAAAAGCAAGTTTTACAGGAACCTGTCATCCCGGGCTGTGGAAAGCCTAAAGGAAAGTATAGATTATCTTGGCCCGGTTAGAATGCGTGACGTAGAAGAAGCCCAGCAGCGCATTGTCGGACTCATACGGCGTCTTGAAGACCAGGGCGAAATCATAATCGGGCGCGGAGTGGGGGATGAGATAGTTGTCTAGAGTATTCAGATTAGAAGACAAAAATGTTCGCTCTGTATGGATTCCCCCTTTTGAAGTCTCGGAAGAGGTTTCTCTGGGAGCTGATCAGGTTGACCCAGAGGAAAGCCTCAGGCAAGCCAGGCACGAAGCAGAGCTCATAAAAGAACGTGCTGAAAAGGAGGCTGCCTCAATACTTCAAAATGCAGAGTCAAAGTATCTTGAATACTGTGAACAAGCAAAACAGTCAGGTTTCAAGATAGGGTGCAAAGAAGGTTTTCATAAGGGGCTTCAGGAAACCAGAGCGATTGTCAATCAGGCTCAAGAAACTCTTGAGTCTTCCAAAAAGGCTTTTGAAACGTATGTTAAAGAATCAGAGCCCAAACTGCTTGCGCTGGTGTTGGATATCGCCGAAAAAATTGTAGGCGAATCCCTTTCCTATGATCCGGAACTGATTTTGTCCATGCTCCGCAACGGAATAGAGGTAATAGGAGATGAACGCCAGTTTTCCCTGCGAGTTAACCCTCAGCTGGTAGCTCTTCTTGAAGGTGGAAAGGACAAGTTGCAAGGCCAATACGGTAACCGGCCTATAGAAATAATTGGAGACCAATCGGTTTCGACGGGAGTAATAGTTGAGACGCCTGCCGGACAGGTTGATGCAACTTTAGATGCACAAATAAAGAACATTGCAAGGGCTATAGGAGAAGCAAAAAACCGGTTGGGGGAGGGGAGGATTCTATGACAGAACTTAAATACGCAGTCTATTCTGAGGCAATACGTATGGCCCAAACCCTTACATACCGGGGAACGGTACTGAACATCATCGGACTCTTGATAGAAGCAGCGGGCCCCAAAACCAAAATGGGCGAGATATGCAGACTCATACCTGATTCCGAGACACCCATCCTAGGTGAAGTAGTAGGGTTCAGAGCAGGCAGGGTTCTTCTTATGCCCTTTGGGGATCTAGACGGGATTGCACCAGGCTCTATTGTGGAAGCCACAGGACGTGAACTGGAGGTTCCTGCAAGTCGGGAAATGCTTGGCAGAATTACAGATGCATTAGGTTTTCCAATAGATCAAAAGCCCTCATGGCGTGCAGATTCATATTGTCCTGTAATGGAACGGCCTCCGGCACCCCTTGACCGAGGACTAATCAAAGACCCCCTGGCTACAGGAATCAGGGCCATAGATGCCCTGTTAACCCTTGGCCAAGGACAAAGAATCGGAGTATTTTCGGGCTCAGGTGTTGGTAAGTCCACTCTAATGGGTATGGTGGCACGCAACACTTCAGGAGATGTCAACGTAATTGCCCTGATAGGCGAGCGAGGCCGGGAGGTAAGGGAGTTTATAGAAAAAGATCTTGGTGAAAAGGGCCTTAAGCGATCTGTGGTAGTAGTCGCCACCTCAGACGAACCGCCCCTTCTGCGTATCAAAGCTGCATGGGTTGCCACTGCAATTGCCGAATACTTCAGGGACCAGGGACTAAATGTTCTCTTAATGATGGATTCAATAACTCGCTGGTGCATGGCTCTTAGAGAAGTAGGTTTAGCCATAGGCGAACCCCCTACTACCAGAGGTTACACGCCGTCAGTATTTGCCAATTTGCCCAGACTCTTGGAACGGGCAGGCAAAGGAAATAAGGGCAGTATCACCGGGATCTACACGGTCCTGGTTGAGGGCGATGACATGGATGAACCTATTGCCGATGCTGCAAGAGGGACTTTGGATGGCCATATAGTCTTGTCAAGGGACCTTGCCCAGATGGGACATTATCCTGCCATAGATGTACTGGGATCTGTATCCCGTCTCATGACCGATGTTGCAAAAGAAGAGCATTTATCTTTAGCCCAGGAGATACGCAGCATTTTGGCTACTTACCGTAAGGCCGAGGACCTGATTAACATTGGCGCCTATGTAGAAGGTTCGAACCCAAACATTGACAAGGCTCTTCATTACATACAAAGAGTAAATTCATTCCTAAAACAAGGTGTTGACGAATCGATCTTGTTCGATTCTGCCGTTTCACAAATGGCAGGGATATTCAATGAAGCCGGGTGACCCTATTCAATCAGGTAATTCCTGCCGATAAGGATTGAGGGAGGATCATTGAGAAACTTCAAGTTTCGGCTGGAAAGAGTCCTTGCAGTCAGGGACTTGAATAAATTTGTTGCCGAGGAGAAATTGGGCCGCCTCCTCAGAGACATGTATCTTATCCGTAATGATTTGAACATGGCCACGGCAGCAGGGCTTGAAAACTGCGCGAGTTTGCGGAAGGAAGTGTCCGGACAGATTGATTTGCCCCGGATAAAGGCCCTTCTCAGATACGGTGCTGTAGTTGACAAATACATATCTGTCAAAAAAGAAGAATTGGCTCAAAAGGAAAGATCAGTCAGAAAGGCTCAGGAAGAAGTACTGGCCCGAACCCAGGAAAAAAGGGCTCTTGAACGACTGAAGGAAAGACAGATTTCCAGGTATAGAGCCTTGTACTGGTGGGAACAGAGCAAGCAACTTGACGAAATTGGAAGCGTGTATTTTAGCAGAAATGCAAAGGAGGTGATTTAAGAGCCCATGGAAACATGTACTGTAGGCCACCTGGGAACCAGGTTGGGCAGTAGCTTACCGGAGACAAAACCCCTGTTGAAAGATGAGGAACTGGAGAACATGGATTTTGGCGCCCTTATGGCTGGCGTAATCGGGATGTATCACCGGAAAATCGCAGTCGGGCAGGTGTCAGTCGCAGATGCCCTTGATTTTCCAGAGGCCATCCAGGCAGGATCTGACATCGACTGTGCAACAGATACTGACTTTACTGAACAGGTGTCCCATTCGTTTCCGGTGTTTGGCAAAACAAAAAGCTATTCACCCTGTCCACTGCCTGAATCAATGAACATGCAATCGGGCGTGATAGACATGGCGAATCCTGAAGTTTCCAAAGTTAGCAAAGACACAGTATTTCAAAACGACAGCCTTGATAAACTGTGGGAGACAGCCGGCGTAAGGATTATCCGGGATTTTGTGACAGTCCCGGAATATGAGGTAAACACTGCTGACACGGCTGCTTCAGGCGTATCTGAGACTGTGTTTTTGGAAATACCTGAGGATGTGCCCGGAGCCAAATCAAGACATCAGGATGTTCATCCGCAAACCCAGGACAACGGGCAAACATTGGTGTTAAACAGATCAGAATCAGACAGTGGCACCAATCCGAAAATCTTGGATATGGCCCGTAATCCTCAGCCTGATGCCTGGAAACTATCCGGCGATGACTCCGGTGATAATCGGGTATCTCCCGAATTTAGGCGCTCAAATTGCCCCACAGGCGATGAAGAATCGTGCCCGGTAGGTGTTGAGCCACTACTCCATTCACCCGGTTATAGCGAAGCAATGGAAGTCAATAGGCCTTCCCATGTCTTTTCAAAGAATGTGGAAAAATTTGCAGAAATACTTGCAGGAAAAAGCTACTCAAACCTGCCAAAAAGCCTTGAACTCCAATTGGACCCTCCCAGTTTAGGCAAAGTCACTGTCTTGCTTTCTTCAAGGGGTGAAGAGGTGGTGGTTAAATTCATTACTTCGTCTTACGAGACTCAAAAAGCTCTTTCCGGTTCTCATGAAGATCTTGCCCGGGCCCTATCGGAAAGAGGCCTATCCTTATCGGGATTCCTTGTCGACCATGGGATGAAAGACCAACTGACTCAGCCGCGCCATAGTCTCAAAAGGCAAACCAGGATTCCCAAGAAAAGCCGTGAGTTAGGTGGGTTACAAGGCATTAGAGCAGAAAAGCCTCTATGGGGCACAGTAGTTCTCGATTCCAGGATATTTGATTGCCGGGTATGAGAGTTTTGGATAAGGAGGTGGGAAAATGCCGTCAGCAATCCAGGCAACCCAAAGTGCACAGGCTCAGAGCCGGATCAAGCAATTTCAGGGTCAGGCTGAGCCTCTTCAGGATCAGTTCATGGAAATTCTTTTAACCCAATTGAAGTATCAAGACCCGATGGATCCTGTGAAAGAAACGGAGTTTTTGGCACAAATGGCTCAATTCACTGCTGCCACTCAAATGCAGAATTTAAACACCAGTGTATCTTGGTTGTGTAGCTACGTGATAGAGAATCAATTAGGAAAAAGTCTTATTGAAGCAGCTCATCTTATCGGTAAGGAATTCAAAGCCCATACACCCGACGGTAGTGTTGCGGGAGTGGTGGAAGGCGCAGGTTTTTCTTCGGGTAGATTGGTGATTTACTGTGGAAAACACGAAATACCCATTGAAAATCTGATTTGGATCGGAGGGGATGTACGTGAGGCTGAACATGACCAATAATGGGATGGTAAATCCTCTGAATACCCAAAGAGCTTTACAGAGGCAACCCTCTGGTACGGAAGGACAGTCTGTACCTCAGGGCCCGGCGTTCTTGGAAGCACTCAAAGAAGCTCAAAGAGGCACAGATGTTACCTTCTCCAGGCATGCAGAGCAAAGGCTTAGTGCATGGAATCAGGGCACTAAAAGCGACTATATGGGGCAGCTAAACAGCGCCATGAATATTGCCCAGGCCAAGGGAGCCAGATCCACTTTGGTACTCATGGAGGGAGTAGCCTTCTTGGTAGCCCCCCAGAACCGTACAGTTGTTACTGTAATTCCAGAAGACAGGATGAAAGATAATCTGTTCACTTCGATTGACAGCGCGGTAGTCATGAACAAGTGACCTCCGTTCCGGGCCGGACCCTTTCAGGGAGGCCATGCGCTTTGGACTGACAGAGAAAGCGCCGGAACCCAATAAGAGAAAGGGGTGCATCAGGACATGATGCGTTCATTGTTCAGCGCAGTGTCTGGCTTGAGGACTCACCAGACCCGCATGGACGTAATTGGGAACAACATAGCAAATGTGAATACGCCTGGATATAAATCAAGCAGGGTGACATTTCAGGAAGTTTTCAGCCAAACCCTCAGGGGGGCAAGTTCGCCTTCAGGCTCGTCAACTGCTGAACGGGGAGGTACTAACCCTATGCAAGTGGGCCTGGGAGTAAATGTGGCGAGCATTGACACAATTCAGACTCCTGGAAACCTGCAGCCTACTTCCAGGTTGACTGACGTTGCCATAGAAGGTAATGGGTTTTTTGTAGTGCAAGACGGTGAGAGTCTTTCATACACCAGGGTAGGGAATTTCTCCACTGACGGCGACGGAATACTCGTTGACTATGAGGGAAGAAAGGTTCTTGGGTGGCCCTCCCGCCCTGATGGGAACTTGCCAATTAACCGTACAGGCCAAAACCTTGAGCCTTTGTCCATCCAGGTAGGCTCCAATATGCCGGCAAAGGCAACGAGCAACGTTCAGTGGATTAAGAACCTTGACGCAGAGGCATCTAACGGCTTTTCAAAAACCACTGCAGTAACAGTATACGATTCTCTAGGAAGGACTCACAGCATTTCTGTGACTTTTACCAGGGATATGAGCACAGACCCAAACACCTGGAGTTGGTCGGCCGAGCTTTCCGGCATTGAAATCGGCCAGGGAACAGTCAGCTTTGATAACAGTGGCAGTTTCGTTTCTTCGACAGGAGACAGTAGTTTTACTTTTGGCCCGGCTGGAGCTGATCAAGTAACTGTGGAAATGGACTTCAACGGCCTGACCCAGGTTGCCGGGCCTACAACAGTAGAATCGGGAGCAGTTGATGGATGGCCTACAGGAACTCTTGAATCATATAGCTTTGATTCTAACGGGGTTATCTCAGGATTTTACTCCAACGGCAAGAACCAGATACTGGGCCAAATTGCCCTTGCAGGTTTTCGAAATCCGTCAGGCCTGATTAAGGCAGGCAAAAACCTATATATAGAGTCAAATAACTCAGGGGCTGCAGACATAGGGCCTGCAGGGACTTCAGGAAGAGGTACAGTTGCACCTACTGCACTTGAAATGTCAAACGTTGACCTGGCAGAGGAATTTACACAGATGATTATCACACAACGAGGATTTCAGGCAAACTCAAGGGTTATCACAGTATCCGATGAATTGCTGCAGGAACTGGTTAACCTGAAGAGATAGTTACACGAGGTGAATCTAAATGGATAGGGCGTCTATCATTGGAATAGTCTCAGGTTTCGCTCTTCTTATATGGGCAATGGCCAACGGGGGCAGCCTTGCAATATTCTGGGACTTCTCATCGGTCCTGATAACCATAGGCGGTACTCTGACTGCCACGCTTATCAGCTATCATGGGGCAACTTTCCTGGAAGTAATGACGATAGCCAAGAACGCATTTACATCTAAGAATCAGGATCTTCCTGACACTATAAACACAATAGTCCAGTTTGCTGATAAGGCCCGGAGAGAGGGGCTCCTGGCACTTGATGAAGATGCAGACGCCCTTGCTGATCCTTTTCTTCAAAAGGGTATCAGACTGGTCGTGGATGGGACAACCCCAGAACTTGTACGAAGTATCCTGGAGACTGAACTTGCATTCATTTCACAAAGGCACAAGACAGGCCAAAGCGTTTTTGAAACCATGGGTGCTTTTGCTCCGGCCTTTGGTATGCTCGGCACCCTGATTGGCCTTATTCAGATGATGGTACACCTGGACAGTCCTGACGCCATTGGGCCGGGTATGGCGACTGCCCTGGTAACAACCTTTTATGGTTCAGTCCTTGCTAACCTGGTATGCCTTCCGGTAGCAAACAAGCTCAAGAACAAGAGCACTGAGGAAATGTTTTCAAAGGAAGCAATCATAGAGGGGGTCTTATCAATTCAGGCCGGGGATAACCCGAGAATCGTTCAGGAAAAACTCAAGTCATTTCTCGCACCCAAGCAGAGAGAAGAGATCCCCAGGCCATCTGGGATGAGGGGGGTAGTTGGAAGTGAAACCCTGGATGCAAGATGACGAAGCCCCGAGGCAAGCAGCATGGATGAACACATACGCTGACATGGTGACTCTGCTCTTGTGCTTCTTTGTGCTGTTGTTCTCAATGTCAGTGGTCAACATCAAGAAATTCCAGGCTGTTATGTCGTCCCTTCAGGGGGCCCTTGGAATCATGCAAGGCTCATCTGACCCTGTCATCACCCCGCCCCCTGACGGTGTTTTCGACCCTCAGGATTTCCAGGCACAGCTCCTGGCCCAGGAAATGGCCAAAATGAGAGAGTTGGGGCAATTATTCGAAGATGAATTGGCAAAGTCAGGCCTGGCAGATACGGTCACAATTGAACTTGAAGAACGAGGCGTAGTTTTCAGGTTTGCTGATACTGTCCTCTTTGACGTGGGGCAAGACACCCTTAGGGCTGAATCCAGACAGGTATTGCTCAAAGTCGGTGAACTCATCAAAACTGTAGACAATCCTATAAGGGTTGAAGGCCACACTGACAACTGGGCAATCAACACACCCAGGTTCCCTTCTAATTGGGAATTATCCACAGGACGTGCAACACAGGTGGTCAGATTTCTAATAGAGGAGGCCGGCCTGGAACCGGAGCAACTCCAGGCTGCAGGATATGGCGAGTACCATCCTATTGATAGCAACGACACTCCTCAGGGGCGGCAAAAGAACAGGAGAGTTGATGTAGTGATTTTGAGGCCTTCCCTTTCATCAGCTGAGCCCCGGTAATGAATCAGAGTGCGGAGGTATGTTTCATGAAGAAAGTGGTTTTGGTAACAGCGATTGTACTCATAGCACTGGTGGCCGGGTATGTGGTAGCCGCAAGAGCCCCGGGGTTTCCGCTGGTTTTAAATGACCGTGACAAGTTGTCTACCGGTAAGACTCTTACCTATAGTTTGGGCCAGTTTATAACCAACCTCATGGACTCCGGAAAGTACATTAGAGTTACTCTCGATCTGAAGATTTTGGATTCCCGAGAAAGTGAAGATCTGCTAGCAAAAGTATCGGAATTGAAAACAGACATATACGCTCTTTTGCGGTCCAAGACATACGAAGAGCTAATAGGCGAAACAGGCCTTAGAAGCCTTCAGCAAGACATACTTGACAGGATTGAGGCCAAATGCCCCGGAATTGTAGAAGATGTGTTTTTCTCCGAATTCATAATCCAGTAGTAACGTAGAAGAGGTGGTACGGTTTGGCGCTTACGCAAAAGGAAATTGAAGAACTTATCAATTCGATGATGACAAAAAGCACCGGTGACGAAGAGCCACAAGTGGTAAAGCCCCGGCTGCGGGTTTACGATTTCAAAAGGCCCGACAAGTTTTCCAAAGACCATCTGCGAGGCGCTCAACTCTTATTCGATAACTTCTGCAGGCTTGTTACATCGTATTTTTCCGGCATCTTCAGACTTGCAATTCATTGTAACGTTGTATCAGTCGATCAGATTACATATGAAGAGTTCGCAATGGAGCTGCCAAACCCATGTTCCGTTGCAGTGATCCAGTGGGCTTCTCTGTCTTCAAATGTTCTTGTAAACTTCAATCCCCAAATTGCCCTTCCCATGGTAGATAGGCTCTGTGGCGGGCCCGGAAACGCTACGGCAGTTTCAAGAACACTTACTGAAATTGAAATCTCGGTCCTGATGCGGGTAGCTGAAACTATGGCTGAAATACTATCTGTCACATTAAAGGAGTTTAGCATTGAGCAACATAGTCTCTCAGTTTCGTCAATTGAGGTAAATCCCCTCTTTGTCCAGCAAGCCATGGCACCTAATGACATCATCTTATCAGTAGTTGTCGGAATGAAATTCGGAGCCGGTTCGGGCAACATAGAATTCTGCCTTCCCTATACGCTGCTTGAACCAATATTACCGGCCTTTTCCGCCTACCGGTGGTTTTCCAGAAGGGACGAAAACCATGATGAAAAAAACAGTGAAAACGTTGTCTCTGCCATTCAGGATGTAGAGATACCAATTTCCTGCCGTCTTGGAGAGAGCACCTTGACAATGGGGGATGTGCTTTCCCTAAAAGTAGGGGACATAATTGAGCTCGATGCCCGTAAGGGTGATCCTGCTGTACTCCATATTTTGGGCAAACCCAAGTTCAGTGTCGACATAGGGCGCATAGGCCCCAGGATGGCCGCAAAAATCATTGCACGATCAAAAGATAACTAGGAAGGAGCTGACTATTAGGCATGAGCAACGAAAATCTCAGCCAGGAAGACATAGAAGCCCTGTTGAGAGAAGTTCAAGAATCCGGCTCTGAACCTGACCTGACTGAAGACCTCCATGAGGTAGAGCCCGGGGATATTACGGGGGCTTTCGATACGAAACCGGCCATAGACGGCCTTGTCCCGGATACTGATGAACTTTTGGTTCCTGAATCAAAGAAAGCGGGCAAAGACCCCATGGTACAGGTGGCACAGTTTCAGGAATTTGAAATGCAGCCTGGGTCTGAAAAGGCCGTTTCTGACATGGATGTCCTTTTGGATATTCCCCTGTCCATCAGTGTTGAGTTAGGGAAATCCAGGTGCTACGTTAAAGACTTGTTAAACCTTACAGTGGGCTCCATAGTCGAACTCGACAGGCTTGCGGGAGATCCTGTGGATATTTTGGTTAATGGAAAGATGTTTGCAAAAGGAGAGGTGGTTGTTATCGATGAAAACTTCGGTGTGAGAATCCAAGAGATTCTTAGTAAAGATCAGAAAAACAAGAACCGCTGAAACATCTCAAATAGAAAGCCCAGCCCAGGCGGCTTTATTTAACAGACAAAAAAGGGGGGACCCGCCGGGTTTCCGGCACAGATATGGAGTCATACTCACTTGCCTCAGAGTTTTGCAAAGTACTGGGTTTGCTCGGCCTGTTGATTGTGTTTGCACTCTTTGCAGTTGGTTTGCGGAAACGTAGATTTATGCCAGGGGGATCCCGGTTACACCTTCAAATCATAGATTCTCTGCCTCTGGGCAAAGACCGGGCCATATGTATAGTAAAAGCAGGCCAATCTCATTTCTTGCTCGGATTGACAGATCACCAAATATCTGTCCTGAAAGAAATTACAAATGACGAGTTAGATAGCGTATCTGAAAGGCAAATTCTTGACGATCCTCCCACAGCCGGAAACTGTGACTTCTTCTCCGGATTCATGGCGAAAGTCTCGCAAAGAGCCAGACAATTCAAAGGCAAGAACATGCTTATAGGCCTTATCTTAGGTGCTCTATTGGCAGGCTGTGCCCAATCATATGCTTTTGCAGCACCTACTGGCATTATCCCGAGTATTGACCTCAAGATTGACGGTGATTCAGGACAGGGGGGCTTGTTAAACGCAATCGGAATCCTCGCAGTTTTGACAGTACTAACCCTTGCCCCGGCTATTCTCATCCTTACAACATCTTTCACAAGGACAGTCATTGTTTTTTCGTTCCTCAGAGCCGGCCTGGGTACACAACAAACACCGCCCAATCAGGTGCTCATTGGCCTGGCTCTCTTACTTACGTTTTTTATCATGGCACCAACCTGGGGCCAGGTCAATGAAGTAGCCATTACTCCATATACGTCAGGGGACATATCGGCTCAAGAAGCCATCTTGAGAGGCCAGGAACCGCTCAAAGAGTTCATGCTAAAACAAACCCGTGAAAAGGACCTGGCTCTTTTCATTGAAATAGGGCAGTCTGAGACGCCCTCTTCGCCTGAAGAGGTGTCTTTTGTTCAAATCGTCCCAGCTTTTGCCATTTCGGAACTGAAAACCGCCTTTGAAATGGGCTTTATTCTGTTCTTACCGTTCTTGGTTATTGATATGGTAGTAGCGTCAACCCTGATGTCCATGGGTATGCTCATGCTGCCACCTGTCTTGATCTCCCTCCCGTTCAAACTTTTGCTGTTTGTGTTAGTAGATGGTTGGAGCTTAGTCACACGATCCCTAATCGGAAGTTTCAGATAGGTTCTGAAAGACGGGTTTGGGCCCGGAACATGAGAGGAGTTTTCAAGGTGACACTGGATCAGGTTATCTCAATAGGAAAAGAAACCCTGGGAACAACAATTCTGGTAGCTATGCCTTGTTTGCTGATTTCAATTGCAGTTGGCTTACTGGTATCAGTATTTCAGGCCACCACTCAAATTCACGACCAAACCCTTAGTTTTGTTCCAAAGATTGTAGCGGTAATGGTGTCTATTATGATTTTTGGTGGGTGGATGCTGAAGACCTTGGTGGATTTCACCCAAAGACTCATCCAGAAACTGCCCGGCCTCATTTAAGTGGCCTATTTCAGATACAGACAAGGGGGGAGCCAATGGAAACCTGGCTGGATAGTATTTTACCGTTTCTGTGGATTATTCTTCGTACTACAGGACTTTTCATTACGGCCCCGGTAATTGGAACCAAGTATGTGCCCTGGGCCGTAAAGGTTACAATGTCCCTGGCTATTGGATATATGCTTTGGGCGATTGTGCCTGTGGCTCCTTCGCCTCAAACCATAGGCGGCTTCATGATGGTTTCCGGAGGGGAAGTAGTACTGGGTTTGCTCATGGGTTTTTGCGGTACTATCATGATGGCCGCCATAGAAACTGCCGGACACATAGTTGACATGAAGATAGGCTTTGGAATGGCCAATGTCATTAACCCTCAATATGGCCATCCGTCCCCAATTCTTGGGATTTTCAAGTACCTCTTAATAGTCCTGGTGTTTCTGGGAATTGACGGCCATCATCTCTTCGTAATAGCGTTGTCTGAATCTTTTGCCATAGTACCTGCAGGGGCTGCTTTTATCCCTCGCGCATGGGCCCAAATAGGACTGGGAGCCGCATCCGGCATGCTCAGGACTGCCTTGATTCTTGCATGTCCGGTATGGGCTTCTGCCCTGATTGTCGACTTTGCCCTGGGCGTTATCGCAAGGACAGTACCACAGATGAACGTATTTGTTGTTGGGATGCCGGTGAAGACCCTGGTGGGATTGGGAATCCTCTCTGCTTCAATAACATTTTACGGAGTCTTTACCAAAGAAATCACACTTTCCATGGAGTATCTCCTGGAAAGTCTTCTAGGAGCTATGGGCATATGACCGGATATTTTGAAATCGACTTACAGCTGTTTTCCGAGGAAAGAAAGGAGTCTGCAACTCCCCGGCGGCGTCAGATGGCCCGGGAGAAGGGGCAGATATTTTTCAGCCAGGACCTTGCATCAGCAGTGAGCATTTTCTTTGCAGTTCTTACTCTCAAGTACAGTCTCAAGTTCAGCACTGCATTTCTGGCCAGGAAATCAGCTGAGATTTGGATGTCTTCGGCTCCGCCGAACCCTGGTATGGAATGGGCATCTAAAGCTGTGAAAGATGTGGCAATCACGTTTATGCTTGCAACCTTACCTGTTATGGCAGCTTCGACTGTATTCGGTATCACTGCTTCAGTCCTTCAGGTGGGGTTTTCGGCAAAACCTGCCTTATTGCTTCCCGACTTCAAGCGCCTGAATCCCCTGGAAGGTTTTAAGCGGATTTTCTCCAGAAGATCCCTTCAAGCTCTTTGCAGGTCTCTTGCAAAGATTTTTTTGGTAGGCCTGCTTACATGGAACACTGTCAAATCAATATGGCCTCAGCTGTCTTTTCTTATGGTAACTGATTTGGCCCGGTCGGTTTCGGTCATAATCGGGAGCATTGAAAAGGTGTTGATCAATTCAAGTATATTGCTCATGGGAATCGGTGTTCTGGACTACGGGTACCAATGGTGGGAATACGAGAAAAGCCTGATGATGACCGGTCAGGAGGTCAAAGAGGAAATGAAGGACACCGAGGGGAAGCCTGAAGTCAGGCAAGCAATCAGGCAAAGGCAAAGAAGAGTCGCAATGGGAAGGATGATGCAGGATGTGCCTTCTGCCGATGTGGTCCTGGTTAACCCTACCCATTACGCGGTTGCACTCAAGTATAACATTGACGAAGACGTTGCTCCGAAAGTCGTGGCAAAGGGATTGAATGAGCTGGCCCTGCGCATAAGAGCCCTGGCAGAGGAAAACAGCGTCTGCATTATGGAAGATCCGCCTTTAACCCAGGCATTGTACCGTGCAGTAGAGGTGGGAGATGTTGTTCCAGAAGAATTATACCAGGCAGTTGCCCAGGTTTTGGCTTACGTGTACCGGGTATCCGGTAAGGTGGCAGTGGAGGGAACTTGATGTTGAGAAAGGGAAGAGACAGTATCGTATCGATATTCGTGGTTCTGATTGTGGCCATGATGGTTGTGCCGCTTCCTGCATTTTTGCTTGATATTTTAATCGCAGCAAATTTCAGCATAGCCATTGCTATTCTTCTTTTGACAATGTACACTCAAGAACCTCTTGAGTTTTCTGTGTTTCCGTCCCTCTTGCTCATTATGACATTGTTCAGGCTGGCTATTAACGTGTCTTCAACCAGGCTCATCCTCTTGCGGTACGAGGCCGGGCGTATCATTCAATCTTTTGGCCAGTTTGTGGTAGGCGGAAACGAGGTAGTAGGGCTTGTAATCTTCGTCATACTCGTTATCATCCAGTTTGTGGTGATAACTAAAGGGGCTGAAAGAGTCGCAGAAGTGGCTGCCCGTTTTACCCTTGATGCCATGCCGGGAAAACAAATGTCTATTGACGCAGATCTAAATTCAGGACTCATTACTGAAGATGAGGCGCGAAACCGGCGCAGGGCAATCGAGCAGGAAGCCGACTTTTACGGAGCCATGGACGGAGCCTCAAAGTTTGTAAAAGGCGATGCCATTGCAGGACTTATTATTACCGCAGTCAACCTGCTGGGCGGTTTCGGAGTTGGCATGCTCCAGCATGGCTTGCCCGCAGCTGAAGCCTGGCACAAGTATGCTTTGCTAACCGTAGGCGACGGATTGGTAAGCCAGCTCCCTGCACTCATAATATCCAGCGCTACCGGCATTATCGTAACCAGGAGCGCTTCCAGGGAAAACCTGAGCACAGACGTCATAAGCCAGATCACTTCGTCACCTAAAGTGCTGACAATAACAGGATGGGCACTGGTGCTGCTAAGCCTTGTGCCAGGCCTTCCAAAACTTTCACTTATGGCCCTTGGAGGGATGTGGCTGTTTCTCGGCAGGTCTGTCCAAAAATCCAGGATTCTTCAAGAGGCTGGGGAAAAAGAAGAAGCTTACAGAAAGGAATTGGAGGAGCAAAAGAGTCCTGAAGCAGCTTCGAACCTCATCAAGGTGGACCCTCTGGAAATTGAATTCGGCCTTGCTTTGCTTCCGGTTGCCGATCCTTCTCAAGGCGGAGACCTTATTGACCGGATTGTCATGGTGAGAAGACAGCTTGCATCTGAATTGGGTATATTGATACCTGTGGTACGGGTCAGGGACAATTTCTCCGGATTGGGCCCCAATGCCTACTGCATAAATCTAAGAGGTGTTGAAATTGGATCCGGTGAGGTATATCCTGATCGCCTCATGGCCATTGAGGGAACCCCGTCAGGCAACAAGCTGCAAGGAATTCCCGGAAAAGAACCTGCATTCGGATTAGATGTGATATGGATACCCAAATCTCAAAGGGAAGAAGCTGAAGTCTCAGGCCATACGGTTATTGAAGGGTCTGCTGTAATAGCTACTCACCTTACAGAAGTGCTCAAGCAAAATGCCCACCTGCTCTTAACGAGGCAAGAGACTCAGCGCCTGGTAGACCTGGTCAAACTTGAAGATGCCTCATGTGTTGAAGAAGCCATACCCAATCTTGTATCCCTGGGAGATGTTCAAAAAGTCCTGCAAAATCTGTTGAGAGAAGGAGTACCGATAAGAGATCTTGTGACAATAATGGAAAGCATTGCTGATTCAGCCAAAATATCAAAGGACTCGGACTACTTGACAATGCGGGTTCGGGAAAGCCTCTCAAGGCTGATTACTACGAAGGTAGGGCTTGACAAAGGGCCGTTCCCTGTAGCTACCCTGGATCCGGAGCTTGAAAGAGAAATACTTGAGGCTACCAGAAGAGGAGACCGGGGTTCTTACGTTGCTTTGTCCCCTGAAAGGCTTTCCAACATCATGAAATCTATTCAAATGGGTATGAACGAGGTCGTACGCAGGGCCCCAAAGCCTGTGCTCCTAACGTCGGCTTCATGCCGCAGTCAGGTATTTGAAATTGCATCAAGGGTGGTTCCTGAAATATCAGTTGTTGCTTATGAGGAACTGGACACCAGAGCAAATATTGAAGCAGTCAGGGTGATACACGGTGAATAACAAAGGTGATTTCTGTCAGAAAAGAAGCGATTTTCGTGCAGAGGGCAATTACCCTTTTTGGTACAGGAGCATCCCACGGGGAAAATCGGAAAATC
>MTKW01014785.1_pt1 | contig 21708 bp, 21 predicted proteins | sample 1042761 | NCBI WGS metagenome assembly MTKW01 (sample SAMN06205366, study PRJNA360243) | anaerobic digester metagenome | biome: Wastewater treatment plant; feature: Anaerobic digester sludge; material: sludge; isolation source: anaerobic digester fed with sludge from wastewater treatment plant ... | reverse complement strand
GGATCGGGATAAGCGTAATGCTGCCTTTAAATCCTTTTTTCCTGCCTGCACGCTCATATAAAGTCGCAAGGTCGGTATAGAGATAACCGGGATATCCGCGGCGCCCCGGTACTTCCTTCCTCGCGGCCGACACTTCACGGAGGGCTTCGGCATAGTTTGTGATATCCGTTATTATTACCAATACGTGCATATCTTTTTCAAACGCGAGGTATTCGGCCGCGGAAAGCGCCATTCTCGGAGTGGAAATACGCTCTACTGCTGGGTCGTTCGCAAGATTCATAAACAATACGGCTCTGTCTATCGCACCTGTCCTTTTAAAATCAGATATAAAAAAGTCAGCTTCTTCAAAGGTTATCCCCACTGCCGCAAACACAACGGCGAATTTACTTTCGGTTCCCAATACCTTGGCTTGCCTCGCAATCTGCGCCGCAAGTTCCGCATGAGGCAAACCGGAGCCTGAAAATATCGGCAGTTTTTGGCCGCGAACCAGAGTATTCAGGCCGTCAATCGCTGATATACCTGTTTGTATAAACTCGGAAGGATAATCGCGCGCGGCAGGGTTCATAGGCACTCCATTAATATCAAGCCTTGTATCCGGAATGATTTCCGGTCCCCCGTCTATCGGCTTTCCAAGGCCGTCAAAAACACGTCCGAGCATATCCAGTGAAACCGGCAGTTCCATTCCCCTTCCAAAAAAGCGTACCTTACTATCCGACAGGTTTATGCCGACCGCGCTTTCAAAAAGCTGGACAACAGCGTTTTTTCCGTCTATCTCCAATACCTTGCAGCGCCTGATTTCACCGCTGCTTAATTCAATTTCCCCAAGTTCGTTATATGTTACACCCTCTACATCCTGCACCAGCATCAAAGGGCCGGCAATTTCGGCTATTGAACGATATTCTTTTAACATAATTACTCACCCTCCTTTGAGACCAGCGCTTCCATCTGTTCTGCCAGTTCTTTCTCTATTTTCAGGAATTCTTCGTCCACATTTTTCTGCGGAACGTATTTTGCACGNNTCTTTTATCGCATCCATTGCCTTGTAATAATACGATAAAATTAGTTTGAGCATTCTGAACTGCTTATGGGTCGTAGCATAAGTGTCTATATCATGAAACGCGTCCTGGTGAAGGTAGTCTTCCCTGATTGAACGGGCTGCCTCTAAGATTACCCTGTCTCTTGCAGACAACGCATCAATTCCGACAAGACGCACAATTTCCTCAAGTTCGGCTTCTTCCTGTAAAATCCTCAGCATATCGGCTCTGTATTTGCTGTAGTCCCTGGATATGTTTTCGTTATACCAGTCCTTAAGCCGATCTGCATATAAAGAATAGCTGATAAGCCAGTTAATGGCCGGAAAATGCCTTCTGTAAGCAAGGTTTGAATCAAGCCCCCAGAAAACTTTTATAATACGCATTGTTGCCTGGGTAACCGGCTCCGACAGGTCTCCGCCCGGCGGTGAAACAGCTCCGATTGCCGACAGAGCGCCAATTCTCTCATCAGAACCCAATGTAATAACTTTTCCGGCACGCTCATAAAACTGCGCCAATCGCGACGCGAGGTATGCAGGATATCCTTCTTCCCCGGGCATCTCTTCCAACCGGCCGGACATTTCACGAAGTGCCTCGGCCCACCGTGATGTTGAATCGGCCATCAATGCTACCGAGTAGCCCATATCACGGAAATATTCCGCTATTGTTATTCCTGTATATATCGACGCTTCACGCGCCGCAACGGGCATATCAGACGTGTTTGCTATAAGGACCGTCCTCTTCATTAATGATTCACCCGTCCTTGGGTCCTTAAGCTCCGGAAACTCCATCAAAACATCGGTCATCTCATTCCCGCGCTCGCCGCACCCGATATATACAACGAGATCGGCATCCGACCATTTTGCGAGCTGGTGCTGCACAACGGTCTTTCCGCTGCCGAAAGGACCGGGGATTGCCGCTACGCCTCCCTTAGCTATAGGAAACAAAGTGTCTATCGTTCTTTGCCCGGTAATCATTGGTTCATCGGGCGGCAGCTTTTCCTTATACGGTCTTTCCCTTCGGACAGGCCACTTTTGCATCATCGTCAGTTCAACGGCAGTACCGTCCTTGGTTCTAATAACCGCAACAGGCTCTTCTACCGTGAATTCACCTTCAAAAATATCATCAATTATTCCTTCAAGCCCGATAGGTACCATTATTCTGTGTTCAAAAACAACATTTTCCTGTACTGTTCCGATGATGTCACCGGCGGCAACCTTGTCCCCCTTCGACAAAACCGGTTTGAATTCCCACTTTTTATTCCGGTCGAGAGCACTAATATTAATTCCGCGGGTGATATTGCTGCCTGCCTCTTCCCTCATCGCTTCCAAAGGACGCTGTATCCCATCGAATATATTCTCCAATAGGCCGGGCCCTAATTCTACGCTTAATGGGGCGCCGGTGGATACTACCGGTTCACCCGGACCCAATCCTGACGTTTCCTCATAAACCTGTATTGATGCCCTGTCTCCATGGATCTCAAGCACTTCGCCAATCAATTGATGCCTGCTCACACGAACCACGTCAAACATATTTGCATCGCGCATTCCCTCAGCTATTACCAAAGGACCTGATACCTTGATTATCGTTCCCTGGCTCAATCATATCCCTCGCTTTCGATATCTATTAACCGTGTAAGTTCATTCAATGTGTTCAGTCGTCTCGGAAAAGGATGTCTGCTCCAACGGCTTTTTCAACACATTTTTTAACCCCGTTCATTCCAATTCCAAGGCTTCCTGCTGTTCCCGGTATCGGGATTACCGCTGGAAACCTTTTTTCACGGTATTGATTTATTTCTTCCTGTATACCGGCAGCGGTTTGTTCAGTAATATATATAACAGCATATTTATCGGCTGCCAGTTCCGATAATTTGCCGGCTGCCTGTTCATTGTTTTCTACGGGGAAAACTGAAAAACCCAGAGCTTTAAACCCTAAAACCGCGTCCTTTTCTCCAATGACACCAACCTTATACATAACCCAAACGCAACCTTTCACGGATTAAATCATCATTCAGCCTGTTGATTTTTCCCGTCATAATTATACGTACATTTCTTATTTCAGTTTCTTTAGCAAAAAGATAAGCAATAAAGGGCTCAACTCCCATTGTTATTAATTTGGATTGCCGGATATAACGCATCAGAAAATCATCAAGAAGCTTTTCCAGCCCTGAAATATTCTTTTTTTCCGTATACAGTTCCCATCCCCGTTTAACCGTGTCGCCGTATCTTGTTTGCCGTAAATCGTCAACAAATGCTTCAACAGATTTGTCAAATTCGGTAAAATAAAACTCTTCGCTAAGTTCTCCGCCTTTTAGCAGTAGTTTTCCGATAAAATCCCACGATTTGTTCATATTGCGAGCACGGATATACATCTTTATGTTTGTTATGTCAATGATAATTCGGGCTAGTTCATGCAGGAACGGGCTGTCAAATTCGTTAAGATCATTGACGAACTGGGCATATGAAGCATTATCCATTATTAAATCGACAGCCTGTGGATCACGCATTCTTGAAAAAGTATCATAAGTATCGTTTATTGCCTGAATCATAATGGGACTTAGTTCATTATAATCCCGCTCTCTGATGATCCGTTTTATTTGCTCTATCCCAAATATACCGGTATCCGTAAGTATTTGCGGTGTTTCCTGCCCGGAAAACTCAGCCTTCAAAAGAACCTTTACATTAAAATAGTCATATTTCCTTTTAAACGCTTCGACTACTTCTGACACAGGTGCGATTTCAGCTAACAGGGCATACGTCTTTTTCATTTCTTCGGCAAGAGCCTGTTCAAATGAATAAAAATTTTCAGTATTCCCATAGCCATACTCCGCTTCGGTTAGAACCTTAAACGCGTCTGCCGCGTTTGGCGCTTCAATCATCCTGTTAAGCCTGTCGCTGTCAAGCAGTTTTATTTCTTTTGCACGGATAAGGCCAACTGCATAAGCATAATCGTCCTGGTTAACTTTTATCATTACATTACCTCATAGCAAAAATAAAGCAATTTATTATCATATTGCAAAGCTTTACTGTATTTTATGAAAAGAGTATGTTTACCACGTCATTTTCTATCTGGGGTCTTAACATATCAAAAACAATCTCAAACGTGCCGTTTATCTCCATATCACCATATCTTAAAACAAATCCGCCCGCTGTTTGTACTGTTTCATCGGATAATGCAACTGTCCCATTTCTTCCAATGGTTTTAAGGCGGCGATTAATATTATCGGCGAAATTTTTGTCAACGCGCTTTATATCCCTTTCGGACAGGAGTATTTCCCCTGCTCCGTCGGAAGCCGCGCCGGCAACCATTTCTTCAAGCATTTTCTGATATTCGGTGTCAGTCAGACCCGTAATTTTTTCAACGGCTTTGGCAAAAGCCTCTTCAACCATGTCCTGCTTCGCCTTTAATATCTCTTTCCTGGCTTCAAGGCCGGCAACAGAGATAAGGCGCCGATAGACTTCCTGGCCTTCGGCTTCCGCCTTCTTAAGTATTTCCGCCTTTTTTATTTCCGCTTCCTTTAAAGCTTGATCGGTAATACTCCGGGCTTCCTGCCTTGCCTGTTCCTCAATTTCAAAGGCTTTGTTTTCGGCATCCTCCAGAATTTTCGCTTTTATTTTATCAGTTCCTGTCATTTGAGCGCTCCTTTGTCAACCTATCATTAAAATTGATACGATAAGCGCAAGTATGGCAAACATCTCAACCATAAGCGCGAGCGTAATAGCGCTTCCTACAGATTCCGGGTGCTTTGCGATCATCTGGATTCCAGATGAAGCAACCTTACCCTGATATATCGCCGAAACAAGGCCGACAACTCCCATCGGAAGCCCTGCGGCAAGCAGCCTAAGCCCTTCCTGGAGCGCCATTGCTTCATTAACCTTGCCGATAATTAGAAACGCAATTACAAAGCCGTAAATTGCCTGTGTGCTCGCAAGTGCCTCCAAAAGCATAACTGAGCCAAATTTCGAAGGGTCCTCGGATAGAACGCCGGCACCCGTCTGCCCAGCAATACCAACTCCTTTTGACGATCCGAATCCTGCTACTAAAAAAGCAAAAGCGGCACCAATATAAGCTAAGAATTGTCCGGTAAGAATTTGTTCTAACATTATAAAACCTCCGTTTTCGTCATTATGCGGTAAAAATCATATTATATCCCCGCATCGTACTTTAATTGTATATATTTTGTATTGGCTTTCAGCGGGCTGAAAGGTTCGCCTCCGCCCGTGAAGAATTTGCCAAAAAATTCAAGATACTGCAGCCGGCAGGAATGGACATACGCGCCAAGCACATTTATTCCAAAGTTTATAACATGGCCTATGAGTAATATTGCTGCCGCGACAATTACTTTTAAAACAACAGGCATATCAAACATGACACTCATCTGATTTACTATACCTGCTATAATCGACGTTGCGAGACCAAGGGCCAGAAGCCTTGAATACGAAAGTATATCGCTTAAAAACCCTATTACATCATATAGGCTTGACAGTCCACCAAAAAATTTCTTTATTATACCCTTTTTCCCTCGGCCCTGGGTAAGAATCAGAAGCACAGCACCGGCAGCAAGTACATACTTGCCGACATTCGACAGCTGCGCCGCCGTCTCCTGGTTAACAGCCGGGGCGTACGGCAGCAGGGTAAGTACAGCGCCGGTAAAAAACACATACCAAAACCCCGCATCAAACAGCGCATCAATATATTTACCCCTGCGTATCAGGTTTGCCGCTTTAAGCGCAAGGCCGACATACATGTGAATAACACCGAAAAGCAAAGACCAGCTAAGCATAAGCTCCGGATTACTGACCATGTCAAACCAGACAGCATATGGAACTAATGCGCTTATGCCAAACCAGCCACCAAACATCAAGCCCCAGAACATTGTTGACAGGCCGCAGAAAAACATAAGTTTCATAAACTTGCGGGTATTGTCCTGTAATTTAAATCGCCACAGTATAATAGCTGAAAGAACAGACAGAATAATGCCATATCCTCCGTCGGACAGCATCAGGCCGAAAAACATTACGAAAAACGGTGTCATGACGACATTCGGATCTATTTCACGGCTGTCGGGTAGGCTGTACATTCTCAGCACCGGTTCACCGGCTTCGGCAAGCCCTTTGTTTTCAAGAAGAACCGGAAACGCTTCATCTTCCTGTGGGTCCTCAATCTCCACACTTACAGTATAATTCGACTCCAGATACTTTTTCGCGGAATCGGATAATTTCTCAGGGAGCCATCCCTTTATTAAGAAAGCCTTATTAGTCTTTAAAACCTTTTCCGCAGCCTCAATACGGTTTTTTTCCATGCTGAGTACATCGTAAAGAACCTCTATCGCAGCTCTGGAGCTCCGCATATCTTTAATTCTATCAATTATTTCTTCCCTTTTTTTATTGATTTGCTTTAAATTGATTTCTATTTGTTTAAGATTATCATCAACAGTACCTGAAATGCTGTTGAAAGTTGTCCTGTTAAATCCCCTGGACTTCATATACGACATGGTTTCCTGTTCAGCTTCCCTGTGATAAATAATATATATATAGTGCTGATCCTTGTCGCTGTTTACCCTGAATATCTGACACAACGGCGCCTTATCCGGAAGCTCCGATTCAATAAGATCCAAGCCGAATGCGGCCGGAATTGTACCGGCTGTAAAACCGGTCCTTTTCGTACCTGAAAAGTCGATCGGTATGATAAGCCCTTTCCATGGCAGAAACGAGCGGTAAAGATTGTAAACCCTGTTTTCTTCCGCTTTTAATTCGATAAGCTCACGCTCGTATTCTTTTAACTTATAAACGTCTGAAAATATATTCTCATTATCATCGATAATTTGTTTAACCTCGGCAATGTCTACCGTACGTTTGCTGCTGAATAAAGGCTTTTTTTCAGGGCAAAACCTGCCAAGAACATCCAAAGATGCTTGTACATCCAAAAGCTTATTATCGATATGTGATAAGTCTTCCCTGACTTCGGGGTGGGATGCGATCATTGCATAGTCCTGATTACTTACGTTGCTTATTTCAACTGCTCCAAATTCCATCAGGCTGTTGATTAGCTGTTCACGCTGCTCCTCGATTCCAAGCAGCGTAATTTTGTTCATTTTGACGATCAACGCTTCACAATCCTTCCTACAATCAGATCAACTGCTTCGTCCATTTTCACGCCGGCTTTTGTTTTTATTTCACTGCATTTTGCCTGAGTATCCATTTTTATATCGACTATATCCTTTGNNCTTGCGGAAGAGATAATATCTTTAGCCTTCTGCTGGGCTTGCGCTTCAATTACATCCGCCTGTTCTTCCACCGCGGCGATTTCTTTTAAAATGGCTTCCGCCATGCTTACACCCCATTTCCTTATTTATTATACCACTGTTCAAATATTTAACAACACTCATTTGTTTTGTTTCTTCAAGACACAACTTAAACAACAACCCAACTGGGTGCGGGAAACGCCAAACCCTTCACATCCTATTGAGCTGTATGCGACAAACAATTTTCACTTAAAAATATCCAGCGCATAAAATGCTTTAATAAACAATGCAGTTCCTTCCGTTTTTTTTCGCTTTGTACAACGCCCTGTCAGCCTCCTCAATGACTTCGGCAGCCGATCGCATTTTCTCGGTTTTTTCCGCTACGCCTATGCTGACCGTAACATTAATACTTCCTTCGCCTTTTCTGCGGCTTATTATTCTTTTTGGTTTCTTTTTCGGCCTGTCTTTACCCCTTATTATGAACGGGCGTTTTTCGATATTTATTCTCAGCATGTCAAGCTGATCTATTACTTCATCGGGAGATCTCCGGGGGAAAATAATAGCAAACTCTTCCCCTCCGTACCTGAAGACTTTACCTGATTGGATATTCTTATTTATCAATGAGGCTATCATTTTTAAAACATCGTCGCCAATCTGATGCCCATATGTGTCATTCACGCGTTTAAAATGGTCAATATCCACCATCGCAACTGTGTATTTATTTCCCAACCTTAAGATTTCCTGTTCCATTGCCCTTCTTGACAGTACCCCTGTCAGCGTATCATGGAAGGCAAGTGAATATGACGCTTCAAAAAGAGCGATAATAAAAATTAAAAACACGGCCGAGAAAAAAATCGACAGGACATCCGGGTAACCGGCAAAATGCAGGATAATAAAGCTGCAAAGCGCAGCTCCCGTAAATGCAATATCCATCATCGAAGACAGGATTAAAAACCTTGCAAGAAGAACACACAGGCAAACGATAAATAAAAATATGCTCAAACCAGGTATTCCTTTATCCTCCATTATCCGGAAAGCAAGATGTGTCTGCTTTAATCCAGCAAGAGCGGGATTTACGGTACCAGCGTCAATCAGGATAAAGAATGTTAAAAAAATAAAAACAATCCCTTTAATAAGCCCGTTTTTACTTGTTATTCCCCTCTCTTCCATCACGGCAAGCATAATAAACCCAACAGGGATGAGCAATGAAATGCCGTTTACAAGTGCTTTTTGGTTCAAACCGTTTTTGCTAGATATCACAGACATTGTAAACAATAGGACGGCTACAGCGTAAAATACCCTGCTGTGCTGAAACCACACGCATAAGACAAGGGCGAAGAACGCAAGTATGTAAGGGAGGGTAATGAAAATGACATTCAGCTTATTGTAGGATACCAGTGTTCCCATTGCCAGCATCCAAGCAAGAAATAATATAAGAAAAGGAAAGAGTGCAATAATTGTTTTTTTACCCTCAAACTTGAACATGCAACCTCACATCCTAATAATATAACCATCCCAGGTAAACGGCAGCGTGCTCGGTTGTCTTTAACTCTACACATAAAACTTAATGTAATACATTCAATTGCAAGACCACGTTATACCATTTCAATTATAGTATAACGGGGTTAACATGGCAACCTTTTCACAGGCGCGCAAGGGAACGAAACACCCGAAGCAGGACCCGCGGGAACAATGTACGAAAATAGTTCCTCATAATTATTGCGCTGATTCAACCAGATAAACAGCGGGTGATTCGGGTGTTTTCGGTTACGATGGGTAGCGGAATTGGCAAAGCGCGGTATCATTGATATAATTTTTTATGCGGATATTGATTATGTACAGCCTTATTTTGGAGGAAGTTTGTTTTATGATAATGATTTTTACCGCGCTTTACTGCGAAGCGAAGCCTTTAATACGGTTTTTCGGTTTAAAAAAAGATCCGGGGTTTATCAGGTTTCAGGTATTCAGAAATGAAGATATTATTCTTCTTATTACAAAACCCGGAATTGCCAATGCCGCGATAGGTGTTACGCATTTATGCTCCGTATATCCGCCCGGCCCTTCCGATCTTCTGCTTAACATCGGCATATGCGGCGCAAAGAACAGGGATATGCCAATTGGAACGGTTTATCTGTGTAATAAAATATATGAAATGGAAACAGGATTCAGCTTTTACCCGGATATGATTTACGCGCACCCGTTTGAGGAAAGCGGTATAGCAACAAACAGCAGCCCTGTTTTGGAAAAACACACGGAGCATATTCCTGAAAACCTAACCGATATGGAAGCATCCGGCGTTTACCGGGCGGGAATGTTATTTTTTCAGCCGCACCAAATGTTTTTTGTTAAAATCGTATCGGATCATTTTCAGCTTGATAAAATCGATTCCAACATTGTGAATGAGCTGATTCAGCAAAATATATCCGAAATCGCCGCCTGGATCACTCGCCTGCACAACAGGATGATAAATACTCCTCCGCTGTTTACACCAGATGAAGAAAACATGCTTGCCGAGGTTTCAAAAAACCTCAGGCTGACTGTTTCGATGCAACATCAACTCAGGCAGGCAATGCGTTATTATAAGCTTCAATACGGCAGCTTTTCCGAGCATTTGTCCTCTTTTTTTGAAAAAGAAGATATTTTGCCAATAGAAAACAAATACGAAAGGAAGAAATGTTTTGAACGGCTTATGCGGGAATTTACTTAATCCGCCTTTTTCACATATATACATTGAAAGGGATATAACAGATCACCCAAATACAATAAAAATTCTGTCACATTTCCCAAAGTCGAGGCAGGTTTTAATAAAGCACTATAAGGACATATTTTGCAGAAGTCGTCAGAATTATTCGCTTCAAAAACAATCGCAGAACCTTATCCTTGCGAAAAAACGCTCTCCATTTATTTATCAGGGATCACCGCTTTGCCAGAACTTCGGAAATCCAAACTTTTATTATGCAAACATGGCAATTAACTGTGTTTTTCATTGTGAATACTGCTATCTCCAAGGCATGTACCCTTCGGCCAATATTGTTGTTTTTGTTAACCTTGAGGATATATTTGATGACGTCAGAATGCTCCTAAAGAACTGTCCGGTGTACTTATGCATTTCTTATGATACGGATTTGCTTGCTCTTGAAAAGTTTCTTGGTTTTTCAGAAAAATGGTTTGAATTTGCGGGATTTTACCCTCATCTTACCGTGGAATTAAGAACGAAAAGCGCAAATTGGAGCAGTCTTGAAAAATTTACACCGCAAGAGAACATAATACTTGCGTGGACATTATCCTGCGACCGTGTGTGGGAAAAATACGAGCACGGGACACCTTCCCCGATGCAAAGACTTAACTGCATTGAAAAGGCATTAGCAAAGGGATTTCAGGTAAGGATTTGTTTCGATCCAATAATTTATATAAAAGACTGGGAAAAGCAATACAGAGAATTGATCGAGACGGTGTTTTTAAAACTTCCCGCCGATAAAATCAAAGACGTTAGCATGGGCAGTTTTCGTATACCCTGTGGATACCTTAAGAACATGAGAAAAAACAAGCCTTATTCGTCAATAATAAATTATCCGTTTAGGGCGGCTAACGATGTATACACTTATCCTTCCGATTTATCCGATAAAATGAACTCATATATACACGGGCTTCTTAAAAAATATATTCCCGAGGAAAAAATTTTTCTGTGGAATAACTAAAACGCCGGCAAAATAAAAGGGAGGATTTAGCCTCCCCTTCCAAACACTTGTTGCTTCTATTTTCTGCGTCTATCATCTTTTTCTTCTCTGGATTCTCTTCTATCCGGGCAGCGGTCTTTTTCAAATTCTTCTTCAATCGGGAAGTCAAAAGCCTGCGGTGGGAAGAACTGATCGAACGGGAAATCAATGGTTTCAAAAAGTTCGCATGGGTTTTCATCTGTCGAAGCTATGCACTCACGGTTTGGAATACAGAAATTGAAAGCCGGAATTAAAAGCTGAACAAGCCGTGTAAGCTTAATTATTGAGAATAATCCAATGGTTACGACAACATTCTTCTGTGGGAATATTCTTCTTCTCCCGGCGGCAACATTATCACTTTCTTCAATTTCATCGTATTCATCCCCAAAAGGTCGAACCTTTGGACAGTGAATCTTCTTAATCCGTGCATTCAGTACAAGAGGTTCGGCAACTTCAACTTTTACCGTCGGCTTGTTATCCTGCTGTATCATCGAACCGCAGCCGTCACAATCTTCCGCTGATGAACAGAATTCAGGATCGGTTGAGCTGAATACTTTTACCTGTCCTTCCGAACCAAACAGAATAACAGTTTTCGCAAACCAAACGAACCCAACCTTTGGATCAGAACTAACAAGGTTATTAATCTGATCGCGATAGCAGAATTCCACCTTCACCTTTATCTTGTAACGTACATTTACAGTAAAGAAACCTCTTTTAAACGGCACATCGTCAAGATCCGCCAGAACCTTTACTACCTCGGCCTCCTTTACTCTCACCTTAACGGCTTTGTCTATCAAACACTGTACATCTTCTACAAAATCAACTACTGCATCTTCAATACAATCTTTTTCCCGGCAATGATCATACACCTTTTCTGCCTGTACGCAAACAGCTTCTCTAAGCTTGCAGATGTCCTCGCCGTCGATAAGACCCGCAACAACCTGCTCTTTGCTCATATGCTACATTCCCCCAAAGTCAAAAGTATCTCAATTTCATAATATGTCTGTATAAATATTTGGTGATTAACAAGCATGCTTTTTTGCAACTCTTTTCTCTGTTAATGTTCACTATTTTGAATGACCGGATAAACAGCTATAGACATATTTCCCGATTAATAAACATAGTATTTTAATAAATAAGATATGGACAAACCCGCCTTAAGGAGGAAGAGATGAATAAAGGGGAGCAAAAGCATATAATTTTGAAAAACAGTTTTGGTATATCATATCATATCTATTTTGATCAGGAGCGTGGTTTGTGCCTTAGGATGCTGGATAATGAAAGGGTATGGTCTCGTGCTTTTGTTCTTTCCGATCTGTCTGTAAATGATTTCTGCGCCGCTATTGATAACAAAGATATAATTCATTTTGTTTTCCAGGCTAAAGACGGGCGGATTTTGTACGGACACGGCCGCCGCGGACACATAGACATACAGCCGATACTTGGCAGCAAGGACACTACACCGTGGCACAAGTATGTATCATTGCTTGTGTTTAATGATACAATTTTGTTTTTTTATGTAATACGCCACAATGATCGCCATTTGATCGCAATGCAGGGCATTATTAAAGGTGCCCTGTCAAAACCAATGGCAATAGATTATATTGATGGACCTAATAAACATTATCTTGTTATCAGGGATCGGGTTGGAAAATTTCATCTTTTTTATTGTCGTTCAGAAAAAAACGGGATGAGTTTGAATCACAGGGTTTTAAAGGAAGATCAAACCATTTTTACTGCTGCCGAAAAGCTGTATGAAACCGAGGGCGACATCCTGTTCCCATCAGCCGTATGCGGAAAAGATAATCGGATTTATCTTGCTTTTCAGGATTGTTGTGACGGCATATGCCAGGTTTTATTTAAGGAGCTTGGTATGACTGAGCCGTTAATGCTTTACAACAGCCAATCCCCGGCAGGCCGCAGCGGGCTTGTTTATAATAACGGCATTCTTTTTCTTTATCGTACCGGTGCTCAAAATATATACTATAGAACATCTAATGACGAAGGTATTAACTGGACAGATGAAACACGTTATCTTTCTGATTACACGGGTATACCCTGCCGTTTTATTTATGATACAAACATAGATAAAGAACACTCATCGTGGTGCTTCAACGAAATACCGGGGAGCTTCTCAAAAGGGTATCAATTTGCCTTTCTGAGTGAAGAACGCGCATCGCACGTCACTGAGGTTAAATCTACCGGAAAAGTTAACGGCATAATTGATAGCATACTGCCTGCAAAAAAACCTATCAGCGTAAAGAACGGAAAATCAGACCTTCTTACCGGTGAGATGCCGGCCAATAATCTTGATAATAAGATTATGCACCTTAAGAATTTTATCGAAAATATGCAAAAGGAATTGACTAAGCTGTGGTTAACACAGAAGGAATATGATAAAAAACTCATAGAGTTACGTGACGATATAGATATACTTAAACAAAACTTAGATTACTTATCAAAGGATGTATACGGCAATGAACAGGCTTAAAGAGTTGTTAAACTAATTTGACGGGTTGACGAGCTCACGCCACGCAAAGTCGCCCCTGTGCAGCCCGTTTATAAGGATCTCGGCTGTCGCAAGGTTTGTAGCTAACGGAATATTATTGTTGTCGCAGTATTCACGAATAGTATTAAAACCCTGAAGTTTCTCTTCCTTTTGAGCCGGATCCATAAAAAATATAACAAGATCTATTTCATTGTAAGCGACCCTGGCTGCAATCTGCTCTTCTCCAAGGTGCCCATACTCAAGACAGTTTACAGACAAGTCGGTTGCATCTGAGATCATTGCGCCTGTGCCAGAAGTGGCAAACAAATTATGTTCTTCTAAAATAAATTTATATGCAATGCAAAAAGCTTCCATAAGTTCTTTTTTATTATCATGCGCTATAAGAGCAATATTCATTAATTGCCTCCGTTTAAGATAGAATTTGACTAAAGAAGAAGCATTCCCTTCCAGCTGAATTGATCTTTATAAACTCCTGCCGGAACTTTTAACGCTTTTAATAGGAATATTTGCAATAAGGGCGGGAACAATACCCTCCCCTTCTTCGCTGACTGTTTTAGTAAGCTGAATATCAAGAGCTTCTTCATCAATCTCCATATAGTTGCGAATAACTTTAATTATTTCACCTTTAACCATTTCCAGAAACTGCGGTGAAACATTGGCTCTATCATGAATGAGAACCAGCTTTAGCCGCTCTTTTGCAACATCTTTTGACGAACGTCTCCGGCCTAGTTTACTGAATAGTTGCTGCAGCATTTAAACCCCTCCCTAAGCCGATCGAAACCCAAACAGCTTTTTTACTTTTGCAATAAAATTTCCCTGACCGGCCAAATCCATAAAAGGTACGTCCTCACCAAGAATCCTGCGTGTAATGTTTCGATACGCCTGGCCGGCCATTGACTTGTTCTCTGAAACTGCAGGTTCCCCGCGGTTTGTTGAAATTATTATGTTTTCATCGTCAGGTACGACTCCGACAAGCTGTATTGCCAAAATGTCAATGATATCCTCAATTGACATCATGTCACCCTTTTTTACCATATCAGGCCGTACACGGTTTACAATCAGCGCAGGATTTTTTATTTCGTTTGCTTCAAGAAGGCCGATGATCCTGTCTGCATCCCTGACGGCGGAGACCTCCGGGGTTGTTATTACGACGGCTCTGTCCGCTCCGGCAATAGCATTTTTAAAACCCTGTTCAATTCCGGCGGGGCAATCAATGATGATATAATCATATTCTTCGCTTAGGTCTTCACAAAGCTTAACCATCTGTTCCGGTGTAATGGAATTTTTATCTCTCGTCTGAGCCGCCGGAAGCAAATACAAACCGTCAAACCTTTTATCTTTTATTAAAGCCTGCTTAAGACGACATGTTCCTTCGACGGCGTCGACCAAATCATAAACTATCCTGTTTTCAAGCCCCATAACTACATCCAGGTTACGAAGACCGATATCGGTATCAACCAAAACAACTTTTTTGCCTAAGAGAGATAACCCTGTGCCAAGATTTGCGGCGGTTGTGGTTTTCCCAACGCCACCCTTGCCCGAAGTGATGACAATAACCTCACCCATACTCATTCCTCCGTTATTAAAAAAAACAGCCTTCATTCGTGGTTATGTAAAAACCAGGCAATTGATGTCTTTATTTGATTTTTTTATTTTGCCGGCATCTTTATATGCCTTAATCAAAAAATAAAACTCAATCTGCAAGTTTTCTATTAAAACTATATCGGTTTTCGAATTACTTGTCAACCGACATCAAGCCTATATAACAAAAAATTAGGAATTGCGTTACTATCCGGACATCATTATTTGAACTAATAAACAATAACGGAAACAAGAGCTTCATTTGCAAGAGCTATATAGTTCAGCTCGGGCAAGTCGAAACTCGCAAAAATGCTTTGAAATATTTTTTGTATGAAGCATTTTTGCTCAGACAGTCGACTTGCTTATCCTCGCTCTGACTATATATCTCTATGCTGCATTCCCGCTATAGTTTCCTTTTATTGTTCATTAGTTCTTTTAAGTTGCTTGCGTATGAACAGTAATCTATTGAGTCACCGAAAATTTATATTTTGTATGTAGTCCTTTTTTACTTGCCTAATGGTTCTACATATATTACGTCGTCTTTGACTGATGCAATCTCCGGAAATATTACGGCATCCTCATCAGTTTCCGGACATATGGTAATTAAATCCGCTATTCTTAATTGTGTAGGATACAGTCTAAGTGCGGCAACAATAGCATTGCGGTTGCCGTCGGCGCCAGCGTGCACCATACCCCTTATAGTACCCATAACAACAATGTTTCCTGATGCTACTATTTCGCTTCCGGGGTTTGCGTCCCCTAAAACAACTACATTTCCCTCATAAAGAATACGTGTTCCGCCGCGAATTGTGCCTTTTATAAACCTGCACGGGCCTTCTTCAAGTTCTTTAAAGAAAATCTTTCTAATTGGCATTCCTGACAGTTTTGAGGTTTTTTCTCTTTCCGGCTGAGGCCGCTCGGGTTCATAACAGATGCCATCTATTGTTACACCACTGTTTAAGGTCATCATCTGAACCAGCATTTCCTCTTCCTCTTCAGCTAACTTTTTGCCCCTATACATGACCTTAAGCCTTGCGCCTCTGAAAAATTTTTCCGCCGCTTTCACCTTAAGCGCGACTTGTTCAAGAATTTGTTTTGTTTCCATTTCTTCGGGAATTAAAATAACCAGCCCATCCGCCGTTCCCTTGAATGCTATTTGATTTTTTGCGTTCTCCATAAATGTATCTCCTTTATGCAGCATTAGTTTTCAAGTCTTAGCGTTTTGCCTGCAATCAATTTTCTTTCAGCCTTTCCTTTATATTGAAATACGCCATTAACACATCCTTTGCAATCGGTGCGGTCCATGAACCCCACACACCTTTTTCAACAACAACAGCGACCGCTATTTCAGGATCATCGGCAGGCGCATAACACAAAAATAAAGCATTTGAAGACGATGTGGCTTCAAGCCCTGTTTCCGCCGTTCCGGTTTTCCCGGCTACATCAAACGGAAAATCCCCAAATATGTGTACGGCAGTTCCGTCCTGGGAATTCGTAACGGCGACCATGCCCTTTTGTACGGCCTTTATTGTAGATTCTTTCGCTCCCGATTCCCTGTATTCAATTTCTGTCAAATGCACTTCTCCCGAAGAGTTAACGCGTTTTCTTACAAGGTGCGGCCTATAAATATTTCCGCCGTTCGCAATGCTCGCAACATAATTAACTAACTGTATTGGCGTAAAAGCATTGTACAGCTGCCCAAGCGCGGCATTACACGTATCGGCGGGAACCCATCCCTCATTATAATTAGCCATTTTGAATTCCCTTGAAGCAAGGGAACCAATTTCTTCACCAATTTCTATTCCGGTTTTCCTTCCAAACCCAAAGTTTTTCGCCCATTTTACAATATTATCTATTCCCGTTTCAAAACCTACCTGAAAGAAAAACATATTACTTGAGGTTTCAAGCGCCTTTTCAAGATTAATTCTGCCCTGGTTCCCTTCAAGGTTCGGCCATATCAATCCCCCTATTTCCTTCCTTGATGGGCAGTAGACCAATGTTTGAGGAGTTATTGTGCCCGACTCGAGTGCGGCTATCGCAACAAGAGGCTTGTATGTGGAACCGGGGGCGTATTTCCCGCTTGTCGCCCTGTTCAGTGTTATTGAATCCGGGTGGGTATAAAGATAATTTATTATTGCGCTGTTGCCTTCAAGGAATACGGCGGGATCATACGTAGGATAGCTGACCATTGCCAGAATTTCACCGGTTTTTACATCCATCGCCACGACAGCTCCGGCATTTGCGTCATGGAAGTTTTTTTTGTGTTCCCTGCCGCGTATTATCTCAATATTTCTTGTTAATGACTCCAGTGCCGCTTTTTGAAGGTTCAAATCAATTGTCAGGTAAATATCCTGCCCTGGTTTCGGCGCCTCTTCAATTTCATAGAATGTAAGCCTTCCGTCCGTATCCACTTCTTTTCTTGTTTTACCGTTAATGCCTCTTAATACTTGTTCCTCTGAACGCTCGATACCGGTTTTTCCTACCGTATCCTTCCATGTATACCCCAAATCGGGATATTTTTTGGACCAATCATCATACAGCTCCCCGATATTTCCCATATGTCCAAGCACATGCGCAACTAATTCCGCATCATAATATTCCCTGAAAGGTTTTGAAAATGTGCTGAATCCGGGATACTCACTGTTGCGTTCCTCAAGAGTAACAACAGTTTCTATCGATACATCCTCGGCAATGATAAGCGGGTCTGAAATTGATGCAGGCCGTATAAGCATTTCATATCTTAACTCCATAATCCGATACGCTTCTTCATCGGTGTATATCGGATCGATTTCAAAGGTTTTTTCCCGCATATATTTAAAAACATCTTTGGGCTCCGCTTCCATAAGTATTTCCCTGTCGGTGTCGCTCAGTGCTATCTGTTTTATAAACCCTTCCCTGTTTGTAAGAAACCTGTATGGATCGCTTGCGAATATAGCCCTCATTGTTGAAGAATATTTATCGCCGCTTAATTCAAATAACCTTACAACTCTTGCAATCAGGTCATTCTTTTCTCTGGAAGACAGCCCGGTGTCTACAAACTGAACACAGAAACCTAATCTATTGCCCGCTATCGGCACACCGTATCTGTCGTAAATATTCCCCCTGTTTGCATATATTACCCCATTCGTTATAATCCTTTTCATTGAAGTGTCCAGGTATTCCTGCCCATTTACAATTTGGATATTAACAAGCTGGCGCAAAAACACCCCGCATATGAGAAGTACAATAACCAAACATATAATAAACCTTCTTTTTAAATCAATATTAAGCTTTTTTTGCGCGTCCCTGTCCATAATCTCAAACCCTCGTTATAAACGTGTATGAACAAAATCGTACTTGTCCAGTTTTTTATATAAGTGAAGCACAAATGGATATATAAATAATGTCAACACCGCATTGTAAAAGCTTTCAGGCAGTATAATACTGGTTATAACAAAACCGAAATCCTGATATCCCTTCAAAAAGAAATTAATAAAATAGTACATAAGCTCAACCGTAAGCGAAGAAACAAACACAAAGAAAACCGGAATCAGTGGATTTTCCTTGTATAACTTCGAGTTTACCATTCCGATAGCATAACAAACGAGGAACAAACACATCCCGTACCATCCTAATGCACGGCCGATTAGGGTATCCATAGCCAAACCGCATACGAGGCCCATAAAAGCCGCTTCCATATTACCTCTTACCAATGCGATTGTTACAGCCAGAACGATAAGCAAATTCGGCCTTATCCTGAGAATCTCAATATAACCGAATACAGTGCTTTGGAAAAGGCATGCAGCATATACAAGGAGTGTCAGCATCAGAATACGCCTTCTCATTCGTCATCTCCTTCTTCCTCACCGCCGATTTTTATAACTGCAACCTCTTCAAGCCTTCTGAAATCGACTGAAGGCTTAACTATCGCATAATAATCGAATTGTCCTTCATTTTTAACTACCTGTATTATTTCACCGATTATTATTCCTTTGGGATATAAACTGTTAAGCCCTGAAGTCTCCACTTTATCGCCGACAGACACCTCAACATCCGGGGTAATATAGTCAAGCCGGCAGAGCCCTTGTGTCCTTAGCTGAGCGTCTCCCCTCAGAATAACAAGATCGCGTGTTTTCGACAGCCTTGCCGATACCGAACTTTCAGTGTCTATAATCGATATGACCTTTGATGAAAGAAGCCCCACACGCGATACTCTTCCAACAAGCCCGTCAGCATTTATTACAGGATCGTCTGTTTTTACACCGTCTTTGCTTCCCCTGTCTATTGTAAATATTTCAAACCAGTTCCCGGCATCCTTTGATATTATATTGCACGCCAATATTTCCTGTGTATACTGTTCTTTAAATGACAAAAGCTTTTTCAGGTTTTCATTCTCCTTTTGCAGGCGGTGTACTTTTTCAAGTTCTCTCTCCATTTCCCGTATTTTTATTTTTAATTCGGCATTTTCCGCCCTTGCAGTCCGGATATCCTTAAAAAAATGAACAGTGTCCTTTATTTTGCCGCCAATCGCGTTAATACCCGTCTGCAGTGGTTTAAGCGGCACGGAAATAACATTCCTGATCACATTCAGCCTGCTGTTTTCACCCGCTGTCATAGCAGCAAGCACAAACAACAAAACCAACACTACCGATATTATGAATAATTTGTTTCCAAAAAGCCTCCGCAAAAGGTTGAACCCCTTCCCAATACTACATTAATGGAATATCATTAAATGCCGTTTGCGTTAATCTGCTTAAAAATTTTCTCTATCTGACTTTATTTGAGGAAATTAGTACATATTTTAACATCTCTAATTCTTCCAGAACCGTGCCGGTACCTATCGCAACACAATCAAGAGGATACTCCGCAATATTAACGGGAATTCCGGTTTCTTCAAAAATCAGTTTATCAAGTCCTTTAAGAAGAGCGCCTCCTCCCGTCAGCATAATACCTTTTTCCATAACGTCGGCTGCAAGTTCGGGCGGTGTTTTTTCAAGGGTGAATCTAATCGAATCAACTATTGCATTAACCGTTTCCGACAAAGCTTCTCTGATTTCGCCGGATGTTATCGGAAGATCCCTTGGAAGACCTGTCACGAGGTCACGCCCGCTGATATTGTATTTTTGTTCGTCGCTTACAGGATATGCCGAACCAATCTTTATCTTTATATCTTCAGCCGTGCGTTCTCCTATCATTAAATTATATTCCTTTTTTACATAATTAACAATAGCATCATCAAGTTCATCACCGGCTATACGCAGCGAACGGCTGACCACTATACCGCCGAGAGAAATTACGGCAACCTCGCTCGTTCCGCCTCCTATATCTACAACCATACTTCCGGTTGGTTCTTCGACCGGAAGCCCCGCGCCGATTGCGGCCGCCATTGGCTCTTCAATCAGATAAGCCTCTTTTGCACCGGCCTGCAAAGTAGCGTCAATTACCGCCCTTTTTTCCACTTCGGTAACACCTGAGGGTACACATACCACTACTCTTGCCCTTATTATTTTGTTTTTTCCGATAGCCTTTCGGATAAAATATCTAAGCATTCCCTGGGTTATTTGAAAATTGGCTATCACGCCGTCCTTCATCGGCCTTATTGCCGTAATATTCCCAGGTGTGCGTCCAATCATGTTTTTTGCGTCAAGCCCGACGGACAACACTTCTCCGGTATTATTGTTTATTGCAACAACTGAAGGTTCTCTGAGAACAACCCCTTTCCCTTTCATATGAACCAATGTGTTAGCCGTTCCAAGGTCTATACCGATGTCCCGTATAAACATAACTTATTTCTTCCTTTCTTTCATTTGTGTATTGTGATTGCTCCCGCAAATACGCTAAATATTTGTTGCAGAAATGTATCGAAGGCCGGCAATAAGATGTGCATTATTACATATCCGCTGTTTACAAAACTTTAAAACCCATATCGTTAAGCATGACAGATACTCTGTATAACGGTAGTCCTACAACATTATAATAACAACCATGCAATTTTTCAACCAAAAGCGCACCCAGCCCCTGAATACCATAGGCGCCGGCTTTGTCGAAAGGCTCGCCGCTGTCAATATATCGTTGAATCGTTTGTTTTGACAATTTGCGCATTTTTACTTTAGTTTTTTCAGCATGAGTTATTTTATTAGTTGAATTCACAGTTTTTAAAGTAACACCCGTTATTACTTCGTGCCATCTGCCGGAAAGCGCTCCAAGCATATTGAACGCTTCCTCAGGGTCTTTAGGTTTTCCCATTACAACATCATCCAAAACAACAATTGTATCAGCGGCAAGCACGATATCGGAGCCTTGGGAACAGCGTTCCAATTCCCTGCACACCTGTTCAGCCTTTTTTTCGGATAAGTCGATAACCATTTTATCAGGACTCATCTTCATATTTATCGGCTCTTTTACATCCGAAGGAAATACGGAAAACGGTATTCCTATCTGCTGCAAAAGCATTTTTCGCCTTGGAGACTGCGATGCCAGAATTAATTGCTTCATATACTACAAAACCCTTCATTTTTACATTCCTGTCAGCATAATTATACACCCGCAATGTCTTTATGGGAATATTGTTCCTGGCTTTTTGATTAAGAATTCATTTTTTGGGGAAATATGATATGTAAAAATATTTTTATCTCAGTAATATTAAAG
>MTKW01001102.1_pt1 | contig 21717 bp, 21 predicted proteins | sample 1042761 | NCBI WGS metagenome assembly MTKW01 (sample SAMN06205366, study PRJNA360243) | anaerobic digester metagenome | biome: Wastewater treatment plant; feature: Anaerobic digester sludge; material: sludge; isolation source: anaerobic digester fed with sludge from wastewater treatment plant ... | reverse complement strand
CCGGTTTCAGCGATCGCTTGCTCCTGCACTATGAACGCCTCGTTGTGATCGTCGATCTGATAAACTGAGGCAGTGTTGTCATCTCCAATCTGCATCAGGTTCACGATGTTGTAGAGACCTGACTGATAGAGAAAGGCATCATTGTCGGATATGTTGCGATTAGTTGAACCCACTGCTGTGGAGTGCATTTGGGTGATGGAGGCATCATTGCCCATTCCCATCTGGATAGCGAAAATCAGATCTTTCTGACCGAACTGCTGTATCCTCAGTTCATTCTGGTCTCCGACCTGTGCTGCGCCGGCCAGGTGCTCTGCACCCTGCTGTTCGATGGAAGCGGAGTTTTCATTGCCGCGCTGCATGATGACCACTTCACTGAGCAGTTCTTGATACACATAGGCATAGTTGTCGATTCCCATCTGGGTGATGGTGCCGATGCCTTCAGCGAAAACGGGAACCGTAACAGTTAGCAGCGACGCTGCAGTCAGTGCAACGATTAGGATTGCTGCGAGTCTCTTCATTTTGATCTCCTTCCATTCCGCAGTTGTGCTAGAAACCAAACCGGAAGGCGGTTACTGTGGTGTTATCGCCGATGTAGGTCAAAGTCAGCGCTGTCTCGGAACCTGCCTGGATGTGGTCAACAGAGTTGTTGTCGCCGGTGATTGTCACCCGGGAGCTGTGTCTGGAGCCAATTTGATTCTGGCTGACAGAGTTTCTGCTTCCTTGTACCCAGGCCATGGCCTGGTTTTCGAAGCCGATTTGATTCTGGATAAATAGATTGTTGCTGCCGCTTTGCCAGATATACATGCCGTTGGCATTTCCAACCTGATTCTGGATGGTGGTGTTGTTACTGCCGATTATTATTGCGTAGGCTGAGTTAGAATTGCCGGTTTGTGTCTGTGAGCTGAAGTTCTTTTCTCCGGCCTGATAAATGTACACAGTGTTGGTGTTTCCCTGCTGCATTTGGACTGCCCAGCTCTCGAGGGCCTCCTGCTGCATGATGTCTGCTGTATTGCCGTCGCCTTCCTGGTACAGATAGGCATTGTTAGGCCCAGCAGCCAGTATCAGATCCTGTGCCATCCCGAAGATGCTGAGCCCGAGCAGAATCACCATGGTTACGATCAGCTTGTGCTTTGTTTGGCTCATATTGATCCTCCTAAGTATAGCGTGGTGCGTCGGGTAGGGTAGGGGTGAAGGGGCCGAAGCCCCTTCACCGGATGAGCTGCTGGAATTCTTACTGGTTGATGCCGCCGATGTTGCCGTTGCCCAGCTGCGTCAGGCTGCCTACGCTGCTCAGGCCTGCCTGGATGATGTAGCCGTCGTTGCCAGTACCCGTTTGGGTCAGCGTTGCTGTAGCAACATTGCCGGTCTGGACAATGGATCCTACGTTGAGGTTACCGGTCTGGGTGGTCGTAGCAACGTTCCAGGTGCCGCCAGGATAAGGTGCGCTGTGGTTCTGCGTCTGAGTTGCTTCGTTTGCGACACCGGTCTGGTAGATATAGGCTTTGAATCCTTCACGGGCCATCTGTGTCTGTTCTGCGTAGTTGGCTGTTCCAGACTGCTCGATAGTGGCTTCATTGCTGTGCCCTGTCTTGCTCTTGTCCTGGGTAACGTAGGCCTGGTTGGCGAGGCCTGACTGGGTGACCCAGGCAGAGGATGGACCGCGGTTCTGTATTACAGATGTGTAGTTCAGCATGCCGCTCTGGCTGATGTCGGCGAAAAGCGCTCTGCTGGCATAATTGTGGTCGCCCTGTACGACATCAGCTCCATTTGCTTCACCATCCTGGTAGATAGTGGCATCCCCTTCAGCTGAGCTTGTTGCCCCATGCATCTGGGTGATGGTGGCTGAGTTTAACGTGCCGGTCTGGATAATTTCGGCAATGTGTCTGCGGAGGGCGCTGTCCTGGATAACTTCAGCAGAGTTGAACGCTCCGCTCTGGGTGACGTAGGTGGTGTGGCCGACGCCTGTCTGGCTGACATCAGCCGAGTTAGCGCCTTCGCCGAGTCCAAAGCCCTCTTGCGTTACTTCAGCCCAGTGGTCATCACCAGCCTGCGAGACATCAGCTGAGTTGAGTCCTGCAAGAAGTCCCAGGGTACGCTGTATGATTTCTGCATAGTTTCCAGACCCGATTTGGGATATGTTAGCGGAGTGTGGTCCGGTTAACAGGCCGAATGTAGATTGGGTCACGCTTGCTTCGTTATCGTCGCCGTCCTGAAGAATTGTGGCGGTGCCTCCGGCTCCGGACTGATCTACATCAGCGAAGTTGGCATCGCCCAGCTGAGTAATGGAGGCGAGTGCGTCTTCACCCCGTTGGTCTACAAAAGCAGCGTTGTCGTCTCCTTCTTGGTCAATATCGGCTGTGTCGCCCTCGCCGCTCTGGTCAACTGCCGCAGCGTTCCAGTCTCCTGCTTGGTCGACCGCAGCTGTGGTTCCGTCGCCGCTCTGACTGACTGACATGGTGTTGCTGTCACCTGTCTGGGTGCCTAGGGCGACAGAATCTGTACCGGACTGTCCGGTTACAGCAAAGTTAGCGTCGCCTTCCTGTTCCAAGGTTGCTGTATTGCCTGGGCCGGACTGCAGTATGTCGGCGAAGTTGTCTTCTCCGTCCTGGCCGATATAGCCTAAATTATCGTCCGCGCTTTGGGTAACAGTTGCTACGTTGTCGTCTCCGACTTGCTCTACTGTGGCCTCATTTGCGGCCTGTACCAAGCCGGTGAGTCCCAACATAACGACTAAGGTTAATACAAACAGTTTTTTCATTTGTAGTCCTCCTCTTTGGTTGTACGTTCCTTGGCCGGTTTCACCCTAGCTCGCTGCCGCCCCATTGGTGACCAGTTAAAAGGCGGCAGGTCTTCGCTTCCAAAGAGTATGGGCATCTGAAAAGTTCTCCTGCTGTTTTGCTCAACGGGTTAGACGACGATGACCACCTCCCGCAGATGCTTTTGACTTAATTATAAGTGCGTAGCTTATAAATTGCTCAAACTCCACTCTAATTTTGCTCAAAAAAATACCCGGAAAGGAAAAACCTTTCCGGGACCCTAGCTGAGCTGGGGTTATGCTATTCAGTTAAGAGGGCTGCCAGACTTTCCTGCATACTGTCAGATGATTCACTGTCTAAAAGGGTGCATGACAGTCTATGCTCCGGCAGCTTTGTTTCCAGTGCTTTGTGCAGCCTGCGGAAGAGTGCCTTGGCTTCTGCTGCGTTTGTATCAGGCAGAAAAACAACGATTTGATCGTCGGTGTATCTGCTGATGATATCAGAGTTCCTCAATGATCCTTGCAGGACGTGAAAGGCCGCAGTGACTTGCCGATTGCGGACTCTGCTTTCGCTGTTTGTGACTAAGAGCAGAGAAAAGTTGTTGCCGCTGCGGGTCAGGCGCCGCTCTTCAGTTTCCAGCATGAACTGCAGCGTTTCACGGTCGCAGATATAGGCGCCGGTAGTTGGCTTAACCTTGAGATTGGAGCTGAAGTGGAAGCCCCGTTTGGCGTCCTTGTTCTGCAGCTGTGCGATCAAATTTTGTGTAGCCTGGCTGGGCTGGAGCTGATACTCGTCCATCAGCATAGTGCTGTACCTTTTGTACAGGTTGAGGGCATCGACATGGCGTTCCCCGAGGATGTAGGCTTTGATTCCCATTTGATAAAGCTCCTCGCGGAATGGATCTTTGTGCACAGCAGAGCGCAGAATGTCTATAGCCCCTTGAATGTCTCCGCGGCAGGCCATCAACAGTTCAGCGGAACGGACTATGGTCTCAAAATAGAGCTCCTGGAACTCTTCTCGGTAGGAGATTGTCCACTCTTCGTAGAGGTCTTCAGGCAGAAAGTCATCACGGTAGAGAGCTAGAGCGGATTCGCAGTGGGACAGCGCCTGTTCGGGACTGCTCTTAGCCAGCTGCCGGGACTTTTTCACATGTTTTTGGAACAGGTGAATGTCAAAGCATTCTTCAGGCAGTTCCAGCCAATAAGACCCGTTGGCATACAGTAGGGGTGCCGCGCCGTCGTTTTCCTCGCCCAGCAGAATCCTGCGCACATACCAGACGGCTGTATGTAGATTGCCCGTGCTGTCTACATCTTCGTTGTCAGGCCAAAGGAGTTCGATCAATACATCTGCAGAGACTTCTTGCCCTGCCCGGGTTGCAAAGTATTTCAGCAGAGTAAGGGCCTTCTTCGATTTCCAGGCATCCGTTCGAATCTCTGTCTCATTGACCGTCAGATAAAAGGGGCCCAAGAGACCGATTTTCAGCCGGCATTTGCTGAGGGTCTTCACCAGTATCCCTCCACTCCATCTTGGCATAATAGTAAAAAAACCATTCCACAATCAACGGAGAATTCCTGTATATATTAGTGAACAAGTTGTAAATTAATCACGCTGCCTCATTAGAGCTGGTAATGTCCCGAACTGCATCAGGGAGGAACCCGCTGGACATTGACGAACTATGGATAGGTTGGATTTCAGAGCAAAAGAGGAGATAGGAACATGCAGCATAATCAGAAGCAGCGTAAGGCAGCACTTTGGGAGCTGTTCAGCGCCTGGTTCAAAATCGGACTTTTCACCTTTGGAGGCGGCTATGCCATGCTTCCCCTCATTGAACGGGAGGTTATTGACAAGAAGGGCTGGACAGACAAGGAAGAGATTTTGTCCATCTATGCTCTGGCCCAGTCGGTGCCCGGGGTCATCGCAGTGAACACTTCGATTATTCTAGGCAATCGCTTAGCCGGAATTAAAGGAGCGGCTGCGGCAGCCGCCGGCGTTATCGCACCATCGCTGATCATAATTATGAGCATTGCGGTCTACTTTGATTACATAATGAACAGTGTTTACGTCCTGCAGGCGTTCAGCGGGATCAGAGCAGCTGTGGTCGGGCTGGTGGCAGCCGCGGCGGTAAGAATCGCTCTGGGCAGTCTGAAAGACAAGGCGGGATATATTATTGCCTTTGCGGCCTTTGCCTTAAGCGCATTCACTGATCTGCACGCCATTGCCATCATCCTTGGCGGCGCGGTGGCCGGACTGCTTGTCTACTACTTCGGGGCAAGGAAGGGGGCTGAGGACTAATGCTTGCAGCGCTCTATCACTTATTCACAGGTTTTTTCAAAATCGGACTGTTTACAATCGGCGGCGGCTACGCCATGCTTCCTTTGATGCAGGAGGAAATTGCCAGGTACGGCTGGATCACTCCCGCTGAGTTTATTGACATTATCGCCATCGCTGAGATGACGCCTGGCGCCATTGCAGTGAACACCGCCACCTTTGCAGGCTTTCGCACAGCAGGCATCATCGGCGCCATAGTGGCTACTGCAGCTTTGGCATTGCCTTCTCTTTTGATTATCGTTCCCTTGTCAAACTTTTGGGAAGTCCACCGGGAACATCCAATTCTGAAGGCCGTCTTCAACGGCATCAAGCCGGCTGTAGCAGGGCTGATCGGAGCTGCCGCCATCTATATCGGCAGAACCGCCCTGCTGTATGATCCCTTGCTCTCCAAGGGCGACGGTTTCCCTGTTGACTTGCGCAGTTTGATCATTGCCGCGGCGGTATTTTTTGCGGTGCGCAAGTTTCGGGTTGATCCTATTAAGACCATTATTGTGTCAGGCATCGTGGGTTTAATTGTGTTTGGCCTGTGAAACTCCCTTGCATTCAAGGCGCAGCTTTACTGCTGCGCTTTTTTTGCTTAGGCAGGAATTGCCCGGCGGAAACCAGAAAAACATGATATCTTCAAATGAAGTTCACAAAAACATAAAGTGGGAGGAATGGTCGATGGCGGTAAAGTACCGGAAAGAGCTGGATTCTATCTCGCCATATGTGCCCGGCAAGCCTATTGACGATGTAAAACGGGAGCTCGGACTGGACCGTGTGATCAAGCTGGCTTCCAATGAGAATCCCTTGGGTTTCTCCAGTTCGGTGCGGGAGGCGGTGATCCGGGCTCTGGATGAGGTAAACCTGTACCCCGACGGCAACGCCACTCTCCTGAAAGAGAAGATCGCAGAGAAGTACGGTGTAACGCCTGAAGAGGTGCTGCCAACCTGCGGTTCCGACGAAATGGTGGATCTGATCGCGAAGACATTTATTGATCAGGGCAGCGAGGTGGTTCTGGCGGAGGTTACCTTTCCGCGCTATTTTTCCACCTCCCAGATGATGGGGGCAGATTTAAAGATCGTACCGATGAAGGACATGGCCTATGACATCGAAGGATTCAAGAAGGTGATAACTCCTGAAACAAGGCTGGTGTGGCTGTGCAATCCCAATAACCCGACGGGATCCTTCTTTACCAGAGGCGAGCTCATCGAACTTCTGGAGTTCATTTCTCCCGAAACTTTAGTGGTCTATGACGAAGCATATTACGAGTTCGCTGACCATCCCGATTATCCCAAGGACAGTGTGGAGCTTGCGAAAGAATACAAAAATATGCTGGTGATGAAGACATTGTCCAAAGCCTACGGCATTGCCGGGCTCCGGATTGGTTTCACTATCGGCGATCCGGTCTTGCTGGGGCTGATCAACAGAATCAGGAATCCCTTCAACGTAACTATGCTGAGCCAGGCGGCAGCCGTCGCGGCCCTGGATGATGATGAGTTCTTAGTCAGGATCATTGAGAACAATCAGGCGGGCAAGTACTATTTATATGAAGAATTTGATAAAATGGGACTGGAGTACGTCAAGACAGAGGCCAACCACATTGCCTTTAACGCAGGCAAGGACGGCGGCCTGGTCTTCCAGGAGCTTTTACAGCGCGGTGTGATTATCAGGCCCATCGGCGGGGAGAAGTACAGAACCTGGCTGCGGGTGAGCATCGGCACAATGGAGGAAAACCGCGAATTTATCAGGGCGCTGCAGGAAGTGCTCGCCTAAAAAAGGAGGAACTATGGACAGATTTATCTTAAACAGGGAAGACGCTGTACTGCTTGAGATTGACATCCAGGAACGCCTGGTTCCGGTAATGAAGTACAGGGATCAGGTGATTAAGAATACGCAGATTCTGATTACGGCAGCCAAGGAGATGGGTTTTCCTGTGCTGGCTACCGAACAGTATCCCAAAGGGCTGGGACGAACCGTCCCCGAACTTGTGGAAATGATCGATGCAGAGAATATTTTTGCCAAGAACAGCTTTACCGCTTATACAGATGAAGTAAAGACTGCCTTGAAAGAATTAGGCAGGAAGAAGGTTCTGGTTGTCGGGATGGAAACCCATGTCTGCGTTTTTCAGACTGTGAGGGACTTAATCAGCGATGATTACCAGGTCTTTGTGGTTAAGGACGCTGTTGCTTCCAGAACGAAGGTCAACTTTTTGAATGGGCTGGACCTGATGCAGGCACTCGGTGCGGTGATAACCAATACAGAGACTGCGGTCTTTGACCTGTTGAAGGTGTCGGGCACTCCCGAGTTCAAAGTAATGTCCAAATTGATTAAGTAGGAAAAGAGAGAAGAGCCTCGGCAGATGCCGGGGCTCTTCCCATGGAGGCTTAGTCTGACAGGGGGCTGACATACTTGGCGTTCTTCGTTCTATCCTTAAACTCAGCCTGTGCTGCCGCAACCAACGAAGGATCGTTCAACAGATCGTAGGCGATGCCTGTTAGGATCTGGGCAGCATAGTGCATGCCCTTGGTGCCCAGGGACGAGCCTGAGGCTGCAGTAGCCTGCCAGGAGTGTGCAGGCACCCCTAAAGGCCAGGCCGCGGTGAGAAAGAGGTTCATAGGCATGATCCAGGACACATCGCCGCTGTCTGAGGAACCGGAGACTATAACAGATTTCGCCTGCTGCGGGTCCAGGACCCCTTGATGGATACAGGGCTTTTCCTCATCCAACGCGATGAACTTTTGAATCTCGCCTTCCACCAGTTCGGGATCGAGGGATTCCTGGAGGGCCCTGGCGAATTCCAGCTCCTGTTCAGTATAGCTCGGCGGATCAATCTCAGTCATATTCTTATAAGTCAATTCATGCAGCACGCTGTTTGGCAGGAGGTGGTAGCAGCCCCCCAGGACGGTGTGTTCCACCCTGGTTTCGGTCATCAGCGCTGCGCCCTCCGCAATCTTTAAGAGCCGTGCGGTAATGCTTTCTACATCTCTTCTGTGGGGGGCCCTGATGTAGTACCAGGATTCCGCCTCTTCCGGGATGATGTTGGGCGATCCTCCTGCATTGGTGATGGTGTAATGGATCCTGGCATCGTCAATGACGTGTTCCCGCAAGTAATTGGCGCCGACATTCATCAGTTCCACTGCATCCAGGGCCGAGCGTCCCGATTCAGGTGACTGGGCCGCGTGGGCGGAGATCCCGTGGAATTTGAACTTGATGGAATTATTGGCTAGGTAGGCGCTTTCCAAGGCGGCATTCACATTCATGGGGTGCCAGCTCAAAGCCAGGTCGCAGCCTTCAAAAGCCCCGGCTTTGATCATCTTCACCTTGCCAATTAAGAATTCTTCCTCAGGGCAGCCGTAGAAGCGAATGGTTCCCTGTTTGCCAGTGTCCGCCAAGTACTTCTTGACCGCCAGTGCGGCACCTAGGGCAGCCGCACCCAGCAGATTGTGTCCACAGCCATGTCCCGGCCCATGCTTTGCCACTGGATTCGGTTTGGTATCCACAGCCTGGGAAAGGCCGGGCAGTGCATCATATTCAGCCAGCACCGCAATTACGGGCGAACCGCTGCCGTATTCGCCAATGAAGGCGTGGGGCATCTCAGGGCCGACTTCCCGGATCAGAAAGCCATGTTTGCTCAGCACTTTTCTATAGAGGTCTGCCGATTTCGCTTCTTCTCCGGACAGCTCCGGGCGGTTCCAGATCTCTAGGTTAACCTGGTTGACTTCATCGCCAATTTCGTCCAGATAGCGAATCAAATCTGTTTTTTTCACTTCTTCGCTCCCTCCCTGCTTTCCCGTTTATGCATGACGGCGGCGATGGCTATTGTGCCGAAAACCGCGCAGAGGGTGATCAAGTAGGTTGGCCTGCCGGGCAGGAAATCAAACACTCCGCCATTGATGGCCAGTGTGAGGGCAAGTGCAATGCCCAGGGCTATGGGCGCCAGTTTAAACTTGACCATGGCAAACTGCACAAAGATGGCTCCGAACAGAGACGGCAGCAGATAGTCAAAAGCCTCAACAACATTTGCCGGCAGCCGTGCCAGCAAAGTGCTTCCTGCCAGCACCCCAACGACCAGGATGAGTGTGTTGACCAAGACAGATACAGCCATGCCCAAGGTGGCGACGATACTTCCCTCTGGAGTCCCAGGTTCAACGCCGGCCATCTTTTGGGCTATGGCCGCGGCGGGGATGCGCAGGTTAGAAATATTGCCCGAGATGAAAGCCATGTATGTCCCGGCTACACCGATAATGGGGAAGTAAGAAATGGGCTCTACAAACCAGTTGACTCCCACGGCAGTCCTTTTTCTCAGACAGCTGGACTGCAATGGCCATAATTAAACCGCCGGATATGGCAGCGACGGTGTTTTTGTTCAGAGCAACCAGGTGCCCTGAGACCAAAGAACCGAAAGAGCCTAACATGGCGGCTACCGGAATAACTGTAAGAAGCCCCTTGTCGCCTTTGAGAAATCTGGCCTGGGCCTTGTCCATCTTATCCGCTGTTAATGTAGCAAAGATGATCCAGCCCAGGGATCCGAGAATCATAGTCCACACAGCATTGGCGAAGGCTATTTTGGTCATAGGGTCTATGCCCAGATTGACCCCTACTGCTTCAGCGCCAAATCCCACCGCCATCAGTTCAAACATCACTGAACCGATGAAGGACAGCCTCATCCAGGCCATAGGTCCGCCGACAGTTACCAGCAGTGACAAAAGTCCAGTCAGGATGACCAGTGACGGGCCGATTGAGGTGATCATGCTGCACTTCATGGCTGACCTCATCTGGGCATCGCTCAGTCCGATGGTCTTGCCGGTTGCGTAAGATTTCCTCGCGAAAACAAACGCCTGGTAGAGCACTAAAGCGATAGCCACTCCAGCCGCGATCCACATGGGCGCACTGTTGGCAATCTGCATGTATTCCACGCTTTTTCCCCTTGTATTCGTTATTATTATCCCTGTTGGTTCCACAATTGCAGGAAAATTCCTCCTAGAGTGAAAAAGCTACAGGTTTCTACCTGTAGCTCCGCTTTTAAAGCTTATTATACCCTATGTCAGGCAAAAATTTACAAAGGTTTCTAACGCCTGCACAGCTGCCCTGGGGTTCCTGTACACCGGCAGGCCTCCCTCTTCCAGCACTTTGACAAACTCGTCATAATGGCGGGCGCCGTTAACGGAAACAACCAAGGGTTTTTCATACTTCCTGCCCAGTTCCACCAGGAGAGTGGCCATGCCGTCTGGATCCCTGGCAGTCTGAGGGCTGCTCTTCAGGGCGTTGGAGTGGGGGACAATGCTGACCAAGACACAATCTACATCCTGGTCCTGCAGCACGATTTCCACATAGTCGGTAAACAGCTGATCGTCAGCCATGGGGGTTACATCCAGGAGAGCTGTGGAAAGGTCAACCAGGCCATGGACATCCGTTTCCCGCAGTTTCTCCAGCGTATGTGCAGCCAGCCTGGCAGGCTCGAGGCGGCGCAGCTCATCTGCGACGATAGTTGATTCAAAACCTGCATTAAAGACAGCCGCGATCCTGCTGCCCTGAGGCTGTTTTTTAGCCAGCAGTGAGAATACCTTCAGGCAGTCGTAAAATTCCTCCAATTTCTCCGCCAGGATGACGCCCCCTTGCCTGGCTGCAGCTTTGAACACTTCATAGTTGCCGCTCATGGCCGCGGTGTGGGAGGCTGCAGCTTGGGCACCTGCCTCAGTCTTGCCGGATTTGTAAACCAGGATGGGCTTGTCGATGCTGCAGGCCAGTTCATAAAAGAGCCGCCCTTCGCCTGGCGCAAGCCCTTCGATATAAAGGGCGATCAAGTCGATCGCTGGATCATCTGCAAAGTAGGCCAAAAGGTCGCTGATCTTCACATCATACTGATTCCCGAAACTGACTATCGCTTTAAAGATTCTGCTTTCCTGGGCAGCATCGATGGATGTCAGGGCCAGTGCACCGCTTTGGGTGAGCAAAGCGGCATTGCTTGCAGGCGAGTACTTCAGCCCCAGCTTCTCCTCTTCGATGAACAGGGTGTTAACTCCCTTGCCTTCATCGCCTGGTGCGAAGAAGACGCCCATGCAGTTTGGCCCAATCAGCCTAAGCTCCTTAGGCCTGACTTGGTCCATTTCAGCCACAAACTGCTGGTATTCCAAATCAGCAGGCAGGCCCGAAATGACAATTACCGCCTTGGCACGCCCGCTGAGATCCTTGACGAATTCGGCTGTACTGGCGATGGGTGCCACATAGACCACCAGGTCTACCGGCTGGGGAATGTCGCGGAAGTGTTGATAGAGCTGGAATTCTTCCCCGTTAATCAGCACAGTCCCGCCCCGGGGGTTCACTAGATATAGATCTCTTTGGCCGGCGCTGTGCAGCAGCTTGGCGATCTCCCTGGCCATGCTGGACCTGGCCAAGTTGGCTGATACGCCGATTACCGCAATGCTCTGAGGCCTGAAGAACATCTCCAGGTTTTCCAGATTAATTTGCGGCGGTTTTGCCGCTTCCTGGCGCACCTGAAACTCAGCATAGCCGTCAATGGCTGTCAGCTGCCCTTCCTCGCTGATGACCAGGGGGTTAATGTCCAGGGATTGCAGCAGATATTTTGTCCCATTCCCGCCTTGGCTGGAATAGTGATAGGCCAAGCGTGAAACTTTGGCCAGTGCATCTGCAATCTGGTCCAGGTGAGCTTCCTCGCCCCTTTCCCTGAACTTCCGGGCAATCTTCAGGCCTGCCGCAAAATCCCGGGCCTCTTTTTGAGTCAATGGGGGCAGGAAGATGCTGGCGGGATCATAGTGCTCAGCGAAAAACTCGGCATCGTCCCCGCCCTTGCTGACCAGGACTATGGGCCCGAACTCACTGTCTTCCCGGCATCCGATCATGGTTTCATTGCCAAGGGAGGGGGTATAAGGCACAAACTCGACGAGGAGAAAGCCTTCGACACCAGGCTGCTGATCCTCGGGAAAGTGGGCGAGGACCTCTGCCTTCATGCGTTCCATCACGGTTTTTAGGTGCTCCAGGTCCCAGCCGCGCAGTATTTTGACGCCGCCGAGCTTCTGTTTGTGGGCGATGTCAGGTGACACAATTTTCACTACGAGGTTAGGTCCGAATCCGTCAACCGTTTGGGCGCTCAGATCCTTTGGGCCGGTTACCACGAGGTATTTCGGTGTCTGTATCCCTACTTTATTGAGAACTTCATAGACTTCGTGCTCATAAAGGACTTGCCTTCCTGCTTCTTCGGCTCTTGCAAAGACTTGGTCAATTCCGTGTGCAATGTGCTGCTCTAGTGTTCTCACTTTAGAACCCTCCTGACCGGATACACCGCTGTTTGCTGCCACCATTGTATTATAAAATATAATTAACAGTTACGCAACATAAAAGCTGTCCTACCAGGTTTCCCAGTGAATTTTTTCCGGCTGCCAGGTGTGGGGCAGGGCCCTCTCTTCAGCGGGATGACCCACAGAGATTACTGCTGTGGGGATGATTTCAGCAGGGAGCTTGAGCGTATCCTGAAGCTGCCTGTACCAGTCTGAGTCTACTGTAACTCCAAGCCAGACACCGCCCAGGCCCAGTCCGTGAATTGCCAGCAGCATATTCTGTGTCGCCGCGAAGCAATCGGCGTGGAGATGTTCGCGCCTGGTTTCAACAGAGCTGTCGCCGCAAACCACAAAGGCCGCCTGGGCGTCCGACAGCATGCTGGCGTACTGTTTCCCTGCTGCAAGCTTAGTAAGGGTATCGCGGTCCCTGATTACAATAAAGTGATAGGGGCGCCGGTTCATGGCGGTGGGTGCGCACAGACCGGCCTGCAAAACAGTGTTAATGCACGCATCATCTACAGGTTCAGCTGTGTAGCGCCTAATGCTGCGCCGCTCGCGGATCGCGGTAAGTACATCAATCCTGCTGGTGACCATTTCCGGCCGCTGGCTATTTTTATCAGTCATAGTCTCGCCTCCTGCTAACTTTTTGTGATGTAATATACCTTCTGCGGCCAGGGGAAAAATCCTTGATCCCAGCGGAGAGAGGCGGCAATCCTCTAAGTTCTGAATACCTGACGGAGAAAAAAGGAATAGTAACTAAGTGGCGGGAGGGAGGAAGAGGATAGGAAGAAAAAGACCTTGACAGATTTAATAGTAAATATTATCATTAAGGTACATGACAGGTTTAGGATGAGTTCCTAAAAATTCGCAGCTTAGAAGGAGGGCATGTCATGAACAGAATTGGTTTATCTAAGGAAGCGGTGAAAAAGGTGGCGGAGCACTTAGATCAGCATCTCGCCGACCTTCATGTACTTTACACGAAGCTTCACAACTATCACTGGAATGTAGAAGGCCCAGGGTTTTTCACCATACATGCTAAACTTGAAGAACTGTATGATGCAGTGGCCGAAGAAATCGATGCAGTGGCTGAGCGTATTCTGATGATTGGCCAGCGTCCCTCGGCATCCCTGGCGGAGTATCTCAAGAAGGCAAGGCTGGAGGAAGCAGAGAGTGCTGCAATTTCCGGCGCAGACATTGCCAAAGATCTGCTTGCTGACTACGGCCAGCTGGTTGCCGGCTTGCGTGAAGGCATTGCCGCCGCCCAAGAGGCAAATGATGAAGTCAGTGCCGACCTGATGATCGGCAGCCTGGCCGAGTATGAGAAGACGATCTGGATGCTGGATGCCTTTTTGAAGTAGGGCGCACAGTTGAATAACCTCTGTAAGGTGTTAAGGCAGCCCCCGCAGTTTAGCGGGGGCTGTCTGCATTAGCAGCTGATTCTGCTCCAGTCAAAGAGATCGCCTGGATCCCACTTGCGTCCGGGATCATAATCGTGATGGGTAATGATGTTCTCCCGGGGGATCCCGTACCGATCGGCGAGGTGTGCCAGCAGTTGATCCAAAGCTAGGTATTGTGCATCTGTGTACCCCCGGTCACTTGCTTTGACACGCGTATTGGCCAGCACACCGATGACGTCCTTCATCTCTGACCTCGTACCGATACCCAACAGTTCTATGCCAATGGCATAACGGTTCATGGCATTCGTCAGTTGCGGATCATTCTTCCAGGTGCCGGCACCGGCGTGGCGGGCGATGCGATCATCGGGAACAAACTGGTAGATTGCTCCGTCTCTGTCGATAACATAGTGGGCTTCCACTCCGTAATCGTCAAAGATATCCCGGATCCTGCCTATCTCATACGGATTGCCTGGATTGGCCGCGGCATCGCTGATGGCATGCAGCATTATGTACTCGATGTCTGCTGCGCCCTGGGCCCGCCTGGCAACGGGGGAGCCGTCAGCCCTCCAGGTGATTATTCCTCCCGGTCCTGTCAGGATCTCAGGTTCGGCCTGCCTAACGAAAATCGCTGTGACGGTTTGCCTTCGTTCCATGAGGACGGTGGTTTGTACTGAAAAAGGTTCTGCCACGTCCCCTTCCCATTTGGAAAACTGCCAGCCTGAAGCAGGTATGGCTTTAAGTTCTACTATGCTCCCCTTGACAAAATCATCTGTCCCTTCCGGTTCCGCCGCACCCTGCCCTTGGACTGAGACAGTCAATGTAACCAAATCCCTTTGTGTACTGCAGCCTGTGGCGAATACAAAACTTACGAGTAAAAGAGTAAGTACCAAAGCTTTCTTCATTACTATCCCATTTCTGCCTGATTTGCTGTTTCTTTCTGTTTTTTCCCCCTGCGTCCTGCCGGGGGAAGGATGGTAAGTGCTGGCAGGCAGGAGGTACTCGGCAGCACAGAGACGAATAGAGAATAAATGGAAAAAAGGGGGGCGGAAGAGATGCCTTTTACCATTGTCAGGCAGGACATTACCAGAATGGAAACGGACGCCATTGTCAATGCGGCCAATACTGCGCTGGCAAAGGGCGGCGGCGTTTGCGGAGCGATTTTTGCCGCGGCAGGGAGCGCCAAGCTTGAGGCAGCCTGCCGGAAGCTGGCGCCCATTGAAACCGGGGAAGCGGTGATCACCTCTGGGTTTGATTTGCCGGCCAAGTACATCATCCACACCGCGGGGCCTGTCTACCGGGATGGGGCAAGCGGCGAAGCGGAGAAGCTTCGTTCCTGTTATGCCAACAGTCTCCGGCTGGCGGTTGAAACCGGGTGTGAAAGTATTGCCTTTCCCCTGATCTCAAGCGGGATCTACGGCTATCCCAAGAAAGAGGCACTGCGTGTGGCCATGGACGCCGTCCAAAGCTTCCTTCAAAGCCATGAACTCGATGTTTACCTGACGGTTTTTGACAAAGAAGCCTACACTGTCAGCGAAGAACTCCTGGGCGAAGTTGCCGATTACCTTGATGCCAACTATGTGGAGGAAGAGTTGGAACTGCGCAGGCGGCAGCGAAACCAGGCAGTGTTTTACTCTGTCAGGGAACTAAGGTCCAGTGCCCCGCTGGACGAAATTGTCGGGAACTTGGATGAACCCTTTTCCGCGACTCTGCTGCGCTTGATTGACGCCAAGGGGAAAAACGATGTGGAAGTGTACAAGAAAGCCAACCTGGACCGCAGGCTGTTCTCAAAGATTCGGAACAACAAGGGCTACATGCCGAGCAAGCGCACTGTGATCGCCCTGGCCATTGCCTTGGAGCTTTCCTTAGACGAAACCAATGATCTCCTGCGGCGAGCAGGCTATGCACTGTCCCACAGCCAGGTGTTTGACGTGATTGTGGAGTACTTTATCCTGCATGGAAAGTACGATGTTTTCGAGATCAACGAAGTCCTGTTCCGCTACGACCAGCCGCTTCTGGGCGGTGCTTAGAGGTTCCCGCCATTTGTCGCTTTGCAGGCGACCTTTGCGCCCTGCTCTGATGTTATGCTTAGACCAACAACACATCAGAGGGGGTAATCAGTGTGAAGAAGGGGCTTACAGAACTTGTATTTGTACTGGACAAGAGCGGTTCCATGGGCGGCTTGGAGGGTGACACCATTGGCGGTTACAACTCCATGCTGAAAAAACAGAAACTGATAGAGGGCGAGTGCGTCGTGACAACAGTCCTCTTTGACCATGGCTTCGAACTGCTCCACGATCGCATTGACATTAGGGCGATCCAGCCCATGACTGAGGAAGAATACCAGGTGGGGGGCTCAACAGCGCTCCTTGACGCCATGGGCAGAACGATTCACAAGATCAGCAATGTTCAAAAGAACACAGCGGAAGATTACCGGGCTGAGCAGGTAATGTTCGTGATTATCACCGACGGGCAGGAAAACAGCAGCCGCGAATACTCTCTAGGCCAGATCAAGGCCCTGGTGGAACAGCACAAGGAGCAGCACGGCTGGGAGTTTATCTTTTTGGGTGCGAACATCGATGCCATTGAGACCGCAGGTCATTTTGGCATCGGAGCGGACCGCGCCCAAAGCTTCCATGCCGACAAGGAAGGGTTGGCCCTCAATTTTGCGGTGATCAGCGAGAGCGTTGCCCAGTTTCGAGAGCGGGGCAAAGTCTCCAGCGACTGGAAGGAGAAAATCGAACAAGACTACAAGGCCAGGGGAGGCAAGTACTAGCCCGGAGCCAAGCAGCGATGCGGTTTGGCCGGACAACTGTGAAAAGCAGCTGTCCGGCTTTGCTTTTTGCCCTGTTGCCATGCCTTTTGACATTGACAAAGTACTGGTTATTTGCTACTATCTAAGATAAAATGGCTGAGAATGATTATCAATGTCATGCGAGGGATAGCTATGAAGAAATCCGTGAGGATGCTGTACATAGTATTGGGCCTTTTGTTTATGGCCATTGGGGCAGTGGGGGTTGTTCTGCCTGTGCTGCCTACTACGCCCTTCTTGCTTCTTGCATCTTTCTTTTTCTCCAAAGGTTCTGAGCGGTTCAACCGCTGGTTTATGGGGACGAAACTCTACAAGAACCATTTAGCAGAGTTTGTGCAAAATCGGGCTATGACCCTTAAGACCAAGCTCGGGCTGGTTGCAACGGCATCGTCGGCGCTGCTGCTGTCGGCCTTATTAGTGGACATCATCTACTTCCGCATCTTTGTGGTGCTGGCTATGATGTTCCTTTACTACTATTTCGCCTTCAGGATCAAGACCGTCAAGCCTGGGGCCAGGGAGGTCCAGCTGGCAAATGACAGTGTATAAAGCTCCCGAAATCCTGGAAGAAAAAAGAGCCCGAGAGAAAGACGTTGTCGGCAAGATGATTCGGATCTACTGCAGGGGCAAGAAACACGTCAGTGACGGCCTTTGTTTCGACTGCCAGGAGCTTTTGGCCTATGCCGGTCGGCGCATTGACCGCTGTCCCTTTATGGAAACCAANNAAGTGATGCGCTACAGCGGGCCCTGGATGCTTTTGTACCACCCGCTCTTGACGATCCGCCATGTGATTGACGAAAGACTGCATAAGCAGCAGACCAAAAAAGGAGCAGTGCCATGATAGATAAGCGTTTAATTGATAAACTGGGCGAGGCCAAGGTGTTCATTGGCCTGACTGTGCTGCTGAACACTGTTTCACTCATCGCTAATGTAGTATCGGTTTTTACCGTCGCCAGGCTCTTGGAAAATGTCTATCACGGGACCCATTCAACGGAGATGATTATCCGGGCAGCCCTCACAGTTGTGACCGTGATTGCAGTAAGGGCCGTCACCAACACCCTCTCAGCGAGAACATCGTATCTGTCTGCTGCAAATGTCAAGAAGGTGCTGAGGGAGGACTTATACAAGAAGCTTTTGCGCCTTGGCATTTCTTACAATGAAAAGGTGGCTACATCTGAAGTTGTCCAACTGGCGGTGGAGGGAATTGAACAGCTGGAAATCTATTTCGGCGCCTATCTGCCCCAGCTGTTTTACAGCCTGCTGGCGCCACTTCTGCTATTTGCCATCTTGTCCTTTGTAAACCTGAGATCTGCCGTGGTGCTCTTGGTCTGTGTTCCCCTAATACCTATTTCCATTGTAGCGGTGCAAAGAATAGCCAAGAGGCTGCTGAGCAAGTATTGGGATACCTATACCAGCATGGGAGACAGCTTTTTAGAGAACATACAGGGGCTGACCACCCTGAAAATCTACCGGGCTGATGGGGAAAAGTCTGCTGCAATGGACGTAGAGGCTGAAAAATTCAGGAAAATCACGATGAGGGTCCTGACCATGCAGCTGAACTCCATCACCATCATGGACCTGATTGCCTATGGCGGGGCTGCCGTAGGCGTGATCATCTCGATCAACGAGTTTCTCAGGGGCAATATCGGTTTTGCCGCCACATTTGCCATTATTATGCTGTCCGCAGAGTTCTTCATTCCGCTGCGGCTCTTAGGTTCGTTCTTCCATATTGCCATGAACGGCATGGCGGCAAGCGACAAGTACTTTAACGTCCTGGACTTGCAGGAACCGGTCCCGGGTACCGAAAGAGCGGCTGCCCAAGGCATCGTCTTTGAAGGGGTCAACTTTGCCTACGAAGCAGACCGCCAGATCCTTAACGACGTAAACGTGGAAATACCTCCAAACAGGCTTGTGGCCTTTGTTGGCGAATCCGGCAGCGGCAAGAGTACGATTGCTGCCTTGATTATGGGGATTAACAAGAACTATCAGGGCTCCATTCGCCTAGGGGACAAAGAGCTCGCCCAAATTGCCGAAGCGGAGATTATGCGGCAGATTACCCTGGTCAACCATAACAGCTATATCTTCAAAGGCACTGTACGGGATAACCTTCTGATGGGCAATGAACAGGCCACAGAAGAGGAGATGAAGGAGGCCCTCAGGAAAGTCAACCTTCTCGACTTTGTTTCTGCCGAAAAGGGCCTGGACACAGAGATCCTGGAGCGGGGAGCAAACCTGTCAGGCGGCCAGCGGCAAAGGCTGGCACTGGCCCGGGCCATTTTGCATGACACGCCCATGTACATTTTTGATGAGGTAACTTCCAATATCGATGCGGAAAGTGAAGCTCTGATCATGGAGATTATCCAGAAGCTTGCCGAGACGAAGACGATTGTAGTTATCTCCCACCGCATGGCCAATGTGGTAAATGCGGATCGGATTTACGTTTTGGCAGGCGGCAGAGTGGTAGAAAGCGGAAGACACCGGGAGCTGGTCGCCCAGGACGGTGTTTACACCAGGATTTACAGCCAGCAGAAGATTCTGGAGGGTTTTGCCCAAAACAGGGAGGTGCTCAGCTATGCGTAGAAGCGGGATCAAGGTGATGGGTGAACTGATCGGCTTGGTCAGGCCCCTGGCCCATATCATGGTTTTTGCCGTTGTCACAGGAGTTCTGGGCTATTTAACCGCCATTTTTATCACAGTCTTTGGCGGTTTGGCAATTGCCGAGATCCTTGGCTTTCCAGGTCCTCTGTCCTTGAGGACGTTGCTTTCTGCTGTGATCTTCCTTGCTGTGGCCCGGGGACTTTTAAGATATGCGGAACAGTTGAGCAACCACTATATTGCCTTTAAGATCCTGGCGCTGATCCGCAACAAGGTGTTTACTGCTTTGCGGCGCCTCGCCCCGGCCAAGCTTGAGGGCAGGGACAAGGGAAATCTCATCTCCATTATCACCAGCGATATTGAGCTTTTAGAGGTGTTTTACGCCCATACCATCTCTCCCATTGCTATTGCTTTTCTGACGTCGCTAATCATGGTGGCCTTCATCGCCGGCTACAGCCCGCTGCTTGCCTTCCTCGCGCTGGCGGCCTACTTGACCGTCGGGGTGTTGGTGCCCGTTGGCGTTTCCAAGCTCGGCAGCGATGTAGGACTTGCCTACCGCAACGGGTTTGGCGATTTGAACAGCTTTGTCCTGGACAGTCTGCGGGGCTTAAAGGAGATTATCCAGTACGGTATGGGACAGAAGCGCTTGCTCCAGCTGAATGCCAGGACCGACGAGTTAAGCCGCAAGCACAGAGAGCTTAAGAAGTACGAAGGTTTGGCCAAGGCGATAACCGATACGGTGATCCTCTTCTTTTCTGCGGCAATGCTCTTTACAGGTCTGCTGCTGTATACAAGGGGGGCTGTGGGGTTTGACGGTGTTTTGATCCCGACCATTGCCATGATGAGCTCCTTTGGTCCGGTTGTTGCTCTCAGCAGTCTGTCAAACAACCTCCGCCATACCTTGGCCAGCGGCAACAGGGTCCTTGATCTCTTGGAGGAAGAGCCGGTTGTTGAGGAAGTCGAAGATGGGAAAATACTGGATTTTGGCACGGTAGAGTGCAGCAACATAGATTTTGCCTATGGGGCGGAGCCCATTCTAGAAGACTATTCCCTGCAGATCCGGGAGAACAACATTGTGGGCATCCACGGAAGGAGCGGGTCGGGCAAGTCCACACTGCTCAAGCTCTTGATGCGCTTTTGGGACGTGGACAATGGCCGCGTTGCCATAGCCGGCGAAGACATCCGCAATGTCAACACCAGCAGCCTGCGGAATCTGCAGGGCTATCTGACCCAAGAAACCCACCTTTTCAATGATACTATTGCGGAAAATATCAGGATTGCCAAACCAGATGCCACGCTGGAGGAGATTATCGAAGCTGCAAAGAAGGCGGCGGTGCATGACTTCATCGTCAGCCTGCCCAATGGCTATGAGACAAATGTAGGGGAGTTAGGGGAGAGCCTTTCCAGCGGTGAAAGGCAAAGGATCGGCCTCGCCCGGGTCTTCCTGCACGATGCTCCTTTTGTGCTGCTGGATGAACCTACCAGCAACCTGGACAGCCTGAACGAAGGGATGATTCTCAAGTCTTTGCTGGAAGAATCGGAGAACAAGACTATGGTCCTGGTTTCTCACCGGAAATCAACGATGAATATCGCAGATCTGGTCATCGAAATGGAAAGCGGGAGGGCGAGTTAGTCAGCCAAGTGGAAAGGAAAAAGCCGCCAAACTCAGGCAGAGACCTGACTGGCGGCTTTTGCGGCTATGCTTTGAGCAGGGCCTCCAGGGCCAGGGGAAACTTTTCCCTGGTCAGGGTTTCGATGGCCTTGGCATAGTCCCTGATTTCCTTCTGGGCGTGTTCGTCCAAGCGGAGCTGGAGGAAATGGGCCACTGCCTGCAGGCTGCCTGTCCAGACCCAGCGCACATAAAGGCCGTAGGCGGGCAGGAACAGACGGGCCTGTTCCGGGCAGACCTGATCTTCCAAGGCCTGCTCGTAGAGCTTGAGGCTTTCCTCCACATGCTTTTTCAACGCCTCGGTGTACTTGCTGCCAATGGAAGGATCCAGGTTGTCGCCGCTGCCCTGCTTGCGGTTCTCGGGCACCGAACGCCATTCAGTCTCACCGGGCACTAAGAAGGTCGGCACCTCGGTAATGTAGCGCCTGCTCGACTCATTCCAGGCGGTGAGGCGGTCATATCCTTCCCCGTGTTCGCTGCCGATAACATGCTTCCACCATTGCCTGGCCACCATCAAAGGTGCATAGACTTCAAACTTTAGCACAGAGTGCCGAAACGGTGATGTATGCTGGTGTTCTGCGAGGTAGGTCAAAAGCCTTTTCTCGCGTTCGCCCATTTCGCTGCTTTCTTTATCAAAGCTAACTTTAGCGTCATTGACAGGGGACAGATCCGTACCCATCCAGTCTTTTAAGGAGACATAACCATGTTCGCCAACGTTGATCCTAAGTTTGTCCACCTGACAACCTCCTTGTGTTCTTTTTGTTAGTATATCAGAGAGTAGGGTTGAGGTCCAAAAAATTAAAATGTTAAATTGGTCTATTCAGGAAGAAACTAAGCAGGAAGCCAGCTCTTGGAAGCGAAGTCTAAAAAAAGGCGGAACGCCTTAACT
>MTKW01004330.1_pt1 | contig 21766 bp, 19 predicted proteins | sample 1042761 | NCBI WGS metagenome assembly MTKW01 (sample SAMN06205366, study PRJNA360243) | anaerobic digester metagenome | biome: Wastewater treatment plant; feature: Anaerobic digester sludge; material: sludge; isolation source: anaerobic digester fed with sludge from wastewater treatment plant ... | reverse complement strand
CTTTCACAGCCATGTCGCCGTTCGAGGCCACTTCGACCGCGAGGTCGGTCAGTTCGCCTTTGTAACCGGCTTTTTCTTCAAACGCTTCTCTCGTACCGGACGAGGCATCTCTCGTGTAGACGTGGACATCACCGGTCATACCGACAGGCGCTTCGTCTTTAATCGCTTCTACTTCGTCCCAGCTCGTCACTTCACCTTTGAAGATCATGGGCAGAGCCGTGGCGGAGATGTTCTCGATCGGGTTGTCGACGTGGACAGCCGTGACGACTGCGTCCAAGCAGTAGACGCCGGACAGCATACCGTCAGCCGTATCTTCGTCATCTTTAAAATCACGCGAGGCGAAGCCGATGTCAGCACGGTTCGCGGAATCTTTCTCATCACCGAGCGTGCGCTTCCAGCCTTCACCGGAACCGGGGTGCTCAGATTTGAAGGTCACGCCGCCAGCAAGCGGGCTGAACACTTCTTTTGCGGAGTCGAGGGTCTTCACAACCGAGGTCGAACCGGTCGTGATCAGTTCGATACCGGAGTTATCCTGGTCAACGATCGGATGCTCGGCCGCGATCTCACTCCACGGTCTGGCGTTCGAGTAGTCGACGATTCCGCCGGCCGCTTCAACAGCGCCGAGGCCTTCGTCAGATTCCAGCAAGAACGCAACAAACGCTTTGATCAGGTCTTCTTTTTCCTGAGATTCAAAGTCACCGGCTGCGCGGGTCACGTAGGAGAACGGACGAGCCAGTTTGTAGTCACCGGACAAAACGTTCGCTTCGGTCGCGTCGACACCGGCGTACTGGACAGGTTTGATATTGTTCGCTTCGAAATCGGTGGTCAATGAGACGTAGCCGATCGCCTGCGGATCCTGGCCGACTTTCACAGCCATGTCGCCGTTCGAAGCCACTTCAACCGCGAGGTCGGTCAGTTCGCCTTTGTAACCGGCTTTTTCTTCAAATGCTTCACGCGTACCGGACGAGGCATCTCTCGTGTACACGTGAATGTCGCCTGTCATCGCTTCCACCTCTACCGGCATGATCGTAAAGACCGCAGCCAGTGCGATGAACAGCGCCAACAGGACACTTACTTTTGATTTGATCGATTTGGACATAGTTTCCTCCAAAGTTTTTTTGTCATTGATTCATAATGATCTCGGGCCTCAGCCCGCATTCAGCTTAGGGTTGAAGGATGTTGTCCAGATTATCGATACGTAAAATCCATGTTAAGTGAGAGCCTACCAGACACCGGAGCCAAACCGGAAAACGACGTAATACGAGCCATATCGGGTTTTCTATGTTAAGTCGATGTAAACTGTCTCTTAACATTGGCGAATATGCCCAACAAGAAAGCTAATACTCTGAAAAAGTACATGCGAAATGGTTTCCTGAGGCACGAAGAGGCCACGAGCAAAGCGAAGAACCTATAACTTTCATACGCGTTAGACTCCTATTTACCGCGTTTGCTTACTGCTCGATCTATATCGATCTTTTTAATAAATGGGAGTGACTTCGCTTCACCTTTTTCTAAAACGTTCAGCAATCGGCACGCGGTACCGGTAGGTCGATTTGTTCCTTTTTCCCACGCTTCGACTGTTTTTTTATGAACGCCCATGTATTCAGCGAAAACGCTTTGCGTCATGCCGGCCTGCATACGAATACGCCGCACATGCGAAGGGCTGTAGCGTTTGACCGGTTCAATCCAGAAGACCGTTTTTCGACCTTTGAGCTCTCCTCGCTCAATGGCAATCGCTTCCGTCAAGCCGGTTATTAGATCATTAAAATGCTTACTCATGGTCGCTTCCTCTAATGTTCGCAAAGTTCTTTCCGGAAGACGGCATCTTAAGCAAGTGAGCTTGAAAGCAATGCAGGTCGTCATCGGTAAATCCAAGTGATGCCCACTTTCTTGTAAAAGAAGGTACCTCCAAGAAAAACCTTTTCATGCGTTTCTTACCTCTTAGTATACCCTACCTTATAGGGTAACTCGAGCTTTCTATTCATTTAGATTCTGCTTATGGCTAATCTCACATCAATTGTGTGTGATTCAGTTGTTTTTTCTTTGCCCAGAAAGAACGAAACCACGACATTTATCGTGGTTTCGCAAACAAGTCTTTATAGGAAGTGCCGGTTAGACGTCTGTCGGTGTCTCCTCCGGTGCATCGCTGTCGTTTTTCTTTAGAAGCGGACGCATCGTCGGGAACAAGAGCACGTCCCGGATCGAGCTGTTGTCCGTCAAAAGCATGACTAAGCGGTCGACACCGATGCCGAACCCACCGGTCGGCGGCAACCCATATTCGAGTGCTTCGACATAGTCGTTATCCGGCATATTCGCTTCCAGGTCACCTTCTTGTCTCCGCCTCAGTTGATCCTGAAAGCGTCTGTTTTGCTCAAACGGATCATTCAGTTCGCTGTAGGCGTTGCCAAATTCTCTACCGGTGATAAACAGTTCCAGTCTTTCCGTATAGGCCGGATTGTCTTTGTACTGTTTGGCGAGCGGTGAATTCTCGATCGGGTAGCCATAGACAAACGTCGGCTGGATCAGGAGCGGCTCGCATTTTTCATCGAAACAGGCAAAGAGTAGTTCGCCCTTCGTCATGTTGTCGATCTTTTCTTCCAAGCCGAGCGCACGCACCGCTTCTCTGAATTCTGAGAGCTCGCGCTCTTCCGTAAAGTCGATACCGGTGACCTCTTTCACCATGTCGACCATCGATACTCTGGCAAACGGCGGATTCAGGTTAACTTCTTCCCCCTGGTATTCGATCACCCTCGTGTCGCTGACTGCATCACAGGCGGCGACGATCAGGTACTCCATCAATTCCATCATGCCGTGGTAATCGGTGTACGCCTGATAGCCTTCGATCATTGTAAATTCCGGATTGTGCTTGACCGACATGCCTTCGTTTCTGAAGTTTCTGCCGATCTCATAGACGCGCGTAAAGCCACCGACGACGAGCCGTTTCAAGTAGAGTTCCGGTGCGATTCTTAAAGTCAGATCGAGATCGAGTGCGTTATGGTGCGTGATGAACGGTCTGGCCGTCGCACCACTTGCGATCGTCGAGAGAATCGGTGTTTCCACTTCAAGAAAACCGCGTTCTTCCATCGCTTCGCGAAGCGCTCTGATGATCCTCGATCGCTTGCGGAACGTCTCTTTGACATCCGGATTGACGATCAGGTCGAGGTAGCGTTTTCTGTAGCGTGTATCGACGTCCGTCAGGCCGTGGAATTTTTCCGGCAACGGCCGCAACGCTTTCGCAAGAAGCGTATAGTTTTCCGTGCGTACAGAGATCTCGCCGCGGTTCGTGCGGAAGATCTCTCCCGACACCTGAACGACGTCCCCGATGTCGAGCTGCAGCCAATCGGCGTAAAGATCCTCGCCGAGCACATCGACTTTTGTGAAGAGCTGGATTCTGCCGCTATCGTCCTGCAGGTCGGAGAAGCTCACCTTCCCCATGCCGCGTTTGCTCATCAGGCGGCCGGCAATGTCGACTTTCTGCCCTTCAAGTTCATCGAAGCGTGCCAGAATATCGGCCGCTTTGCCGCTGACCGAGGCTTTCGTCTCTTCGTATGGATTGGCTTTCAGCGCCTTCAGTTTGTGGAGTCGATTCTGTCGTTGCTCGTCGAGCCCCGTTCCGAGGTCTATCTGATCCATGCCAGGCCTACTTCGGACGCGCGATCTTGACGATCTTGTATTTCAGCATTCCGGCCGGCGTTCTGACCTGCACGACATCGTTTCTCTTTTTACCCATAATGGCTGCGCCGACCGGAGATTCCGAAGAGATCTTACCGTTGAAGATATCTTCTTCCTGCTTTCCGACCAGCTTGAACTCGCGCTCTTCTTTCGTATCTTCATCGACCAGGGTGACGAAGCCGCCGAGTGTCACGCGCGTACGCGATATCTCTTTGTCTTCGATCAATTTGGCGTTCTTGAGAATCTGCTCGATTTCAGCGATACGGATTTCGTTGTCGGCCTGCGCCGCTTTGGCGTCATCGTACTCCGAGTTTTCGGACAGATCGCCGAGTGCTCTGGCTTCCTTCAGACGCTCGGCCACCTCCGCGGCGACGACCGTCTTTCTGCGCTCGAGCTCCTCTTGCATCTCCGTAATGCCTTCATACGTCATTTCATAGATTTGTTCTGCCATTAAGTGTTTCCCTTTCACTGCCGCCTCAAAACTGAGGCGGCTGACTAGGAGTGCATTATAGCCGATTTTCGCCGAACATCAAGCGCACGGCGCCCGGCGGGCATCAGCGGTAGCGGTAACGGAACAGCGAATCGCCGGCCATGAACGTGATCACGACGGCTTTGTCGCTCGTCTCCACTTCCTCCGGTACTTCAAACATCACGCCGGCGAATTCATTGGCGAGCGGCGCGAGGTTATTGATGTTCGCATAGCTGAAGTTTTTCTGATCGCGCAACACCAGAATCTGACCGCGGTATGTGTAGCCATCGTCGTAGATCAAGGTGGGGGTGTAAAGTTCAGAGAATTTAATCTCTTCTTTACCGAGGTTTTTCACGTTGAGATCGACAAACACATAGCGCTTGCCTTCAGCCGCTTCGTAGTATGTATGGAAACCGGACGTATCCGGCGGCAACACTTTATCGACGATTTCGACACTGTTCAATGTGAATTCGAGTGTATTGGTGGCAAACGTCTGGCCGATCTCGACATCGCCATCGTCACCTGTGCCTGCTTCGCCGGCGGCGGAAAGCTCGATCAAGGGAGCGTCCGACTGGTCAACACTGACGACGTAGAGCGGTGCACCGGCGGCGTCGATCAGAAGAAAGACATACCGCGCAGGTTCGAGTGTCTCTTTCACCGCTTCAAGTTCCGCTTTGAGAGCCGTCAGCGTGTTTTTCACTTCCTCGGCCGTCGTCTCCACATAGATCGTTTTCAGAGCGGTTCCCTCAGATGTTTCACTTTCCAGAATGCTGAGCTCAATACCGAGCGATTCCGCAACCCGGTCGAAACCGCTGACTTCTTCGGCAGCCAGTACGAAACCGGATGTGAGCAAGGTGAGTATAAGGACTAACGATATTAGGGTCTTTTTCATAACATGAATCCTCCTGATTCATTTGATTAATGAATAGTGTATTCGTTTGTCTTATCAATTCGTAATATTTATGCTCATCGCGGATCGCTTTGTTTCGCGTACACGTCGTGTGCGCCGCCTTCAACCAGAGAGGTCGGCGAGACGATCGTCAACCTCGCTTTTTTTCGAAGCTCCGGCAGGCTGATCGCGCCGCACGAACACATCGTCGCTTTGACCTTGCTGAGGCTGGTTTCGAGGTTGTCTTTGAGAGAACCGGCGTACGGTACATAGGCGTCGACGCCTTCTTCAAAGTGCAGGCCGCTCGCTTCCCCCTGATCGTAGCGCTGCCAGTTTCGTGCGCGGTTCGAGCCTTCGCCCCAGTACTCCTTGACGTAGTTGCCGTTAACCAAAAGCCGTTTGGTCGGGCTCTCGTCGAAACGGGCGAAATACCGGCCGAGCATCAGATGGTCGGCCCCCATCGCCAGGGCGAGCGTCATATGATAGTCGAGCACGATGCCGCCGTCGGAACAGATCGGGATGTAGACGCCTTTTTCTTCGAAATAGCGGTCACGCGCGGCAGCCACATCGATGATCGCGGACGCCTGACCGCGGCCGATACCTTTTTGTTCGCGCGTAATACAGATGGAACCACCGCCGATGCCGACCTTGATAAAATCGGCGCCGGCGTCTGCCAGATAATTGAAACCTTCAGCATCGACGACATTTCCAGCACCGACCAAGATGTCGTCGCCATACGTCTTGCGGATAAACTCGAGCGTCTGTTTTTGCCACACGGAGTAGCCGTCCGACGAATCGATACAGAGTACGTCGGCACCGGCGTCGACCAGAGCCGGGACGCGTGCTTCATAATCGCGCGTATTGATACCGGCACCGGTCATCAGGCGCTTTTTCTCGTCCAGGATCTCTTTCGGATTGCTCTTATGTTCGTCATAGTCTTTACGGAAGACCAGGGAGACGAGGTGACCGTTTTTGTCGACGATCGGCAGCTGATTCAGCTTATGATCCCAGATGATATCGTTCGCCTCACTCAAGGTGATCCCTTCCTCACCGATCACGAGATCTTCCAGCTTCGTCATGAACGTATGGATCGGCGTATCGACGGACATCCGGCTGACCCGGTAGTCACGGCTGGTCACGATACCGACCAGCTTGCCAGTCGGTGTGCCGTCTTCGGTAATCGGCAGAGTCGAATGCCCCGTTTTCGCTTTTAACGCGAGGACGTCGGACAGCAGTTGATCAGGTCGGGCATTGCTGTCGCTCGGCACAAAGCCGGCTTTATACCGTTTGACGGAGCGCACCATCTTGGCCTGGGACTCGATCGCCTGAGAGGCAAAGATAAACGCGAGCCCGCCTTCTCTGGCCAGCGCGATCGCCATCTGATCGTCCGAGACGCTCTGCATGATCGCCGATAACAACGGCGTATTCAGCGTGATTTTCGGGTCTTCCCCTTTTTTAAACTTGGTGAGTGGCGTAGACAGGTCGACGCGGCTTTGTACGCAGCGTTCGTCCGTCAGATTCGGTAAGAGTAAAAACTCGGAAAAGGTACGGGACAGTTCGGAAAATATGCGGGTCATGATGTTTCCTTTCTATAAGCATCAGCGGCGTGCAAAAACGCCGTGAACAGTGGATGAGGTCTGACCGGACGCGAGATCAGCTGCGGTTCGTAGAGTGTACCGACAAAGAACGGGTGATCTTTCCAGGAGATGGCGTTGACCAGCAGTCCTTCTTCATCGGTACCTTCTATGCCGAGACCGGCGGCGACGAGCGGTGACTGGTAGGCCGGATTGAGCTCTCGTCGGTGATGATGCCGTTCCACCGTCTGATTCGCACCGTATAGCGATTGAAACAAAGAGTCCGGTTCAAATACCGTCACATAGGCGCCGGAACGCATATGCCACTCGGAAAAGGGCGTCGTTTCCATCGACTGTTTCCCGGCCGGGTAGTAAAAGATGTCATCGACATAATGATCGGCTTCGTCAGAACCGGCTTCAGGGAAACCGGCCTCTTCTCGAGCAATATCGACGACGGCCATCTGCATGCCGAGTCCGATACCGAAAAACGGAATATTATTTGTACGCGCGATATTCGCGGCGACAATCATGCCCTCCATGCCGCGGTTACCGAAGCCGCCCGGAACCAAGACGGCGTGATGCGACGCGAGTAAATCGATCGACTCCTCACGCGGCCAGTTCTCAAACACTTCACTTTGTATCCAACTGATCTCCGGCTCGTAGCCGCCGTGGATACCGGCATGAGTCAGCGCCTCGATCACGCTGTAGTAGGCGTCATGCAGTTCGACATACTTTCCGACCAAGGCGATGCGCAGTTTCTGACGCGGTTTTCGCATTAAGCTCACGAGATGCTCCCACTCGGACAGATCGGGCGTGACGTCTTCCGCCACTTTAAAATGGCGACAGATTTCATTCGCCAGCCCATCCGCCTCGAACATCATCGGCAGTTCATAGACCGAATCACAATCACGGTTTTCGATCACGCGGCTGACCGGCACGTTGCAAAACATCGCCAGTTTCTCCCGGATCGAAAAGTCCAAAGGCAATTCGGAACGACAGACCAACACGTCGGGCTGCACCCCGAAGGAGAGTAGTTTTTGTACGCTGTGTTGGGTCGGCTTCGTCTTAATCTCATCTGACATGCCGAGTACCGGTAAGAGAGTGACGTGGATAAACATGCAGTTTTCGCGCCCGACTTCGTAGGACAGCTGACGGATCGCCTCGAGATACGGCTGGCCTTCCATATCGCCGACCGTGCCGCCGATCTCGGAGATAACGACATCGACCTCATGCGTTCTGGCAATCGTGTAAAGATGCGATTTAATCTCATTGATGATATGCGGTACGACCTGAACCGTGCCACCGTGATACCCGCCGGCACGTTCCCGCATGATCACGTCGAGATAGATCATGCCGGAGGTGATGTCGGATTCGGCGTTTAAGTTGACATCGGTGAACCGCTCGTAATGACCGATGTCGAGATCGGTCTCGGCACCGTCTTCGGTAATGAAAATCTCCCCGTGCTGCGTCGGATTCATGAGCGCCGGATTGACATTGATGTAAGGATCGAATTTCTGGTTTCTGACTGAGAGGCCTCTTGCTTTCAGCAGACAGCCGATCGCCGCCGCTGTGATTCCCTTGCCGAGTCCCGATACGACTCCGCCCGTAACGAATATGTACTTGGTCGCCATAAAAACGCTGTCACTCCTTATGCCAAACGGCACGGTTTGACCTATGATACGTGTCCTGTCGGAGGCCTGTCAAACGAGAGAAACGTCCCGAAAAGGAAGCGTCAAGCATGTTATAATTGATTGAAATTTCCAACGGATTTATGCGTGGAGGCCGTATGTTTTTATTGAAAACTGTCAGTTTTTTTGGCTTGGATGCCGTGCACTGGCTCTTTGTTCTTATCCTGCCGATCATTATGGTTGTGTTGGCGATCGTCTATGTCAACCGCATGAAGCGGGTCGAAGCCGACTTAACCGAGGCGCTGACAGAGGCTGCGGCCGAAGTGAAAGAAGGAAATCGCTTGCCGCGAGAATCGGCCAATGACCAGTTAGCCGAACGTCTCGCTATCTACGAAGCGGACGGCGAGGCACAATTCGATGGACGCTACCTGCCGGATCCCGATACGTATTTCGACCTGAATGCTCTCACTGCGCCGGATGAGGCGCGCACGATCTCCTATTGGCCTTCGGCACTCTTCTTATTGCTCGGCCTATTCGGACTGGTCGGCGCCGCCGCCTCATTGACGGCGATTCCTCCGGCCGTGCCGCAGCAGGTTCTACCTGTCTTAATCTTCCCTCTCGCGACCGGACTCGCGCTCGGCGCCTATCTCTGGTTTGTCACCTACAATATCCGCGCCCGACTGAACAACGAGACGGGGCTTTTCACATCGGCGATCGTGACCAGGCTGAACGTCTTCCGCGACAAAGCCGGCATCGCCTCCCTGATCAACGAGATGCAACAGTATGATCGTGAGATGAAAGCACAGCTCGACCGCTTTAACGAGACAGCCGATCGACTGGCCTCCGGTGATTTCTCGCAGGGCATCGAAAACAGCGTGCGACAGATCATGAGTAAGGAGATCTCACCGCCGATCAGAGAATCGAGCGACGCCCTCATCGCACTGTCGACGGAGATCACCAACCGACAGGAGCGCGGCATGGAAGCGTTAGCTGAAAAATTCGCCGAAAGTGTCAGCGCCTCGCTCGCCGAGCATCTCGAACCGTTGCAGGGACATCTGGCCGGCATGAACGAGAAACTGTCGGCAGCTGAAACGTATATCGAAACGCAGGTCGAAGTGCTCGAGACGTCACGTCAACAAAATATCGAGATCAACGACCAGATTAAAGAATCACTGGCGCTTTTGGCCAAGGCGAAAGAAGATATGGTGGCAGAGATCGAAGATATCCGTGGCCACCTCGCCCTGATCGGTGTCACGACAGAAAAGATGGAAGCACTTTACACCGGTGAGGAAGCCGACCTGGCGGCACATATCAATCAGTTGGCCGCACAGCTGCAAAACTACGCAATCCGGCTCGACACGAGTGTCGGTGAATCGAGCAAGGCATTGCTCGCCGCCGCCCAGCTCACCGAGCGTCAGGACGAAGCGAGTTCGATCTGGCTCGAAAGACTCGACCAGCAGCTTGATCGTCTGTCTGATCTCGGCCGAATCATCTCCGACAACACGACGCACTTTACCAAAGAGGCGGAAGACTTTGTCAGAAAATCGCTCGACGAATATGATGCTGGACTGGCTGAAGTCGTCGAACGTCTGACCTTCACTACATCGGAGATCCGGGAAGCCGTCGACGCGCTGCCTCAGGCTCTGAGACCAGGCTTGAATTGATGACCGATCCTGATCGGAAAACACCGGATACGCCGGTCATAGACGAAACCGATAACAACTGGGAAAACGCCATCATAGAAGCTGATGCGGATGTTTCTAAGGTCGAGTCTCCGACCGAGGAAACAAAAGAAAGCATGCCCGATGAAACGGCATTCATGCGTCCGAAACGAGGCGCAGCGATACGCCGGGCAACGCTAAATCTGACCTGGCCGACTGATACCGTTGAAAACGCCATGGAAGATTCGCCAGCCGTAAGCGAAACGAGCGATGAAGATGAAGTGGTCACGCCTGCCGCGACAACAGAAACAGAATCAGATTCAGAATTAGAGTCTGAGCCAGTAGCAGATACAGAAACAGATAAAGAAGCAGAAACAGAATTACAGTCTGAGTCAGTGGTGGATACAGATACAGACGCAGACGCAGACAAATTTACCTCAATTGATCCTGCTGAAGATATAAGCGAGGCAACGCCGGAAGCTGATGAAGAGACGCCTGATGAACCTTCAGATGAAGACTCCGATGAACTTTTGGATGAAAGCTCTGATCAGCTGCCAGATGAACGTATCGAAGACGTTGATGATACTACTTCTGAAGAAAAGGTTGAGGAAGAAGATGGAGTAGCCGAACCGGACGTATCGAGTCCTTTAGAGTCGGAAGAGAATATCTACGAAATGATCTCTCGCATTCGGCATGAATCGACCCAGATCGCGCCCGGCGTGCGCTCGGTGCGTCTAAACGTCGAACCGATGGCGCTACCATCCGAGACGCCTGAAGACGAGGGGCCGGGTTCAGAAGAGGCGCCTGAAGAACTGTTTGTCGAGTCCGTCATACAGCGCGCCGCGGCAGCCGTCGCCAATGCTGAACCGGCAGGCACGGATGACGAGTCGGACGACGCTGAACATATGGTTGAAGCAGACGAACCGGAAGTGAAAGCGGCGGAAGAAAACCAAGAACCACCTGCACCGGCCGCTCCTGTCCGTCCTGTTTTACGGTATAAGACATTTGCCGAAGCGAGAGATTTTGCCAAACATACTCTGCCATTGCCACGCGAGATGCAGACGGACGGTCAGCAGGTCAATTATCAATGGCTGATGGCACAGTTGAAAGTCGCCGATACCCCGGAACGTCTGCATGAGCTGGCCTACCGCTTAAACTACAAAGATCTTGCCGTCTTGTTTCCGACACTCGCCACGCTCTCGAAGCGCGGACCGACGGAACAGATTCAGACCTTGATTCGCACCAGAGCGAGTTCGTATCTTTACTATCACGGCTGGATTACGCTCCAGTTTGCCTATCCCAGAAATGCCGTCGCCAAAGCCCTGAGTGACCTTTGCATTCAGTTAGAAGACCGCCTTTACGCATTCGGCAACCTGATCCCGGCACGCTTGGGGCGGCGGGAAAACCGACCGGATCTTGGACCAAACCGTATGGTCTGGGGAGACATCCCCCTGATCTCCGAGATTGCGCTGCCGAACAGTCGCCATTTCCTGACCGATGTAGCCAAAGCGGCGAGAGAGTCAAGCTATTCGCTGGAACGCTTCTTTAACATGTATGCGATCTACGACGATCTGCCTCTGGGGCAAGCCATTTTGTCACGCATTGCCGAGTTGCAGGCAGGTCAGACTCTGGACAGCCCGTCGCTTTCCAAGACGTTCTTCGAACGCTATCGGCGCTGATATCAAGTAAAAATTAAAGCCTTAAGATGTGTGGGTCTTTTCCGATGTCCGGCGGTCGCAGAGCGCCGTCGGACAACTGTCGCAACAGCCGCAGGAAAACGTGCCACTGCGTCGCTTCGACACCATGCTCCGGATCACGAAGAATAGTGACACGAGTACCAGAGCACCGACGACCAAGGTCGCCGCATTCATCTTCAGCCAATCGAGCAAGATATTCATTAAGATTATTCTAGCGATGCCCTGTGCCGTTGCTGTGGCAGACGACTCAAAAAACATAATGTTCACTTTTACTATGGCAAAATGAGCGTAAGCACATGGCTGGAAGGGGTGCGATATGCGAAGAAAAGACAGAGAGATGTCCGAAGCATTCGGACTTAGCGTGATCGATGAAGCGCCGTTCGGTACGTTGTCGATAAACGATTCGGATAGCGAGGTGCCTTATGCCGTCCCGTTGTCGATCGTTCGGTCTGACGACCTTCTCTTTTTTCATGCGGCGAGATCCGGCAAAAAACATGAGTTGTTCAGGAACCACACGCCAGTCAGGATCGTGTTCGTCGGACATGCCAAGGTGCCCGATCTTTTCTCGGAAAAAGCGCTGGCATCCGAGGTCAGAGACGGTCGCGCCGACACGTTACTCAGCAAGGTTTTTACTACTGAATACCGGTCAGCCATTGTCGTCGGCACGATTCGCCTCCTCGATCGCGAGCGCGAACCTGCGTTGTTCAAAGAGGCGTTGCGCCTGATCTCCGAAAAGTACACACCGGATAAGATGGCCTATTTTGAAGCGGCTTTCGCTTCGGGGGCTAAAAAGACCGATGTATTTGAGGTCAAGATCGAGTCGATCACGGCAAAAAGAAAACAGTTCAGCTCAACGGGTGAGGAGCTGAAGTGGCAAAAGGCTATGGAATAGTCGCTTCCGTCTTGTCTTCGACCGTGGGCTCTGGAGATACTTCGGCCGGCGGATGCGTCATGATGTTAAACGGATAGATATAGACGGTGTAGTGATCCGTGTCAAAGCTGTCGATCACACCGTCCAGGACATGTTCCAACTGCCCAGCCGATTCGAGTGCCGCGAGCTCATGCCAGGCGAGTGCCAGAAAATAACGGTCCACCCCCGGTTGATCTTCGAACCAGTTCGATCTCGTCTGATAGTGTCGTTTTACAATACCGTTTTCCGTCGGTTCTACCGTCCGGATCTTGATCCGATCGTCACTTAACAGATTGATCGCCTGTGCATGCCAAAACGAGGCGTAGCCGTGTCTTAGTTCTCTTTCTTCAAGTACCGTTTTCAACGTATGAAGATGCGGATTCGCCTGATAGTCGGGAGAATAGGAGAAAATCTTCAAGGCACCGAATAAGGAGAAGACGAGCAAAATAGTGAGCGAGATATGAGCCAGACGATAGCGCACCGTCGTTTCATGTTTTTTTCTCTTCGTAAGCCATTCATGGACAGCCAGCATGCAGATGAATAAGGAGCTGATAATCAACGGCACGAGACGCCACGGTGCGGAAGACATCAGGCCGAAGACAAAAGTGTAAAGCAAGATGGCTGTTTGAATCCAGTGTGCCAAAATGACGAGCCGCAACGCGCGCGGGCGTGCATCAAACTTTCTCGTGTAGATGATCGGCACGACAATGATCAAGGCGATCGCGGCCAGCTTCAACGGAATATGCAGGGTCAGCGGATTGAAGATCAGGTCGTTGGATTGAGGATTCAGGTCGAACAGACGATACAAGGACGGTAGCAGACGACCGGCGTTATCCCCCCACCTCGCCGTTTCACTGTACATCGAATAAAGGTGTGCGTAAGGCGCACGGACGCCGCCGCGCCGCATGATGACGAGTAAGACGACGCCGACAAACGTCGCAAATATCATGGCGAGCACCTGCCAGACGACATCCTTCGTGATCGGGTCGTGGAGCTGGCTTCTTCTCTCAAACAACCGCTCCAGGACAAGCGCACCGGCAAGCGGCAGCATGTACATCGCCATCATCTGAAAGCCGTTCGTGCCCGTCCCGATCGTCAATAGCATGAATAAGATGAAATAAAGAAGTCTTCTGCGGCCTGAAGCGGCATATAATACCGAGTATTGAGCGTCTCCAGGAGCAAAGCGTTCACTGAAAAAACCGCTGCTTCGTATCATCAGGGCGAGACCGAGAAAGTAAAGAAGGGCACCGAGACTGTAATAGATCACATGCCCCCACATGATCTCGAGCGTCTTTTCACTCTGGGACAACCCGAGCGTAATGACAAATACGGTAAGTCCCCGCCAGATCGGCGAGAGTCCGAGCGTTTTCCCTACAAAGCAGATGGCGAAGACAAACAAAAGCAAGAAGATGACGAGCCCGATCTTCTGAACCGTCATCGTCAGTCCAAACATCAGCAAAAGCGGGATATACCAGAGATTAGCACCGAACGGCAAAATCCCGGCGTAAGCGAAATTCGGATCGAGCATGCGGCCAGACTCGACGCTGGTTTTCGCCCAGTAGATCGTGTCCGTAAAATCGGAATGCAAGAGCCCTTCGAGCGGACCGAAAATATAGTACAAAGGCGGAATCAGGGCGAGCAAAATGAGCACATACTGAATGATGCGCTCTCTGCCGAACCAGTGCTCGAGGCGTCCTTTCTTCACTTCTCGCCTTCCTTATTCGTCTCATGGTATTCACGTTCTGCGTTGACGTTCCACAGATCGTCCTGCGTCGCCCTTCCCATCAAGACGTCGACAGCGCGCAACGAGGTGAGCATCGAGTGATCCATATTGTTGTAGCGGTGCTGACCGTTTCTACCGATGCAATAGAGATTCGACACGCCGAGTAAGTAATCTTTCATCTCGGCAAAGCGGTCATAGACGCCAAAATACGCCGGATACGCTTTTTTGACGCGGATGCGCACCGCATCGCGCACGTCTTGCTGATCGATAATCCCGATCGAAGCGAGCTCTTTCGTCGCAAAATCGATGAACGCCTGATCGTCCATCTGCCAGTACTGATCGCCTTCGTCACAAAAATACTCGAGCCCGATCCAGACGTACTTTTCGGGGTCGGTCACAAGATAGGGAGACCAGTTATTAAATATCTGGAGACGTCCGAGCCGCACCGATCGCTCCTGAATGTAAATCCAGTTGTCAGGAACGATGTCCCCGAGTGTCGGTATGTTCGTCTCACTTTTAAGCTTCAGACGTTCGACCAGCAGACCGACCGTCACGAAATCGCGGTAAGGAAGTTTGGCGGCCAGTTGGCGCAGCGGCTCATGCGGTGCCGCTTTGCCGGTAAAGGCGAGAAATAAATCCTTGATCGGCATCGAGGAGAAATAGGCATCGGACGTAAACGACACACGCGAGCCATCCGCCTTCGTCGCTTCGACTGAGGCAATCGAGCGATCGTCATTTAACTCGACGCGTGTCACTTCGTGTTCCAGAAGTACCCGCCCGCCGAGACGTTCGATCGCTTCGGCCATCGTCTCATAGTACTGCCCCGGTCCTTTTTTCGGGTAGTGAAAAGCGTCGATCAGGGATGTTTCGAGTTTTTCTTTGGAACGTCTGAACGGTTTTGTCAGTGCGCTCGTGATCGTCTTCAGCAAGGACAGCCCCTTGACCCGCTGAGCTCCCCAAGACGCCGCAATCTCGGACGGATGTCTTCCCCACACCTTCGTCGTATAGTCTTCAAAAAACATGGCATAGAGCGGTTTGCCAAACCGATTGATATAAAAATCTTCTAGAGAGTGTTCCGGTCTTTTGAAAACGGCGGCGGCGATGTAGCCGAAACCCGCTTTCAACGTACGGCCGAAGCCCAGGTTTTTAAACGTCTTCCATTTAATACTGATCGGATAATCGAAAAACGATCCGAGGTAGTAAATTCTCGATACACGGTTTCGTAGCAGCATCACTTGATCCGATACTTCCGGGTCCGGGCCGCCGGTGGAAAAGTCCTTTTGCACGCCGAGGACCTTGTCATCGTACGATGGTTTGCCTTGAAGCGGCATCAACTCCTGCCACAGGCGGTTTACTTCATCGCTTTTTGAAAAGAAACGATGTCCGCCAATATCGATGTGATTAGCGTTATGTTTTGCCGTGCGCGAGATGCCGCCGATATACGGGCTGGCCTCCAGTACCGTGACCTCGTATTGGCCCTCTTTCAGCAGCTGATAGGCGGCCGTCAATCCAGCCGGTCCGGCTCCAATGATCAGCGCATGCGGTTTATTTGACAGAGGCTTTTGACCTTCATTTTTCAGATCGGAACGCAAAACGGTACCCCCTATCTGCCCTTATAGACAAATATCTTCTTGCCGGCATAATTCCAGATCAGGACGATCGCGGTCACGACGATTTTGACCAGCACATAACGAAATCCCTTGTCGCCGACGGAGCGCACACCGATGAACATACCGACCGCGGTCAATCCCAGTCCGATCAGGCCGACGACTGTGAATCCAATAAACGCCGAGCGGCGCCATCCGAGGGCGCGCTGTTCGGGCTTTCTAAATACGATCCACTGGGAGAGTAAGTAATTTGTGATCAGGCCGAAGATAAATCCGAGAATGGTCGATAACAGGAGATTGGTATTCGCGCGCATACCGGAAAACAAGACTTCCCGACCGAGCACGAGCATCCCGGCATCGACGAGAAAAGCGATGCCGCCCACGATCACATAGCGAAAGAACTCAAACATGTTTTCTCTTATAGCCACTGATCGCACCCCCAATCCAGATCGTAACACATCGGCACCCGTCAAACGAAAGCGCCTCATAATCTGTAATATCGACGAAACAGAAGCGAGACACCGCGTCAGCAAAGAGCACTGAGCGAAGCGGTCGGTTATAGTGGGTAGGGACATCTCTTGGCCGGAGGAAATGATATGACAGAAAAAATGAAAAACATCGACTTGCCCGACGGCACAACCATTCCTGTCCTCGGCCAAGGCACATGGCAGATGGGAGATCAAGAAAAAAGGCGCACTCTCGAGATTGAAAGTCTGAGAACCGGTATCGAACTCGGGATGACCTTAATCGATACTGCCGAAATGTATGGTGACGGCAACAGTGAACGACTGGTCGGAGAGGCGATCGCGCCATACAAACGTGAAGACTTGTTTTTGGTTAGCAAAGTCTACCCCTGGAATGCCGGAAGAGACAAGATGGAAGCGTCTTGCAGGCGTACGCTCGAGCGCCTGAATACCGACTATCTCGATCTGTACCTCCTACATTGGCCGGGATCGGTACCGCTCGAAGAGACGATCGAGTGCTTTGAAACACTGATGGCCAAAGGACTGATTCGCCGCTGGGGTGTGTCCAATTTCGACCTTGCGCACATGAAAAGCCTGCTGGACATTAAAGGAGGCAGCCATGTGTCTACCGTGCAAAACCTCTACCATTTAGGCAGTCGCGGAGTTGAATTCGATCTAATGCCGTGGTTGATGGAAAAGCACATCCCGCTCATGGCCTATTGTCCGCTCGCTCAGGCAGGCAGACTGCGTGCTGCATTGGTCGACAGTCTCGAAGTTCAGGCGATCGCCCTGAAACGAAATGTCACACCGTATCAGATACTGCTCGCTTTCGTGCTCACGAAACCGGGCGTGCTTGCGATTCCGAAAGCGTCGACGCCAGACCATGTGAAAGAAAACCGTCAGGCGGCTGATATTCACTTGTCGGAAAAGGAACTTGCCATACTCGATATGGCGTTTCCGAAGCCGGATCGAGCCGTGCCGCTCGACATCGAGTAATGGTGACAAGCCACGGTATAATGGTGTCGACAGGAGTCTTGAACAAACTCCGGGAGGTTACCCATGTTCACCATCGGCATCGTTAGAACAACCCCTGAATCTCCATCAAACCAGCCTCTATTCAATGGCATTGAAGCACCCTTAAACGCAGCTAAAACGGCGGGCATAGACTTGCTGTTATTCGACATGACGTATTTTCAAGAACGTCAGGCGCTTACTTTCGACTATGAAAAAGATATACATCGTTTACCCGGTATGCACGGAGAAGAGATCGCCGATCTTCATTCACGCTTAAGACAAGAAAACGTACTGGTCGGTTTAGGTCTTTTCGAAAACGACGGCGGCGGCATCTTCTCTTCCTATCTGATCTTCGATCGCGACGGCACAATCATTCTAAGGCAAAAGCAAGGAAGTCGAGACTGGATAAAAGAGACGGCAAATGCCGATTATCGTAAAGGCCTAAGCTATGAGACGATCCGGTTCAAAGAACGTACACTCGCCTTTTTGCCGGGTGAAGATGTCTTTTGTGACGAAAAGCTGAATGCCCTACTCGATCTCGATACGATCGCTGACTATATCATTTGCCCGGCGAATAAAGAAAGAGACGACGACGAGTTAAAACAACGCTCGGAGATATTCGCGACACCGCTGCTCTGGTTTACGAAAAAACGAACCGCTTTTTTGCGCCAAGGCAAACAACTACCGTTCGACAAATCGGCTGGGCTGGATATCGTGACGCCGGGGAATAACTGAATAGCTTAGGATTGCTTAAGCAATTTCGTACTCGAGCTTGATCCGCATAACGTCACCGTCGGCGTAATAGAGACCGTGTCCGACAAGACCTGCAAGTGCTCCTTTACCGGAATCATGGACGACGCTGAATGCGCTGAAAGGCGATCCTTCGCGATAGACGCCGGAGTCCTGGAACGTGCATGTCCCCTTTTTCCCGTTCAGAGATCCGTCAAATGCCAGGTAACCGGCATATTGCGCGGTGCGGTCATGCGGATCTTCGGTCTTATCGCCGTACGTCATATAGTAGGCCACGAGCAACGTGCCTTCGATCTCACCTTTACAGACGAACTCGGCATCTATCTTGGCCATTCTCAGGCCGCTCCAGTCTCCTGCCAGATCCTGTTCCTCCCAGGAGGCGACGCTAAACTCACCGCTTGCCGTGTGTTTCAGACTCATAGTTTATCCTCTCGCTTCACCAGTTTGCGCACACCACTTTATTCATCGTCATCTTCGGCGAAGTACTCCTCATATCCGGGGCGCGCTTTCTTTGCGTTTTCCCGGCGCAGACGGCGGCGCTCACGACGCGTCTGCTTCAGCATCGATTCAAGCATCGCATGGCGTTCTTTCGGCGTGACGACACGATGCACCTGATGCAGCATCCAGACGTAACCGAACGGACAGGAGAATAGCGCATTGCTGATCCCCAAGGCATCCATTTTCGTCACGCCCTGAATTTCGGTGCCGCCCAATGAGATAGCCGTCTCATACGTTCTTTCAATATCCGGCACCAGGACATTGATCCACATCGGTTGCGGATTGCCGGGGTGCGGTCCGACCAACTGATACTCCGGATTTTCGTCGAGCATGTGAAAGCGCGTTCCATACATCGTAAAGATCACTTCATTCAGTCCGCGCTCGTAGTTCGATACTTCGACCCGCTGGATATCGAAGATTTTTTCATACGTCTCCAGCGCTTTGATCGAATCGGATACAACAAAATCAATTTCAACACCTATCACGAGAGGCACCTCCTTCGTTTGACGCTTTAGATCATTTATACAGGAGGATCGCGAAATAAACGCATCATTACGTTACGGGCGCGAAATAATATAGCCTGGATCTAATAATTAAAAACTCCGGCTAAATGGAAGTACAAACTCACATGCCGTAGACATTGCCGACCGGAATCGTAAACATCATGCCTACCCCCGGTTGATTGATATCGCCCAGTATCGATTTCACCTTTTCGACGGTCTGCAACAGCATCTCCTCGTCTTCAATCACGGTGAAGATCGTTTTGTTGTAGGGTTTTGCATTATCGAGGAACAACCGGATCGAACCAAAGAATGGGTGACTTCCCTGACCGCTGTTTGTGATGGCCGATCCCATCCCCTGACTATCGAGAATCGTCGCTCCTTTGACCCCGATATCGACAAATCCGTCGAGTATATCTTCCAAATATTCCATTTTATTCAATACGATGAACAGTACATTCATGGGTTACCTCCGCCTCAGGCCGGGCTTTTTTCTTCTTCTTTTTTGCTCTTCAGTGCGCCGTTTTCTTCACCGGCACGCTGGATGGCGATTTTCGCCAGTACAGGCCCCGCGATTTCATAGAACAAGACGCTGAAAAGGATCACGGTGATGATCGATTCGCTGTATCGCGACAGTTCTCTGGCGACGATCAGGGAAAGACCGATCGATATACCGCCTTGCGTCAGCAGGCTCATACCGAGATACTTGACGACCTTCTTGGTCGCTTTGACATAGCGTGCGCCGATCGTCGCACCGACAATTTTGCCAGCCGCTCTGGCCAGGATATAGCCGACACCAATCAGTCCGACCTTCGATAAAATGCTCAAGTCAAGACTGGCGCCTGCGATCGTAAAAAAGAGCAGATTGATCGGCGGTGTAAAGTCGCTGATCAGGTTGAATACGCGATTGGCATTTTGCTTCACATTGACCAGCACGGCACCGATCATCATGCACGTCAGCAAAGGTGAAACGCCCATCCACTTGGCCGCTCCGGTCCCGAGCAAAATAAAGGCGAGCACCAAGGAGAGCAGTTCGTCTCTACCTTTCGTCCGTGGCGAAAGAAAGCTCATGACAAAGCCAATGATGGTACCGAGCAGAATCGAACCGAGAATCTCATATAAAGGTGCCCAGATGATCTGAAAAACGGAGAAGCTCTCCGCTCCGGTCGTCAGTCGAACGATCGACAGGGAGATACCGAACACCATGATGCCCAAAGCGTCATCGATCGCAACGACCGGCAAAATCGTCCGTACCAGCGGCCCCTGCGCTTTCAGTTCCCTAATCACCATGAGGATCCCGGCAGGCGCCGTGGCGGCAGACATACTGGCGATGATCAGGCTAAAGGCAAACGGTTGCCTGAAGATGCCGAACATGACTAAGAAAACGAGCAACACGGCGCCGATCACTTCAGCCGTCGTGATGAGCAAAACATCTTTTCCTGTCTTTTTTATGTCAGCCCAACGGAATTCACTGCCTATGCTGAAGGCAATAGCCGCGAGCGCAATCTCACTGATAATACTGAGTCCGGCCATTTCGGACGCATTGAACAAATGGGCAAACGACGGTCCGATCAATAAACCGGCGATAATATACCCCGAGACGTTTGGCAGCTTTAAGAGATTAGCTGCTCTGCCGCCGACAATGCCGATCAAGATGGCAATGCTTAACTTAAAAAGAACATCCAATTCACATCACACCTTTACTAATAATCACAACATGATCAATCATAGGTCGTTTTGCGTGGATATACCAGCCTTCCGAGATCGTCTGGTCAGAAAATCTAATATTGGTACAGATAAAGCCCGCTACTTACCGCCACCACGTAAGTTAGGTGATTGGTTCAGCTCCTGCCTCCTCGACACCCTGCTTGGAAAGAGCGTTCAAGGCTTCGATCACGAGATGGGTGTTGACGTAGATGTGGACATACGTCGCCTTGCCCCACTTGACGGTCGTATTCATGATGCCCTGATTCGTGTAAGGTGAGACGCCTACCGGCGACACATGATCTTCGAAGACGACGATGGCCTTTGTATTCCACGGCCAACCCTGCACGACGACATCCTTGATGACGAATGTCGAGGGCAGAAGTCGGACGAAACGCTGAAACCAGCGTTCCACGTCCTGCTTGTTCGTCCTCGTACCACCGAGCGCGTGGTCGCCTTCAAACGTCTGCCTTACGTTCTCATCATAAAGTGCGAGTAACGGCTTGTAATCGGCACGGCTGAAAGCCCGGAAGCCATCGATGATCTTTTTTCTCAAGATGATTTTATACGGATTCAGGTAGAAGCGTTTTCGTTCTGAGGCGGCCATAGGCGAAGGCTCCTTCAATTTTTGTCAAGCATACCATTGCCTCTACAGCGCCATGGTTCGCTGAACCGAAAATTAGTAAAAATTAAACCGAACTGATTGCCTTGATTGAAAATCTCAAAATTTATGCCAAAAAGGGGTAAATATTTCCCATGAAAAAGTCCGAAAACGACCTGTTCAAGGCAGTTTTCGGACAAATTGTGGCGGAGATGGTGGGATTCGAACCCACGTGCCCTTGCGGACAACCGCTTTTCGAGAGCGGCGCGTTACAGCCAACTTCGCTACATCTCCGTACGCGCCTGACGATTATATGTTATGAAGCGCGTCAACGTCAAACAAGCGAATAGCCACGTAAATAATGCCGTTGAAAATGCATTCGTAGCCACACAAATAAATATCGGT
>MTKW01028971.1_pt1 | contig 21774 bp, 24 predicted proteins | sample 1042761 | NCBI WGS metagenome assembly MTKW01 (sample SAMN06205366, study PRJNA360243) | anaerobic digester metagenome | biome: Wastewater treatment plant; feature: Anaerobic digester sludge; material: sludge; isolation source: anaerobic digester fed with sludge from wastewater treatment plant ... | reverse complement strand
CTACAATATTTCCCATAATAATTATATACTTTTATCAGGCCAAATGCACAGGTAAAATGAGATTTCCGGCTATCCGATAAAAAGCACGGTATCCCGTACATATCATTATATTTTGTTATTACAGGTAAATCAATAATCTATACGGAAAAATGACCTGTCAATATAAATACGGAAATTTTTAAAATAAGTATGCCTAAAGGAAAAAATACTATTTTAACAGATATGCACGCGCAAGTCCGGTCACGGGGCATATATCGCCAAAGTCGACAGCGATAACACAGTCCTTAAAATCGCCAGATTTGTCAACGAATTTAAAAGATGAAACATGAATCTGATGCATAATTTTTTCAAGCGGTATTTCCAATAAACGCGGAAGAGCCTTTTCCAGTTTTTTGCGGTTTTCAGCGAGCCATTTATGCTTGGCTTTCCTCCCTTCATAAACCGGGACATCCGGCATGAATGCGGGAACAGCGGTGTTCTTCATTGACCTGTAATAATCCAGGCGCATATATTCAACAGCATCTTGTGTAAGATACGGGAATTTTTCTTCTATAAACCTGTACATAATAAAATATGTGTTTGAAGCCTTCACGGATTTGTCAAGATACCCTTTTATCCGCATACTGCTTGCAAGAGCCCTGTAAAACTCAAACGGATCGCATTCCAGGTTTTTATTTTTAAGAGCGTTATATATATATTTCATTGTTGATACAAGTCGGCCCGAATTATAAAAAAGGTTAAGACATGCCTCAATATCGCTGATTTCCAAAAGTTCATCCGTGGTTATATAATTGTTCGATATAACCTCATACGGCGGATAATCTCTGTAACTGTACCCGTGTGAAACGGCTTCTTCCTTTAAACTGGAGCCTCTCAGCATCTTTAAAAATCCTAACTGAAAATGATGGGCAAAAAGACTGTAAACACGGTTAAAAGACTTTGTAAAATCCTGAAAGCTTTCGTACGGCAGACCTGCAATCAGATCGACATGTACATGGATATTCTGTGCTGTTAGTATTTTTTTAAGGTTCGATAACGCTTTGTCAATATGCCACGCTCGCCTTACAGCTTTAAGTGTCTTCTCATGGATCGACTGTATACCCGCTTCAATCTGCACAAGGCCGGGAGGCATTGCCAACAGACAGTCGATAAGGTGGTCGGTCAGTAAGCCCGGGTCAATTTCAAAATGAAATACAGTTCCTTTTTGAGAATATTTCTGTTTTATATGTGTTAAAATCTCTTCCGCTCTTTTTTCGTCGGCATTAAAAGTCCTGTCGACGAACTTTATCACCTTCGCTTCGCTTTCAACTATTATATCAAGAGCACGATAAACCCATTCCGGCTCGAAATACCTTACCTTCCCGAATGCGGGAGAAATACAATAGGAGCATCGGAACGGGCAGCCTCTTGATGCTTCCACGTAAGCAATCCTGTCTTTCAATGAACCTGGGTTTATATTATCGTACGGGAAATTAAGGCTGTTCAGGTTTTCAATGACCTTATGAGTTTTTAACCGTTTTATTGTATCTTCACAAGGTCGCTCTCCGCTGTTAAGCAATTTCAGAATCAACGGCAGATCCTCTTCACCTTCGCCGCAGATTATATAATCGGCCGTTTCCGATATAAATCCGCCTCTCTCAAAACTGACCTCCGGGCCTCCGGCAATTACAATAATCTCCCTCTTGGCTTTTTTTATATCACCGGCAAGCCTTACAACATGCTCTATATTCCAGATATAGCATGAAAAAGCCACAACATCAGGTTTTTCGGCCATTATACGCCTGAAAATCCATTTGTGGTTTTCATTTATTGAAAACTCAAGCACGCTGACATCTCCGCATTCGCTTCTGCAAGCTGCTTCTAAATATTTAACCGCAAGGTTTGTATGAACATACTGCGAATTTATTGCAATTATAAGCGTTTTCATATCTGTCCTCTTATTAAGTTCTATGCTCTTGCCGGAACTTTCCCTTTCAACTGGTACACAAAAGCAAGTATTTCCGCAACAGCCTGGTATAATTCAGGAGGCACCTGCTGGCCTATGTCCACCGATTTATATAAGACTTGCGCCAGCGGTTTATTTTCGACTGTTTCAACGCCATTATCTTTTGCTATATCCCTTATCCTTAGGGCCATAAAATCGATACCCTTCGCGATAACAACCGGCGCTGGGGCCTTTTCCGCATCATACTGAATGGCGACGGCATAATGCGTAGGGTTTGTAATTACAACATCGGCTTTAGGCACCTCGGACAACATCCTGCGCATCGACATTTCCCTCTGCTTCTGCCTGATTCTCTGCCTTATTTCGGGGCTGCCTTCCATCTCTCTATATTCTTCCTTAACCTCTTGCTTCGTCATCCTTAAATCCTTTTCATACTGCCACCATTGGTATCCGTAATCTAATATCGCAATTATTAGCATCATTGCGCATATTTTAATTGCAACATCGATTGCAGTGGATGAAATATATACGGCGGCGACAGCTAAGTCCTGATCCATAAGCTTTACTATATAATTTTCTTCAGCTCTTATGCTCTGCCACGCAACAATCCCTATAATAGCTATTTTCATCAAAGATTTTACCAGTTCGGCTAATCCTCTCAACGAGAATATCCTCTTTATTCCATTTATAGGGTTTAACTTGCTGAATTTTGGTTTTAACGGTTCTAATGTAAACAGCGCTCCCACCTGCGCGAAGCTTGCCGTGATACTGACAACCAGCACAATCGCGAATATCGGTCCGATTATTTTAATAAGCTGTGTTAATACCAACCCAAAAAGGCGCATCAGTTCATTTATCGATTCCACATCAATGTTAATCGCAAGCTCTCCTGCGCACAGCCGGAAGAACGCCTCAACTTCATGGAACATATAACCTCCCAGTATTTTTATACTCACAAATACAATCAGTAATACAATTGCGGAGGATATTTCCCTGCTTTGAAGCACCTGCCCCTTTTCTCTTGCTTTTTGCTTTTTCCTTGGTGTGGCTTTTTCGGTTCTTTCTCCTCCCGGTCCTTCTTCAGCAAAAAATTGCAGCTTTAAACGGATCGGAGGATCAGCGGTTAACGCGTCATTAACTAACCGGTTTTTTGTACTTTTTAAAAGCCGAACCGGAAAAAAGAAAGCCATTTTTCAATCTCCCTTTATTAAATCGATGAAATTTGTCATTTCGCTTTGCATTCCATCGGTTAGAACATGGACAATATTTCTGAACGCTGTTAGTGTTAAAAAAATCACCAGAAGCCCGATTAATATTTTTATCGGCAGGCCTACAATAAAAACATTGACCTGAGGAACAGCTTTCGCTATTACGCCAAGAGCCACATCAACCACTAAAATAGCCGCGGTGACTGGAGCGGCTATTTTAAAGCTGATAACAAAAACAGACCCAAACAGGCGCACTACTGAGTCAAACAGGGGCTTTTCCATAATAATCGTGCTTCCAACCGGGAGCCGGCTGAAACTTTCCGACAGTGTGTATATCAACAGGTGATGGCCGTCAATCGCAAGAAATATAAGCAGCGTAAGAATAAAATATAAATCGGCTGTTACCGGAATCTGAATATTGCTTACAGGGTCTAAAACATTGACCATTCCGAATCCGATATGCATATCTATCATTTGCCCCGCAAGGTATATCGCTGTTATTATTAAATATGATATATAACCCAGTATCAGCCCTATCATAAATTCTTTAGCCACAAGCAGAAAAAATGCAAAAATACTGTTGTACGCTCCTGTGTCAGGCACAGGGATACTGTATGACAATATGACTGCCGTAAAAAAAGAAAAGCCAATTTTGTAATAGGCTGGTATGTTCTGGCGCCCAAAAACGGGAGAAACGACGAAAAGCCCTGTTACTCGTATAAATACCAGTAAAAAGCTGTCCCATATGTTTAAAATGTCAAGAGGTATTGTCATCAATTAACCCCTTTCCGAAAAAAACCCCGCATAATGTTCAGCCCATTACTTATTACCCATAATATATAAACCTGAGGATATTATCATAAATTCTCAGCGTAAATTCTTTCAGCGTTGTAATCATCCATGAGCCGAATATAAATATAGCTAAAAAAACAGCAATTATTTTCGGAACAAAAGAAAGGGTTTGTTCCTGAATTTGTGTTGTGGCCTGAAATATGCTTATCGCAAGACCTACAACCAATGCTGCGCCTAAAAGCGGTGAAGCAAGTTTTATTAATGTGAAAATAGCATCCCGGGCAATATCAAGCACTTGCTGTTCCATACCAAACCACCTTCGAACTCATCTAACTGTCAAAATAGCGGAAAGCAATAACCGAAACTATCCGAACGACTTAAGGATTGTTTCGGCTACAAGATTCCAGCCGTCTACGAGTAAAAACAGTAATATTTTAAACGGCAGCGAAATCATAATCGGCGGAAGCATCATCATCCCCATTGACATAAGCGTACTTGCGACCACCATATCTATTACAAGGAACGGGATATAAAGCATAAACCCAATCCTGAACGCAACCGTAAGTTCACTAATCATAAAAGCAGGAATAACTACTTTCATCGGCAAATCATTTATATTTTCAGGGGCCTCAATATCGGCAATATTGGCAAATAACGCCAGATCCTTCTCCCTTGTTCTGGCTTTTAAAAGCATAAAATCCTTCATGACCCCCGATGCGTTGCCGATAGCCTGTTCCATTGTTATTTCATTATCGGAAAAAGGTTTTAAAGCCTGTTCATTTAAATCTGAAATGACGGGAGACATAATGAAGAGGGTTAAAAACAGTGCCAAGCCTATTAATACCTGGTTTGGGGGCATTTGCTGCGTACCCATTGCATTTCTTAGAAACGACAATACGACAATAATCCGGGTAAAAGAGGTCATCATAATAAGAATTGACGGCAATACGGCAATCACCGTCAGGTAAAGAAGCAGTTTTATGCTGTTTGAAACATCTTCGGGATTATCCGATGATCTAATGGTAATGCCATCATCGGTAATTGAAATGCCGGGCTGTGCATGGCAGCCTACACGGAAAACCGCAATCAGTGCCAGAAGACATATAAAAAAAATGATCCTCTTTTTCTTCCTTGACATTAACCCCTATACTTCCTTATCGTATCTTTTTTCCCGCAGCTGCCAAAGCTTATGGATATTCTTTTTTATAGCGCTGTTCCCTGATGTATTCGGCTCGGTATCCCCGCGGGTATTTTTCATATGCGTTTTTTCATCACTTTTGCTTAAATATTTATTTAGTACACGCCGAAAATCAAAAACGGGCTCATCCAAAGTCTTGTCCTCATGTTGTTCCGATTCGGCAATTTTATCCGGCCTCACCCTTGCTACCATCTTAAACTCGCGTTTTCCCGAAAGAAATAAAAAATAATCGGTTCCGACCCGGACAAGAATCAGCCTTTTGTCGAGGCTAAGACTTATTTGTTCGATAACTTGCATATGTTTGGATTTCATCGATCCGGCAGCTTTCTTTCCGACGTATTTTGCGGCAACATATGCAAGAAATAGTATGGAACCGAAAATCAGGACAACGCCTAACAGTTCTAACCACATATAAAAAGCCTTTCTTAACCTACAACTTTTTTAACGGCTTCAATTACTCTTTCCGCCTGGAAAGGTTTAACTATAAAATCCCTGGCACCGGCCTGTATCGATTCAATAACCATTGCCTGCTGTCCCATAGCCGAACACATAATTATCTTTGCTTCCGAACTAATCCCCTTTATCTGTCTGACAGCTTGTATTCCATCCATTTCCGGCATTGTTATATCCATAATTACCAGGTCGGGAACAAGCTCCTTAAATTTCTCTATGGCTTTTATGCCGTTCTCTGCTTCCCCTACTACGGTATAACCATTTTTCATCAGAATGTCTTTTATCATCATCCTCATGAATGCTGCGTCGTCAACAATAAGTATATTCGCCATACTTAGAACCTCTCCTTATAACATTAGTAAAATGCATAAAGTTTCAACAAAAGCGGCTTTTCCAGCCAGGAAACTGTTTCTATCTAATCTGTAACAGTTCACGTGTTTTAAGTCAGACGATAAAACCTGAGCAACCCGGAAAGCCTGTTAATTTTCATTCTGCAAATGTGTATAATACAATAAATGCCCGGATTCTAAAAGCGGCTTCGCAAGCTGCCAAAATACAACAATATTATATAATGTTTTTCGTTATAAATCAAAGCCTTTTTGATGGATGAATAATATCGGTTATCCTGACCCCGAAGCTTTCATCAATAACGACAACCTCCCCCTTCGCCACATGTTTACCGTTTACAAGAATATCAACAGGTTCGCCTGCAAGTTTATCTAATTCGATTATCGACCCTTGTCCGAATTCAAGAATCTCTTTTATCTTTTTCGTAGTGCGGCCGAGTTCAACGGTAATCTGTAGAGGCACATCCATTAACAGACCAATATTTTGTGCTTCAAAAGGCTGAATCCCGGAATCAAATGATTGAAAATGTGCAGGCTGCACATTTATCGGGCGTTGGAGGCTCGGCGGCGGCGAAGACATATTAGGCATTTGCTGGTACGCGTTTTGGCGCGGCGGCTCCTGCTGAGGCTGTGCAGCAAAGCCTGACGGGTACTCTTCCTCAGGGGATTTTTTCTCAGGCTGCCGCTGCTGCGGCGGTTCCGTTACAGTGGGTTTAGGATCAGTCGGTACTAACGGTTCTTCCTTTTCGCCGGCTTTTAAAAGATTCTCCACAAGTTCCTTAGCAAAGGATATGGGAAGAAGCTGCATTATCTGGCTGTCAATTAAATCGCCTACGGTCAGTGAAAAGGCTACTTTAACAATCTGGTTGTTATCTTCGAACCTGATATTTTCCCTGTCTTCGGCAAAATGAATGAGCATTGATTCAGGAGGTGATATTTCCACTCTTTTTTCAAACATTGACGACATCGAAGTCGCCGCTGATTCTACCATCTGATTCATCGCTTCGCTTACCGCACTCAAATGAAGTTCCGACAATTCCGCATCATTGCCAACCTTCCCGCTTCCACCCATCATAAGATCAGTTATTATTTTTACATCTGATATGCGCATTATCAGAAGGTTAGTTCCTTTAAGTCCATCAATATACTGGACCTTGACCGCTACATATGGTTCAGGATACTGCTCCGACAGCTCCTCCCAGGTGGTAACGCTGACCTTTGGCGTGGTTATCATAACTTTTTTGCCCAGTAATGTGTACAAAGTAGTAGCGGAAGTACCCATACTGATATTGCCTATTTCACCTATTGCGTCAACTTCCTGCGGTGTCAGGATTTCAGTATTACCCTGGCTTGTTTCTTCATGTTCCTCATCCATACTAAGCGCTCCGCTTAGCAACGCATCTATTTCGGCCTGCGAAAGCATGTCACCCATTTAATCGTCACCCCTTCTGATAACCTCTGTTATTTTCACCGCTGCTCTTTTATTTCTTACCCCGGGTTTTGCGTTAAATTTATGCAATTCACCCACCATTACTTCCATATCCCCATTTACCGTGGTATTAAGGGGGAGAACATCTCCTGTCTGAAGCTGCAAAAACTCCGATACCATAAGGGTTGTCCTTCCAAGGACAGCTATCACCGGAACTTTTGTTTCTTCTACTTTCAACTCGATCGATTTCCTTGTTTCTTCAGTCGTACCCTTTTCAATCATTGAAAACCATATTTTCGTGCTCAATTTCGACATAACCGGTTCAACAACCATATGGGGTATGCATAAATTCATTAACCCTTCAACTTCACCAACTTTTGCCTGGAATGTCACAAGAGCCACCATTTCAGTCGGATTCATAATCTGTACAAACTGCGCGTTCGTTTCAATCCTGTCAAGCGTTGGTTTTACGACAGCAACATTTTCCCATGGCTCAGTCATATAAGTGAGCATTTGGGATATTATTCTCATAAGTATCGCTACTTCTATTTCCGTAAATCCGCGTACTTTTTCAATTCCGCTTCCTTTTCCCCCTAAAATTCTTTCGATTAAAGCGTAAGCAATCGGGGGCGAAAAATCAAAAACAATGCTTCCCGGCATCGGGCTGAAGTTAATAATCGCCAAAACAGCCGGGTTTGCAATAGAGTTAGTAAACTCGGAATACTGCACCGCCTCAATTGATATCACATCAACCTGAACAAGGGTGCGCAAGTAGCCTGACAGGAAGTTTGTGATATACCTGGCGTAATTCTCATGAATAATTTGCATCGTCCTCAGATGATCCTTTGCAAACTTGCTCGGCCTTTTAAAGTCATGTTCCTTTATCTTTTTTTCACCGGAATCCCGTTTGAACTCCTGGACATTAATTTCTCCGGTATTTAACTGTGCCAGCAAATCATCTATTTCATTTTGGGAAAGGATGTCTCCCATCTAAGCTTGTCCCCCCTTTTAGTTCGGGATTTATTGCAATTTCCGGTTATTGTGCAAACATCTGCAGCGTAACCTTATACACTATCTTTTCCTTTGGGTGCTTGTTCACGTTTAATATTTCATTAAAAGTATTCATAAGATCATCTCTTGCCTTATACCGTATTTCGATTTCCCTGGCCTCGGTGAGGGTCATAGCGGCGAAATAATCGCCGACCGCTTCTTCCAGCTCGCTCAGGTATAAATCATTAACAAGCGCGGTAATTTCAGTCTCTTTTTTCTTTTTAGGCCCGGCGTCACATTTCAATGTTACCGATACAAGCACAATCGCGTCGGGATGCTCAGGCTCGCTCTTTAGCGCAAACATTTTTTCTTCTCCTCCGAAGAGCTTGAATTCAATCATTTCATCGTCCGGGACTATCCGTTCGGCTATCGTCCCATCGGCTTGAATTCCTCCTGCAGCAGCCTTCACATTTGGATTATAAGTTACAAACAGGAATATTATCAACACCGCCAAAGCAAGTGTCAGTACCGCAATAATTGCCAACAGTATTGTATATATGCTCTTCGATTCCAAACGACACACCTCTCATCCCGTTATATATTCTCCATAATTTGCAGAAAATATCTTTTGTTTATATTCTACCACCTTTTTCATAATATCATCAACCGATTCAGACACCACGTACTTTTTCCCGTTTGTAAGGGTTATAACCGTATCCGGAGTGGATTCAACAGTTTCAATCCAGTCACAGTTAAGGACGAATTCCTTTTTATTAAGACGGGTTACTTCAATCATCGTCTCACTCCTTTCCGGAGTATATGTCCGGCTGTTCAGCCATTTATGCCGGAAACCGGATGATGGAATCCGGTTCCCGACACCTTTCCGTTACACTATAAACTCTGCATTATCTCTTCATGTTTGCAAGCTCCTGCAGTATTTCATCAGATGTTGTCATAACACGGCTGTTTGCCTGGAACCCGCGCTGCGTAACTATCATTTCGGTGAATTGCTGGGCAAGGTCGACATTTGACATTTCCAGCGTTCCGGGATTTAATGCGCCGGCCCCTTCCGTGCCCGGCTTAAATGCCCTGTTAAAGTCACCTGAGTTAGATGTGGGCAAAAACAGGTTGTTCCCCGCTTTCTGCAACCCCGCGGCGTTATCGAAAACAGCGAGTGCGACAAGCCCGAGAGGCTGCTGACGGCCGTTGCTGTAAACACCTGTTAGAATTCCGTCGCTGCCGATACTGAACGAAACAAGGCTTCCCGGAGGATATCCATCAACCTGTGTCGGTTTTACCGAGCTGTCATCAGCATACATCGATAGTTTCTCCAAATTAAGCTCAAATACGAACTCATCGGTTCCCACACTCGGATCGGGTATTACGGTAATTGGCTGTCTTACATTAAAATCAGGTTCATCGGTAATAATCTTACCGTCGCTGTCAAACTTTATATACCCCGAAGCGCTGCTTCCTTCTTCTTCGGTCTCAAACTCAGCGCCGGCTCCCGTAACCGTATAATACCACGATGTTTCGTTTGCTTCAGAATCAACAAAGTTTTTCCAAAAGTTAACATTCAGTTTATACTCGTTTCCAAGCTTATCGTAAATCGTTAAAGGGACAATAAAATGAGGTTCAAAGTTTGATGTCCCATCGTCGGGTATGCCATCCTGCCCTGCAGTACCATCAGCTCTTACATCATCATTAAGAGAATCCATCGATGCCGTATCAACCGCATTTTCGGTATAACCTCCGACAGGTGCTTTCGTGGCGTCAAGGTTTCCCGACAAAACCGCCTTGCTTGTAACCTGTGCCGCAATAAGGCGCTTGTTCATATTGTATTCGTCCTCGTAAAGGTTTAACGGTTTTATCTCTTCCTGCGTATCAAAAATATAATTGCCTTCGTTGTCGACTTCGTATTTCTGCCATCCAAGCAGGTTCAGCCCTTGTGCGGTAACAATGTTACCAAGCTTGTCGATAGCAAAATTTCCCGCACGCGTGAACATCGGCGTTCCTTCAGTACCTGGGCGTACAATGAAAAAGCCTTCTCCCTCTATCGATAAATCTGTAGGGTTGTCCGTGCGCTGAAGGCTTCCGCGCCCCATTAAAGTGTCGACTGCGTTAACGTTCATACCAAGCCCGATCTGCATCGGGTTCGTTCCGCCCCTGCCGGTGTTCGGATCCGGCGCTCCTGCACCGGACATCGTTTGAGCGAATATTTCAGCAAATGTTGTTCGGCTGGCTTTATAGCCAATAGTATTAACATTTGAGATATTATTGCCTATTACATCCATTTTTGTCTGGTGTGATTTCAAGCCTGAAACGCTTGAAAACATTGATCGCATCATAAAGTATCAACCTCCCCGGGTTACCGCTCCTTCCGTCGTTCCGGAGCGGACAGCCTCCCGATCGGGTCCGGCTGCATAACCCCTTATTCAATATATCGGTTATTAATTAACGATTATTAATGAAACACTCCGTAATCAGTCCGCAAAAACAGCGCCGTCAATGTTCGTAAAAACATTCTCCTTTAACTCGCCGCCGTTAATCGCGGTTACGACGATACGGTTCGTTACATTAACCACAAGGGCCATATTGTCCATAACTACAAGGGTGTTTCTTACTCCTTTCGCATCCGCTTTGTCAACCGCATCCGAAAGCCTTATCCGCTGATTATCGCTCAGGTTCAGATTCCGCGTTTCCATTCTGTGCCGGGCATGCTTTGAAATTTTCACTTCTCTGTCATCAATAAGCTTTTTTTGCAGAATACCGGCAAAATCCGCCGCTTGATTAACATTTCTTTTTTCAGGTTTAGCACCGGCCGGCTTTAGATAAGGTATGCCGGAAACGTGCTTGTTGTTGATAATCATTGGTTTTCACCTCCAACCACTTGAGCGTTTGCGTTTATTCCGTCATCAGCAGAATTAGTAATACTTTCAGAATCTTCGGCGCCATCTGTGCCTTCAATAACGCTTTCCGTTTCTCCGTCCGCGTTTTCCGGTTCTTCAGGACCTTCCGGGTTTTCCGGTGCTCCCGGATCTTCCGGGTTTTCCGGTTCTTCAATCAAACCGGGCATTTTTTCGTCAAGCGCTTTCAGTGTTTGTAGTATCTCCATCAGAAGCTGCTGCTCGGTTGAAAGAAGATCAATCCTGCGTGTTGAAACTATATCCTTCACCGGAACATTTACCTTATCAAGAATTACATGGAAACACTTTTTCTCCTCATCGTAAGTACCGTCTCTCAGAACGCACGCAATCTCAACCGGTTTTCCGGTTTTTGCGTCTTTTGCCTTAAATACAATCTCCCGGCCTTTCATGCCGTCAATGTATTCCTGCTCGGTTTCAAATGCATCTTTACGGATATCCTTAACGCTCAGGATTACTTCATCAAGACTGGCGTAAATACCGTCATCCCCTTTCCATATTGTCGCAACAATACCTTCCATTACGTAAGGAGATTCGTCTTCCACCATTACCGTTTCTGCGGTGCCCAATAATCCAATCAGATTGCTGTAACGTTCAAGTTCAACATTCTCGCGTCCTAATGGAGCATCGGAAACACTTGAGACTTTACCAATCGGAACATCTTCACCGTCCACAACGAGGTATACCTGCCCGGATGCCGATCGTACCGCGGATACTTCGCCTTCAACATACTTAATCTCTCCGGTTTTTTCATCGGGAATAATCGCGGATATATATTTTCCCATTAATGAAAACCCCATTGAGTAAGAAAATGAACTGTTCAGGTTCTGCATCTGTTCAAGTGAACTGAACTGAGCAATCTGAGCGATAAAATCCTGGTCATCCATCGGTTCAAGCGGGTCCTGATGCTGAAGCTGCGTGATAAGGAGTTTCAGGAAAGCATCTTTTCCAAGATCGTTATCAACATTGCGGCTTTCCTTTAGTGCCTCATAAGAACCAACCATTTCGTCAATTGTATTCGTACCTGTTGAATATACCTGTGACATTATGCTTTCACCTCCTTCTTACGCTGTCAGGTCAATTGCCGGCCCTTCCATCTGAATTAATCCTTCCGCAGTACCTCCATACCTGTAGGTATGATGTGCATCGTTTATCGGTGCCGGTGAAGGTACAGGCGTTTTTCTTCCGATAGTTCTTCCGTTGTAGCTTCGTTCATCACTTTCATTTTGTCCGCTCTGGCCGTTCTGTCCAACCGATACCGCAAGACTTTGCAGCTCTACACCGCTCCTTCGCAGAGAATCTTCCAAAAAACGCAGATTGCTTTCAATTACGGCTTTCACCTGTTCATTTTCCGCAATTAAACCGGCCGTTATCTCACCGCGCTCGTGAATAACCCGCAGCGTCAGTTTCCCGAGGCTTTCAGGTTTCAGTCGGATAACCATTTCGGTCCTGTTTTCGCTTAGCAATGTTTCGGCTTTTTCAATTACCTGCCGGATTACTTGATACTCAAATTGTTCCGTTTGCCGCAATCCGGTTGCAGGCGGTTTATCCGCTGTTTGCGCAATGGAAGCCGTTTCGTTCGGAATTTCGGCCGGTGTGCCTGCGGTATTTACAATGAAATCCTGTTTCGTATCGTCTTCCGCCGCGGCAGAAACCTTTGAAATATTCACCGGGCTTTGTTCCTGATGCATTCTTGTTTCACTGTCTGAGCCTTTCTTCCGGCTTTCACCTGCCGCCGGTTCCGCTAAAGGCTTGTTGCCATCAGTGTTTAAAGGCTCGCTCTGCTCCGCGTGTTCAATATCTTCTGCACTTTGCGCAGTGTGCCCGGTGGCAAATTCAGCGGGAATATCCTCAGCTATCTGAAGTTTTAAGGTTTCGGTTTCAAAAAGCATCTTTCGAACAAGTCCATCAAGATCATTAATTAATTCGATAGAAATTTGTTCTTGTCCAATGCTTTCAGCTTCTAATAGACCGTTTTCAAGCATTTGTAAAAGCTTATCGGCAAAAGCGTTTTCAAGCTCAGGTATTTCCGATGTCTTAATTAATTCAACCGCTTCAGTCAGCTTAACTAAAATCTGCTGTTTAAATTCTTCTAAACTAAAATTTGCAGAACTTTTTTCAAGGCTGTCCGGTTCATTCAATGACTGATAAAGTTTTTGAAGGAGCACTAAGATATCGTTTAGAAGTAGTTGAAGCTGTTGAAGCAATTCAATCGGTTCCCGCACAAGTTCATTATCCTGTTCGGATCTAACAGCCGTCGGAGCCGACTCAATATTAGTTGTTTCGGTGCGGTCCTGTTCTCCGCTGCCGGCACAGAAAATGCTTTTCTCGTTTCCGGATATGGCTTTTTCATCAACTGGGCTATTTGAACACTTTACGCGGGTTTGCACTTCCACACGCGGCTCAGCCTTATTCAAAGAAGATACGGTAAAGCCTGCGCGGTGTTTACCCTGTTGTTTTCCGTTGTCAGCTTTTTGCAGCGCATGCATGCTCCTGTCAAGAATTTTTGAAAAGCCATCTTTTATAGAGCCGCGCTTACCTGATAAATTGGCTGATTCCACAGCCGATTGCAGCGGTATCGGCATTGTTTGGCTTGCGTAAAACATATTTTATCACCTCCCTTGTACAGTTAAATAAATTATTTTATCAGCGGCTATTGCCGCTGTTCGACCCAACTAAGTAATAGTGATTCGGTTTTTCCCTAAAGATCAAGCAATTCCATGTGCACTTTTTAACCAGACTCTTTAATGTTCCTGTCGGCAAGCTTCTTCATGAGCTCCGCAGCAAGCGCCGGCTCCATATTTTCCATTATTTCAGCGGAAGCATCCGCTTTCATAAGACTTATTATGTCCAGCACAAGCTCAATATCTTTGTCCTTTAGCTCTGTCAGTACAGCGGCCGCATTTGCAGGTTCCATTTCAGCATATGTTTTTGCCATCGTTTTAATCTGCTGATCCACCGCTTCCTGTTTAATAATCTCGGTATATATTCTCTGTGCGGTTTCAGGGTCAATTCTGTTAAAATAATCCTTCAATCCTTCCGGACTGCCCTGTGCTATAATTTCCGAAACCACTTTCTTATCTTCTTGAAGCTGTACCCTTTCCTTTTCTATCTGCTCAAGCAGTTTTTCATTTTCAAGTTTTACGGCTTCCGCTTCCTCCTTCAGCGAAATTAACTGTTCTCTTTCGTCTTCAAGCTCAAAAATGCGATGATTTGCATGTTCAAGCTTTATAGTCAGATCAGCTTTGTCACTTCGCATTTCGTTATATTTTCTTACCAATTCGGCTTGAGTAAGATGTTTTGGATCGTCAGGATCCTCCCAGGCCGGAAGGGGAGGAAGAGCATACTTAATTACCGGGATTTTTTCCATGCGGGGACGGAAATACTCCCCAAGATTATATATGTTATTTTTAAGTACATAATAAAAAGCCCCTCCGAATACTACAAGTACGATAAGTATTGATAATAGAACGGTCAGCAATCCATGCAAAAACCCTTCAGATCCACCCTTACTATCGCTTCCTTGCTGTGCCGGGGCTTCCACCTTTGTTTTTGTTTTTTCTGCCATGGTCTTCTCCTATGACATTATGTTTTCCTTTTCCTCATTTGTATATTTTGCATAGCTGGCGAGCTCGTCGATGTGTACCCTCTCAATCTTATCCTGTTGTTTTTTGAATTCTATGAGCTCTTTTTCTTTAAGCTTTTCCAGCAGCTTTTTTTCTTTCATTATTTCAATAAGCCTTACTCTAATTTTATCGACATTTCTTATTTCTTCATTAACCCTCTGCTGCTGCAAATCCTCTTTCTCATACATAGACCTTATATACTCAAGCCTTTGCTTAAGCTTCGAAAGCCTTATTTTTCGAACACCGTCTTTTCGGTATTCATTTTCCTGGGAGGCAATAACAAGCTGCATTTCGTTAAGAATGGCCTTTTGGTTCTCAAGTTCACGAATAGCCGCGCCAAGTTCATTCTTAACGCTCTTTTCAAGCTGCCTCTTTACATTAAGAAGTGCCTGCAGCCTGAAATCAAACTTTGCCATAAACACCTCCGATTCATATTTAAACAATGGAAGAGATTTTACAATTCAAATTATTTTTCCGCCACTGCCTTTTCCATTATGTCAAGTGTTTGCTGAAAATCAAATTTTTCTTCCGTTTCCTGGACTAAAAAATCGTTTATCCCATTTATGACCGAAATCGCCCTGTCGATTTCGGGATTGCTCCCGTTTACGTACGCTCCGACATTTATCAGATCCTCGGCATCCCTGTATACGGAGAGATTTTTCCGGATTTCAGCGGCAATTTTTTTATGCCCGTCCAAGGCTATATCGCTCATAACTCTGCTTATGCTTTCAAGAACGTCTATGGCCGGGTAATGGTTACGATGCGCAAGCTGTCTGGATAAAACAATATGACCGTCCAATATGCTTCTTGCGGTATCTGTAACAGGTTCGGTCATATCGTCCCCATCAACAAGCACAGTGTAAAGACCTGTAATTGAACCGTTTCCGGATGTGCCGGAGCGTTCAAGCAGCTTTGGCATTACAGAAAAAACAGACGGGGTATATCCCCGGGATACAGGAGGCTCACCTATTGCAAGCCCTATTTCTCTTTGCGCCATTGAAAACCGTGTAAGAGAATCCATTAACAGCAGCACGTCTTTACCGTTGTCTCTGAAGTATTCAGCTATCGCAACTGCAACAAAAGCGCCTTTTTTTCGTATCAGTGCGGGCTGATCAGAAGTCGCGACAACGACAACCGACCGCTTAAGGCCGTCATCCTGCAGATCGCGCTCCAAAAAGTCCCTTACTTCTCTGCCTCTCTCACCTATAAGAGCTATTACGTTAACATCGGCTTTTGTATTTCTGGCTATCATTCCAATTAACGTGCTTTTTCCGACACCGCTTCCTGCAAAGATTCCCATTCTCTGTCCCTTACCCAGCGTCAGCAGCCCGTCTATACATTTTACACCTAAAGGGAGAGTCTGATTAATCCTTGGCCGTTCCAAAGGGTGCGGAGGATTGTTGTTAACAGGGTAATATCCGGAAATTTCAAGCCTGCCTTTTCCGTCAATCGGGTTTCCAAGGCCGTCAAGTACCCTGCCTAACAGTCCTTCGCCAACACCTACGCTCAATTGTGTTCCTGCTGCAATAACATGGTTCCCCGGACCAATTCCATCCATTTCTCCAAGCGGCATCAGCAGCACACTATTCTCTCTAAAACCGACAACTTCAGCTAAAACTTCCTTCCCCGCCCTTGTATTGATTATCCGGCATAAATCTCCGACATTGGCTTCAGGCCCGTTAGATTCTATGGTAAGCCCGACAACCTTCGTTACCTGGCCTTTAAAGCATACAAACTGCCGCTTGTTTAATATTTTTCTGTATTTATCAAGATTTACGGATATCATCATAATTGCTCCAAAAATCGACTATAAGTTTCCTTTTTAATAACCTTACCCTATAGCGACCTAATAAGACAGTAATAGGCTATTCTTCGGCTCGTATTTCGCCGTCGGACGGTTTATAGCCCAAAAGCTCCCTGAATGCCTGTTCCACAGCCGAAAGCTGAGTTTCAGCACTTGCGTCTATTGAACCGTAACCTGTTTCGATAAGGCAGTCTCCTTTATTAAGCGCATTGTCCTTTTTTATCGTTATCTCGTGGATATTTTCGCTGTATCGAAGCAATTCGTCCTTTTTTTCACTTACATAATCGTAATCTTCAGGACAGACCCTAACGACAACACCATTTGACGGAGAACTTCCCGTTATTGCCGTTCCAACAAGGCTTATAACGGCATCCCTGTTATGTTCGAATTCCATGCCGATGATCTTTCGTGAAACATCGATAATGATATCAATTATATCGCTTTCCAAACCGGCAATTGTATCGTTATAAACCTTTTGTGCCTGTTTTTTTATATCCTCCGCTTCATCAAGCAAAGCTTGGTAATGCTGCCTGGCCAATTGTTCTCCGTTACGGTAGCCTTCTTCTTTTGCTTTCTGTTCAACATTAAACATATGCTGCTCAACTTTTTCTTTGGCCTCTTCGAGCATGTCATTCGCTTTATTCATAGCATCGTTTATTATTTTCTCCGCTTCCGCCCGCGCGGCATTAATAACCGCTTCGGCTTCCTCTTCGGGGTTTCGCGTTCTAAGATCAGGCTGCTCCTTTTTCTCAGGTACAGGCACTGTCTTTTTTGGCCTTATCTGGTACGGTTTTCCCATATTAACCTGGTATTTCTTGTAAACTCCGCTTCCATACAAGTTATACAACTATTTCGTCTCCCCCGCCTCTGGAAATAATAATTTCTCCCGCATCTTCAAGCTTCCGTATAACATTTACAATCTTCTGCTGGGCTTCTTCCACGTCTTTTAACCTGACGGGTCCCATAAATTCTATATCTTCCTTGATCATTTCCGTCAAACGTTTCGACATGTTATTGTATATAACATTCTGAACTTCTTCAGTAGCGCCTTTGAGTGCAATTGCAAGCTGACTGTTGTCAACTTCACGCAGAAAGCGTTGTATGGAACGGTTGTCAAGCTGTAAAATATCCTCAAATACAAACATACGTTTACGGATTTCCTCAGCCAGATCCGCATCCTCAATTTCAAGTGTTTCCATTATGAATTTCTCAGTTCCGCGGTCAACCGAATTCAATACATCCACTATTGCCTGCAGGCCGCCGGTAGCGGTATAATCCTCGGTAACAAGGGATGAAAGCTTTTTTTCCAGCACTCTTTCTACTTCCTTAATAATCTCCGGTGATGTTCTGTCCATGACGGCGATACGCCTTGCAACATCAGCCTGCTTGTCCTGCGGCAGCGAGGAAAGAATAACAGCCGCTTGCTGTGGTTTCAGATATGCCAATATAAGAGCAATTGTCTGCGGATGTTCGCTCTGTATAAAATTCAAAACCTGGGAAGGATCCGCCTTTCGTACAAAATCAAAAGGCCTTACCTGCAGTGAAACCGTCAATTTATTGATAATTTCCATTGTCTTTTCAGTCCCGAGGGCTTTTTCAAGTATGTCTTTAGCATATCCGATTCCGCCTTCGGCAATATATTCCTGGGCAAGACAGATCTGATAAAATTCTTCAAGTATCTTATTCTTATCCTGCGGAGATACACTTCGTATGTTTGCAATTTCAAGAGTTAACTGCTCGATTTCATCCTCTTTAAGATGCTTAAAAATTTGTGCCGAGCGTTCAGGTCCCAATGTTATTAAAAGCATCGCGGCTTTTTCTCTTCCTGTGTATTCCCGCATTTCACCGCGCAATCCATACGCCAACCTGTTCACCCCCAACAACTGTATAAGCGGTATTACATAATTATTGCCGGTATATTAAATTTGTACCCATCGTCAACTGTTTTTTAACGTATCAAACTAGAATACATTACATTAATTTTCAGCAGTCGATACGCTGTATCATATATCAGTCCCACTCTTCAGCCAGCCAGTTCCTAAGCAGCTGCGCTACCGCATCCGGCTTCGACGTAACAAACCTTTCTATCTGTTCCTTCAATTCATTAGTTTCTCCAAGCTCAATATCCGGAAGAGTCATCTTTTGCCTCTCAGGAACAACAAATTGAGGACCTTCGAATGCAGGCTCCGGTTCCGGTTCTTCTTCCCTCTTCTTTCTTGGGACAAGCATTATGGCCATAATAACTAACAGTATAATCATAAGGATATATAAACCATATTGCTCTATAAATCTGTTCAAGTTATCTGCAAACCTCAGCTCAGGTTCAACCTCAGGAACAAGTTTCTGAATGCTGACTGAAATATTGTTTCCCGGTATACCTATTGCATTGCTCGCATCCTGTTTAATTTGTTCTATGTATTCACTTGTAAGGGCATCAGCATTTTCAACGACATGCCCATACCACAGAGTAATAGTCGCTGTTGTTTCGTCCGGTACCAATTTCCCAAGCGCCTTCTGGCTTTCTATTTCTTTTTCATTAAAAAGCCGTTCTTCAAGGTTTTGCTCCTTCTGATAAGAGGATTCACCCGATGTTCCGATCTGATAGGAGGCGGTTCCGGGATTACTGTCTAAACCGGGCGGCTGGCCTCCCTCTCCGCTTTTAAGTTTTTCTTCAAGTGTTTCAAGAGTTTTTACAAAACCTTCTCCGTCACTGTCCGGCGCCGTGAACTGGACTTCCCTGCTGTTTAATGTATCAAAATCAAGGCTGGCGCTGACCGTAACGCTCAGTGTATCGAAATTTGCATTTTGAACCATCCCTATCCGAAAATGCTTATATATTTTCTGTTCCATCTCAAGTTCCCGGTTGCGTCTCATTTCTTCCTGACTTGTAGCTACTCCAATTGAAGAACTGCTTTGTGTAAGGTTTAGAGGGTTTAAAAATTCATCGACAAGAGTAATATTCTCTTTTGGGATCCCTATTGAGGCAGCCACAACTCTTGCTGCCGCTTCTATTTGTTCCGGGGTTAAATTTCCTTTTGTTTTTAATGACACGAATGCCGATCCCTGGTCTTTTTTATTGTTATTCGACGCCCAGTATGTTTTTTCCGGTTTTGTGTATTGCACAGAGGCATCAATCACGTTCTCAAACTTCTTTAGCTTATATACCAGGTTTGTTTGCTCAAACTGCCTCCACAGCTTTGCTTTATCCTCTTCAGTTACGGTAAGTGAAAGTTTCGACCAGCTCTGATCAAATATAACATCAGGGCTTATCAGACCGGCTTCGCTTGCCAGATCAAACTCGATATCGGATTTTTTACGGCTGTCAACATATATTTGATTGCTTCCTTTTTTATAACGGATACCATGCGTATCAAGATAATCAAGAATAGCTTTTACATCATATTCATTGCCGCTTTCAAGAAGCGGGACATAAGTAACCCTTAAACTTATCACGAGCATAAACGCTATCGCTGCCACAATTACTCCCGCTGTAACGTATAATCGTATCCTCTGACCTTTGTCAAGATCCTTCCAGTACTCCTTCAGCTTATCCCATAACTTTGCTAACCCTTCCGGCATTCTACTTCCCTCCAGACAGGTTCATCTTTTGTACTTTAGAATATATAAACTTAAATTCAATGACAGAAAACATGAATTTTCTCATTGAATCAGGTGTAATAACATATATAAAATAATTTTTTTCTAAATCTGCATCCTCATAATTTCGCTGTAAGCATCCAAAACCTTGTTTCTTATCTCAACAATCAGTTCAAGCGATATTGAAGCTTTTTCGGCTGCAATCAGCACAGAGTGAATGTTGTCGGTTTTGCCTGCAATAAAATCTTCAGTAATACCATCGGCCTGTTTTTCAAGTTCGGATACATTCTTAAGAGCTTGCATCATCATATCCCTGAAGCTATTTTGCTCTTCTGCCTGTATACCGGCCGCACGCGTTCTTTGTACCATTGTATCCTGACGCAGCAGCGACAACCCCGAAATATTCATTCATTTTCTCTCCTTTAAACTTTTTTCATATGTTTAGTAAGTGCGCATTAATAATGCTTTCAAGCCATAAGGATACTTATCTTCCAATTTCCAATGCTTTTGAAGCCATTGATTTGGTTGCGTTAATAGCCGTTACGTTTGCTTCATATGCCCTCGATGCTGAAATCATGTTTACCATTTCAGTAACAACATCTACATTCGGCATCTGTACCATTCCATTTTCATCGGCATCAGGATGGCCGGGATCATATACCATTTTAAACGGTGTTTGATCTTCAACAATTCTTGATACCCGCACCCCTTTGCTTTTTAGAAGCTGACGGCTTGCATTTGAAAGATAGCTTGAAAAAGGAGTATTTCCGTCCTGTGCTTCAAATATAACGGTCTTTCTCCTGTACGGGGTGCCGTTTTCAGTTCGGGTAGTGTTAACATTGGCAATATTCTCGGATATTGTATCCATCCTAAGCCGTTGTGCGGTCAAAGCTGACGCGCTTGATTCCAATGCGCTGAAAAATCCCATAATACCTACCTCCCGCGGATAACGGTCCTGATTTTGCTAAACTGGCCGCTCATTCTTTGTATCAGCGTATTATAGCGCAATGTATTCACAGCCAGTTTCGCCATTTCTCTTTCGATATCAACATTGTTTCCGTCAAGCCGATAGCTATAGTTTCTGTGATCTTCAATAACCTTAATATCCCCCGAACCCTTAAGGCGCGATTTCCCATTTGAAATACGGCTGTATTTCATCTCCGAGTTAAGATATTCTTCGAATTTTACTTCTTTTCTTTTATAGTTGGGTGTGTCAACGTTTGCGATGTTTTGTGAAATGATGTCATTTCTCAGCCATGAGGCATCCAATGACTTTTCCAGATTATTCTTTGGAAAAAGTAATTTATTCAGCAACAGTATCACCCCTTAAAGAATATGCATTCCCTTTTTCTTATGTAAACGCTAACTTACGCAATTTATTTAACGCAGAAAAACAATCTATGCATATATTACCATATTGTTTTACAAAATACAATAAAAGTCCTTTGAAAACATCAAATT
>MTKW01007582.1_pt1 | contig 21781 bp, 40 predicted proteins | sample 1042761 | NCBI WGS metagenome assembly MTKW01 (sample SAMN06205366, study PRJNA360243) | anaerobic digester metagenome | biome: Wastewater treatment plant; feature: Anaerobic digester sludge; material: sludge; isolation source: anaerobic digester fed with sludge from wastewater treatment plant ... | reverse complement strand
CCTTCCTCCACGATCACGCCGCCGTCCATAAAGACAATGTGGTCGGCCAGATCGCGGGCAAAGCCGATCTCATGGGTAACAATGACCATGGTCATCTTCTCCGCTGCCAGGACCTTGATCACTTTCAAGATCTCTCCGGTAAGCTCGGGGTCAAGCGCCGAGGTGGGCTCGTCAAAGAAGAGCACTTTCGGGCTTAAAGCCAGCGCCCGGGCAATGGAGACGCGCTGCTGCTGCCCGCCGGACAGCTGGTAAGGGTAGGCGTTTTCCTTGTCGGAAAGGGACATCTTCGCCAGCATCTCGCGCCCGATGGCCAGGGCTTCGGCCCTGTCCATTTTTTGATTGGTGATGAGCGCATCGGTGATATTCTTCATGGCCGTAAAGTGGGGGAAGAGATTGAAATCCTGAAATACAAGGCTGTAGTACTGCTGGATTCTTTTCAAATCCCTGGGAGGAGCATAGACCGCTTTCCCCTGCTCATCATTCCTGACGGCATGCTCCCCCAGGTAGAGCAGCTCTCCCGAATCGATGGTCTCGAGCATGGTTGCGCACCTGAGCAGCGTTGATTTGCCTGAACCCGAGGGGCCGATCACCGCCGTTACCTGGCCCTCCTTCACGGTAATGGAGATGTCCCTGATCACTTCAAGATCGCCGAAACTCTTGCGCAGGTTTTTGATCTCCAGGTATTTCAATGCCACACCCTCTATCTGAAATAACTCATTTTTTTCTCGAACCATTCCATGATTGCGGCTACTATATAATTAAATATATAGTAAAATATACCAGCTGCAATGTAGGGAACCATGGTCGTCTGGGCCGAAGCCAGGGCCCGGGCGGTGGTAAACATTTCCGTAACGGAGATCACGTAGGCCAGCGAAGTGTCCTTGACCAGGGTGATCACCTCATTGGTGACGGGCGGCAGGATACGCTTTATGACCTGGGGGAGGATGATCCTCATAAATGTCTGGGTGGGGTTGTACCCCAGCACCTTTGCGGCTTCATGCTGCCCCAGAGAGATGGATTCGATGCCGCCGCGGTAGATCTCGGCAAAATAGGCCGCGTAATTCAGGATAAAACCGATAATTGCCGCCACCAGCCTGTAGCCCCGCGGCATGGTCAGCCCGAAGATATAGTAGGGGCCGAAATAGACCACCATGAGCTGCAGGACCAGGGGGGTGCCCCGCATGATGGAAATATAAACCTTCATNNNCCCAGGGGAAGGGAGAACAATAGGGTCAACACAAATATTTCTACAGATAAGACCAGGCCCTCCAGCAGCTTTAACAACATCACCGATAGCGCCACTCTATGTCTGCTCCTTCGCGATCCCTGATAAAAGAAGGGCTATCCTCAAAAGCGACAGCCCTTCCTGAAAGCAAAAGTCACTTCACTTATTTGCCGATTACGGTAATATCCTTGCCGAACCATTTGATGGAGATCTCGGCCAGCGTGCCGTCGGCAGCCATATCTTCCAGGGTTTCCTGTACCTTGTCTCTCAGGGCTGTATTTCCCAGCAGAAACCCAACGCCATAATCCTCCTCGGCCAGGGTCTCATCAAGAACAAAATACTTTTCTGCTCCTCTTTTTTCGATCTGGAACCTGGCAAAGGTCTCATCCATGGCCACGCAATCAACAGCGCCGGACTCCAGATCCATCAGGCAGGCGTTGTAATCGGGAGCGGTAACCAGCTTCTCGAATGTATCGGTGATGTCCGGCCTTTCCGCCAGGGCGGTTTCGGCGCTTGATTCGATCTGGACGGAGACAACCTTGCCGGCCAGGTCAGCCAGGTTTTTGATCCCCGAACTGGCCATAACCACAAAGAGCTGCTCGTTGGACATGTACGGTGTGGTCCAGGTATAACCTTCTTCCCGACCCTGCATGGTAAAGCCGTTCCAGATGCAGTCTATGTTCTTCACCTTTAGTTCAGAATCCTTGGAATCCCAAGCGATGGGCTGCAGAACCAGTTCCCAGCCGCAGCGCTCGGCCACCTCGGCAGCCAGATCCAGGTCAAACCCGGTAAACTCGCCGTCGTCACCAACGTAGCCCATGGGGGGAAAGTCCTGATCAAAACCCACCGTAAATTTGCCTTCCTCGACAGTTAAAGCATCACCTGCGCCCTCTCCGCCGGGCTCTTCAGCACCGTTCCCCTCTTCCGCGGGAGTGCAGCCCACCAGGAAAACTGCCAGTAAAAACACCGCCAAAACGATCAATAACTTTTTACTCACCAGTAAAAACCCCTCTTTCAGTTTTGTGTATTTACAGATTAATTCATTATACCAGAAAAGCTAAACAAATGTAAAGCAGCACAGTACCGATCTTTTTGTTCATTCCCGGGGGTAAATGATCGCATCCCCCGGGAGCGGGTAATTCCTGCAAAACGATATTGTAATACAATTTCGGAGCGCACTGACTGCAGAAGCAATAGTTACTTGCAGATAGACCAAGCACATCGCCGAAGCATGGAAAAACGCTGTAAAAGCATTCTTTTGCCCCCGTTGGTTAACGCTTGGAGAATTGTGGCGCCCGGCGGGCTTTTTTCAAGCCGTACTTTTTCCGTTCTTTCATGCGCGAATCGCGGGTCAGGTAGCCGCTTCGTTTAAGCACAGCGCGATAGCCGGGTTCCAGATGCACCAGCGCCCGGGCGATGCCGTGGCGAATGGCTCCTGCCTGTCCGGAAAAACCGCCGCCATGAACTCTGGCAATAACATCGAAACGGTCAAGACTGTCAGTAGCCACAAGGGGCTGACGCACTATCAACTTCAAAGTCTCCAGTCCGAAGTAGCTGTCCATATCTTTTCCATTTATGGTGATCTGACCGCTTCCCGGAATCAATCTTACCCGCGCTACAGATTCCTTGCGCCGTCCGGTAGCAATGGAATGAATTTCACTCAACAGCAGGGCCTCCTTCCTCATTCACTTCCGGCCCTTCGCCCCAGAGCAGGGGTTTCTGCGCCTCATGGGGGTGCTGATCATCGCGGTATATCCGCAGCTTCTTCAACATCGCCCTTCCCAGCCGGTTGTGGGGCAGCATCCCCTGTACAGCCAGGTACATGACCCGCTCCGGGTTTCTGCCCATCATCGTGGCGCAGTTGATCGCCTTCAAGCCGCCGGGATAGCCGGAATGGCGGTAATAAATTTTTTGTTCCATCTTTTTTCCCGTTAACACAACCCTGGCCGCATTCAGCACGATCACATGGTCCCCGGTATCAATATGGGGAGTATAAATAGATTTATGTTTTCCCCTCAAAAGACCGGCCGCCTCCGAGGCTACCCGCCCCAGCGGACGGCCGGCGGCATCTATAATATACCAGCGGCGCTCGATTTCGTGGGGTTTGGCCATATAGGTGGTTTGCATCGCTTTTTCCCCCTTAAACTCCATTCAGCACAAAATTAATTCTAATACACGCCCCTGCCGCTGTCAAGCTAAAAATGGGAAAGCAGAGGCTTTAAGAACAGTCCTGTCTCAATAATATACTTTTTCCAGGCAAAGTCCATGCGGGGGGGCGGTCGGCCCGGCCGCCCCCGGATTTCGTCCCTCCAGCGCAGCGGCAACAGCGGCGGGCGGCAGTTTCCCCCGGCCTACCCGAATCAGGCTGCCCGCCAGCATCCGGGCCATCCGGTAAAGAAAGCCGCTGCCTTCAAATATCAATCGGAGCAGTTTCTCCTCAGAATTTTCCTCCAGCCCCACGCGGTAAAGGGTGCGCACCGTGCTCCGCATGGGGCTGCCTGCAGCCTGGAAGGCCTGAAAATCGTGACTTCCTTCTAGAAGGCGAGCCGCCTCCGCAACATCCGTAATGCTGAAAGGTCCGCCATAGTGATAGGAATAGAGCCGGCGCATCACCTGCGGATAAGGAGCCCGGTCAAGGGTATAGCTGTAGCGCTTCCGCGAGGCACTGAAACGGGCATGAAAATCCGGCGGTACCACCGCCGCATCGTACACAACTATGTCGGCAGGCAGCAGGGCATTGAACGCCGCAGGCAGGCGCCCGACCGCTATTTCGAAAGGCGCATCGTAATGAGCCGACTGGCCGCGGGCGTGCACCCCGGCGTCGGTCCGCCCCGCCCCATAGATGCGCAGCGGTTCCTTGTAGATTGCCGCCAGCGCTTTTTCCAGCTCATCCTGGATCGTGGGCGCATTTATCTGGCTCTGGAAACCGCCGTAGCTGCTGCCGTCATAGCTGATACCAAGACAGATACGAGTCATGGGCACCACCTGAATCCCTGGTAATTAATAACCGGAGAACTGAACCCTGCTGAAGTTCCCTTTTGCCGCTTTTATATGCGGAAAACAACAACGGCTGCAAGCACGGCCAGGGCGAATATAAGTGCGGCCCAGTCAGCAGCCGCCACCGGCTCCTCTCTCATGCGAGTCCGCACAGCACCGACGCGGTAACCGCGCGCCTCCATGGCCAGGGCCAGTTCATCGGCCCGGCGAAAAGCGCCGATGAACAGGGGAACCATGAGCGGGGCAAACCTCCGGGCGCGGCTGAAAAAACCTCCCTCGAAGTCGGCCCCCCGCGCCATCTGCGCTCGCAGCAGCCGCTGACTTTCCTCGCTAAGCGTGGGAATGAAGCGCATGGCAATATTCATGATCATCGCTATTTCCGCCGCAGGAACACCCACCCTGCTCAGCGGGCTGATGAAAAATTCTATCCCATGGGACAGGGAAAGGGGCGTTGTGGTCAAAGTCAGAAGTGCGGTCATGATAACCAGCCCCACCAGCCGCATGATCATAAAGAGCCCTGCAGCAACACCGGCCTGCTCTACCGTCAACGGACCCAAACGAAGCAAAACGACTCCGCCCTTGGTGAAAAAGAAGTATACGATTATGGTAAACAAAATGATGTAGAGCACCGGCCTGAGCCCGCTCACCATGTAAAGAAGGGGTACCCGCGCTGTGATGAAGGCCAGCAGAAGAAGAATGATCAGCAGCCCCAGTCCGGTGAGCGTTTTCAAGGTGAAGAGAACGATCAGAAACAGCAGCAAGACCAGCAGCTTGAACCGGGGATTGAGCCTGTGCAAAAAAGAGCTGCCCGGAAGATAGCGACCCAGAGTGATGCTGCCGTTCATTTCCCGGCCGCCCCCCGCCACCAGCAGTTGATCTCCCTGCGAGCCTCTTCAATTGAAAACAGCGCTGTTGAAAAAGGCAGCCCTGCCGCCGCCAGTTCATGCATCAGCTCTGTCACCGGAGGCAGCGCCAAGCCACGGCGGCGCAGCTCTTCTACACGCGAGAACAGCTGCGAGGGGGAGCCTTGCATAACAATCCTCCCTTGCTCCAGAATCATACAATTATCAGCCAGCGATGCTATCTGCTCCAATCGATGCGTTACCGCCACCACGGTAAGGCCCCGGCCCTGGTTAAGCCCCTTCAACAGGGCGAACAGCTTCCCCTGCCCCGCCTGATCCAGTCCTGCGGTGGGCTCATCAAGGATTATGGCCCGGGGCTGCATGGCCAGGATTGCCGCAATGGCGGCAAGACGCTGCTGGCCCGCGCTTAGCTGAAAGGGTGATCTCCTTCTCAGATCGGGTTCATTCAGCCCGACCTGCTGCAGCGCCAGCTCTACCCGCTCCTTTACTGCCGCAGCGGAGAGGCCATAATTGCGCGGAGCAAATGCAATTTCATCAAACAGGGTTTCGGCAAAAAACTGTTTTTCGGGCTCCTGAAAAACCAACCCCAGGGTACGGCGCAGCTCCAGCAGTTCCCTGCGTTCGTACTTCAGAGGCTCTCCATTGATCAAAACCCGCCCCGCACTTGGGCGAAGCAGTCCGTTGAAATGCTGCAGAAGCGTGGACTTGCCCGAACCCGAAGGCCCCAGGAGCACCGTAAAACTGCCCCGCTCGATACGCAGATCTACACCATGCAGCGCCTTGACCGCAAAAGGGCTTCCCGGCAAATAGGTATAGGTTAATTTTTCTGTGCAAATAAGCATATCTGTTCCACCAGCTCCCGGTTATGCAGCAAGCCCCCGCAAAGGGGAAAACCGTCCTCACGCAGCAGGTAGGCAAGTTCTGCCGCTGCGGTAGTCCTCAACCCCAGGCTGCGCAGCAGGGGCAAATCGGCAAGGATTTCCGACGGCGGCCCCTCCCTTGCCAGGCAGCCCTGATCAAGGACCAACACCCGGCGGGCCCGAGCCGCCTCCTCGGGAAAATGAGTCACATGAACTACGGTGATTCCCTGCTCCCGGTTCAGCATCCGCACTGTTTCATTTACCGCAGCCTGGCTCTCCGGATCCAGCATGGCTGTAGGTTCATCCAGCAGCAGGCAGCGGGGGCTGGCAGCCAGTAAACCGGCAAGGGCCACTTTCTGTTTTTCACCGCCCGAAAGCAGGTGCGGCGGGAATTGGGCAAAATGTGAGATGTTTAGCAGTTCCAGTACGGCATCAACGCGGCGGCGAATTTCCGGAGGCGGGACAGCCATATTTTCAAGACCAAAGGCGACATCTTCTTCCACCGTGGCTCCCACGATCTGGTTGTCGGGGTTCTGAAAAATCATGCCGCAGAGAGCGCGAATGCGGGGGATCGCCGCTTCGCTGGAGGTTAAAGTTCCGCCAACGCAGACTTTGCCGGAGCCGGGGCGCAGCAGCGCATTGAAATGTTTAAGCAGGGTGGTTTTGCCCGATCCGTTGGGGCCGATCAGAGCCACATACTCGCCCTCATATATTTTTAGGTTTACATTGCCCAGGGCGGGCGGGGAATTTCCAGCCTGTCCCGGATAGGTGAAGGTAAGATTTTTTGTCTCCAGAAGAATTTCGGGCATTTGAGATTCACCTCGGTTTTACGCTGCCTCCAGGCTGGTGTGGGCGAGCAATGCTCGCCCCTGCAAGAAGGCATTCCCGCAATAAGGACCCCAAACTCCGATCCCGGCCACAGTTGCGGAGGCACGGGCGAGCAACAAAGGGGTATGCCCGCAATACAATACTCACCATGCAAATGCAAAATTGAGAGGGCTCAAGTAACGGCGCATCCGGCGCCGCAGCTCACTGCTCACCTCTCAATTCACATGCCCCGCACTGAAGAATGCCGGTTCGCTGAATCCGCTATACTACCAGTTCGATAATTACCATCGGAGCGCTGTCGCCGCGGCGCGGTCCCTTGGGAACAATGCGCGTGTAGCCGCCCTCCCTGACCTCACACTTTGGCCCGATTTTTTCAAACAGCTCTGTCACCACAGTTTCGTCGTACAAAAAAGCCAGAGCCTGGCGCCGCGAATGCAGGCTGCCCTTTTTGGCCAGAGTGATCATCTTCTCGGTAAGCGGCTGAATCGCCTTTGCCTTCGCGGCAGTGGTTTCTATCCGCCCCGCCCGCAGCAAGGCTGTCACCTGGGCGCGAAACAGCGCCTTTCTGGGACCGCTTTTCCGGTTAAGCTTCTGGTAGGCCATCTCGTTTCCCTCCTTACTGTGCTTACTCCCCGCTTTTACTCAGGCTGAAGCCCAGTTCGGCCAGTTTTCGTTCCACTTCTTCAAATGATTTTTTACCCAGGTTCCGAACCTTCATCATCTCTTCCTCGGTCTTGCGCACCAGCTCGCCTACCGTATTGATCCCCGCACGCTTGAGGCAGTTGTACGAGCGCACCGAAAGATCCAGATCCTCGATCATCATCTCCAGACGCTGTTCGCGGTCTTCCTCTTCCCTCTCCTCCAGAGGATCGGTTTCATCGATTTCCTCGGTAAGATTCAGGAATATGGAAATTCGCTTGCTCAATACCCGCGCCGCCTGGCTGACCGCTTCGTCGGGCTTGATACTGCCATCGGTCCATACCTCCAGCGTGAGCTTGTCAAAATCTGTTACCTGCCCTACCCGGGTATCCTCAACCTGGTAATTGACCTTGCGTATGGGCGAAAAAATGGAATCAACGGGGATCATCCCGATAGGCTGATTCGCCGCCTTGTTCCTTTCCGCAGGCACATAGCCGCGGCCTTTTGTTGCCGTCATCTCCATCCTCAAATGCGCCTTCTCTTCAAGTGTGCAGATAGGCAGCTGGGGGTTCAGGATCTCCACCCCTGCCGGGGCCTGAATATCCTTGGCCCGGACCACACCGGGTTTATCCGTATCGATGACCAGGTTCTGGGGTTCGGAGTCATGAATCCTCATGGACAGGGACTTCAGATTGAGGATTATCTCGATGGTGTCTTCCAGCACCCCGGGCAGAGTGGAAAATTCATGCAGGGCGCCGTCGAACTTCACGTTTGTTATCGCCGCACCAGGCATGGAGGAAAGGAGCACCCTGCGCAAGGCATTGCCCAGCGTGATCCCGTACCCTCTTTCCAGGGGTTCGACGATAAACTTGCCGTAAGTGAACCTGTCGTCTTTCTCGACATATTCAATTCTAGGCTTCTCGATCTCAATGGACATACTTAACCCTCCTTCTCGATGGTATTGAGGGCATCGTGACTGCTTAACGGGAATACAACTCCACGATCAGGTGTTCCTCCACCGGAACATCGATCTCCTCCCGTTGTGGTACCCGGATAACTTTACCCTGCAAGTGTTCCAGATCCGCTTCCAGCCAATCAACAGCGCCTTGCCCCTCCCCGGATTCCCGGATCATTTTGAAAATGGGCAGATTCCGGCTTTTCTCGCGCACGGCAACGACATCTCCCGGCCTGGTAAGATAGGAGGGGATGTCAACCTTCCGTCCGTTAACCTGGAAATGACCGTGATTGACCAGGTGGCGCGCCTCTGCACGGGAGCGCCCCAGCCCCATCCGGTAGACCACGTTATCAAGGCGGCTTTCCAGAAGCTGCAGCAGGATTTCCCCTGTCACACCCCTGCGCCGGTCGGCTTCCTTGAAATAGCGGCGAAACTGTCGCTCCAGAATGCCGTAGATCCTTTTTGCTTTCTGCTTTTCACGCAGCTGCTGTCCATACTCGGAAAATTTCTGGCGGGCCTGCCCATGCTCTCCCGGCGGATAACCCTTTCGGCCCACACTGCATTTATCCGTGTAGCAGCGATCGCCCTTCAGGTAAAGCTTATTTCTTTCACGCCGGCATAAGCGGCATACCGCATCTCTGTAACGTGCCATTTAACTAAACTGCACCTCCTTATCTGACAATCTATCGCCAGCTTTTCAATATTTATTGTTTAAACCCGCCGCCTCTTCGGCGGCCGGCAGCCGTTGTGCGGAATGGGGGTCACATCTTTGATCGTGTTCACTTCCAGGCCGGCGGCCTGCAGGGAGCGAATCGCCGCCTCCCTCCCGGCACCCGGTCCCTTCACAAATACCTCAACCTGTCTCATACCGTGCTCCATCGCCGCTTTCGCAGCGGTTTCGGCAGCCAGCTGCGCCGCAAAGGGTGTCGATTTACGCGAGCCTTTGAATCCCACATTGCCGGAACTGGACCAGGCAATACTGTTTCCATTCGTATCTGTAATCGTAATGATCGTATTGTTGAAGGTCGATCTGATATGGGCAATGCCGTACTCGATATTTTTGCGCTCGCGGCGCCTGGTACGTGTCACTCTTTTTTTAGCCAACTTTGTTTACTCCTCCCTCCATCAGATTTCCCACAGCTATTTTTTACGCCGCACCCCTACAGTTTTGCGCGGACCTTTACGTGTACGGGCGTTGTTTTTCGTTGCCTGGCCCCTTACCGGCAATCCGCGCCGGTGACGGATCCCCCGGTAGCAGCCGATTTCAACGAGACGCTTGATATTCATCGCCACTTCCCGGCGCAGGTCTCCCTCGACCTTGTAGTTCTTATCGATAAATTCCCGCAGGCGGTTGACTTCATCCTCTGTCAGGTCGCGCACCCGGGTATCGGGATTGACACCGGTGCGTGAAATAATCTGTGAGGCCCGGCCGCGGCCGATCCCATAGATATATCCCAGGGCAACTGCCACCCTTTTATCCCGCGGCAGATCGACACCCGCTATTCTCGCCAATTGACGGCACCTCCTTCAAGGTAAAAAAAGCTAAACAAAGCTATATTTCCCTTCACTAATTGTCTCTATACCTTTCTAGCCCTGCCTCTGCTTGTGCTTGGGATTCTGGCAGATCACCACTACTTTGCCCTTGCGCCGGATCACTTTGCATTTTTCACACATCGGCTTAACCGAGGGCCTAACTTTCATTGCCGCAACCTCCCTTACTTGTAGCGATAAGTAATCCGCCCCCGCGTCAGGTCATAAGGCGATAATTCTACCAGAACCCGATCCCCGGGGAGAATCCGGATAAAATTCATGCGGATTTTACCTGAAACATGAGCCAGCACCTTTAGACCATTTTTCAGCTCAACGCGGAACATGGCATTGGGAAGAGGCTCGACCACGGTCCCCTCCATCTCCACTACATCTTTCCTCCTGGTCACCAGCTGCTCAATCCTCCTCTTCCGCCGGAGCCAGCTCATCAATGTATCTAATTACCTGGCTATCCGTTAATTTTTCGCTGCGAATCAGATCTTCTATCTCTGCCCGGCGCGAATAGCGCTGCAGATGAATCACATTCTTTTTTTTCGGGCGGGAGAGGGAACGGCTTCGCCCGTTGGAAAGCAGCACTTCCCGCGGACTGATTACCTTTATGACCAGGTAAAGCTTCCCTTTGTCCCGGCCCGCTCTGGAACGGACCAGCTGTCCGGGCTTCAGATCTTCCATTGCGGCGCCTCTCCTTTCCCCGATCAAGGGGCTGTCAAAACAACGGGCCCCTCCTCACAAAGGGCAACACTGTGCTCAAAATGAGCGGAGATGGACCTGTCCCTGGTCACTACCGTCCAGCCGTCCTCCAGCATCTCCACATCGGCTCCGCCCGCATTGATCATGGGTTCGATGGCCAGAACCATACCGGTCTGCAGCTTTGGACCGCGGCCCGGAATACCGATATTGGGCACCTGGGGTTCTTCATGCATCTCTGTGCCGATTCCGTGACCGGCGTAACTGTAAACCACGGAGAAGCGGTTTGCCTCCGCATATCTCTGCACCGCATGGGAGATATCGCCCAGATGGGCCCCGGAGCGCATTGCCGAAATTCCCTCGGCCAGGGACTGCCTGGTTACATCCATGAGCCGCCTGGCCTGGGTGCTGATCCGCCCAACAGCATAGGTGGCCGCAGTATCGCTGTAGTAGCCTTTCAGACAGACACCCACATCAATGCTGATTATATCCCCCTCTTTGAGCCGGCGCAACCCTGGAATGCCGTGAACCACCTCTTCATTCACGGAAGCGCAGATAGATGCGGGAAAACCATGGTAGCCAAGGAAGGCGGGTTCGCCGCCGGCTTCCCGGATAATCCTTTCAGCCCTCTTGTCCAGCTCCGCCGTAGTTATACCGGGGGCAACGAGCCCCTCCAGCTCCTGCAAAACCCTGGCCGCCACTTTACCCGAATCCCGCATCAGTTCAATTTCGCGGGCCGATTTTAACCTGATCATCTGTACCCCACCTATTTCATGAAACCGCGGTAGCTGCGCATGAGCATATGGCTCTCGATCTGCTTCATCGTCTCCAGGATAACTCCCACCACGATGATCAAGCCCGTCCCGGTAAATATAATATTCATACCGGTAAAACCTTTAAACAAAATAGGAAAAACAGCGATAAATGCCAGTGCAAAGGCTCCCACCGTAGTCAGTTTCGAGATAACCCTGCCCAGAAATTCCGCCGTGGGCCGGCCGGGGCGCAGGCCTGGAATGAAGCCGCCGTACTTGCGGATATTACCGGCAACCTGGAAGGGATCAAATTGCACCGCAGTATAAAAATAGCTGAACCCGATAATCAAAAGAGTGTAAAGCACTGTATTCAAGGGTGTGCCCCAGTCCAGGATAGAGGCTATTTTGGCGGCGATGGGGTGGTTTATAAACCTGACTGCGCTCTGCGGAATCGTAATGATCACAGAGGCAAAAATCACCGGAATCACCCCGGCCATGTTGATCTTTAGCGGAATATGGGTGGACTGCCCGCCGTACATTTTCCGTCCCACGATGCGCTTGCTGTATTGAACGCTGATGCGGCGCTGCCCCTGGTCCATACCCACGATGGCCACAACCAGTCCCAACAAAATGACCATGGTCAGAGGCACCAGGTAAAAGGGTACCTGGCCAAAACGGACCTGCTCGGCAATGAGGATCACACCGCCGGGGAATCCGGCAATAATACCGGCAAAGATCAACAGTGAGATGCCGTTGCCAATTCCCTTTTCCGTAATCAGCTCGCCCATCCACATCAAAAAGGAAGTACCCGCCGTCAGGGAAAGAACAATGATGAAATAAGAGAGAAAATTTTTCTCCGGAACCGCTTCTGCGATCAGGAAGGAGTAACCGATCCCCTGAACCACAGAGATGACCACGGTGCCGTACCGGGTCAGCTGGGTGATTTTTTTCCGCCCGTCAGGATCCTGACTCCAGTCTTTCAGCCTGGGAATAACCATGGTTAAAAGCTGCATAATGATGGAGGCGGTAATATAGGGCATGATTCCCAGGGCGAATATGGTGAATTTCTCAAGGCTGCCGCCGCCGATAATATTCAGGAAACCAAATATTGTATCCTCCTGAAAGAATTTAGCCAGTCTGGCCGCCTCCACGCCGGGGACGGGAATGGCCGAACCGGCACGAAAAACCACAAACATGGAAAGAGTAAAAAGGATCCTCTCCCTTAATTCCTTGATCCGCCACGCTGTAGCCAGGGTCTCAAACAAATCAGATCACCTCGGCTTTTCCGCCCGCCGCTTCGATCTTGGCCTTGGCCTGACCGCTGAAACGATGGGCCTGCACTACAAGTCTGTGCTTCAGTTCACCGTCACCGAGGATCTTCAGGGGATCCCGCAGCGATTTCAGCAAGCCCGCTTCCTTGAGCAGCTGCGGCGTTACCGTTGTCCCCTCTTCAAAACTGTTCAACGCGGCCAGGTTCAACACCGACCATTTCTGCTTGAAAATATTCGTGAAGCCGCGCTTGGGCAGCCGCTGAAAAAGCGGCATCTGGCCGCCTTCAAAACCGCGCCGTGTTTTTGCGCCCGAACGGGCCCCCTGTCCCTTTTGCCCCCGGCCGGCAGTCTTGCCCAGACCCGAAGCAGGCCCCCTGCCTTTTCTTTTGGCCGCGCGCCTGGCCCCCTGCGGGGCTTTTAATTCATGTAGACGCATTTGCGGCACCTCCCTCTGTACTATCTTCGACTTTGACCATAAAGTTGACCGCCTTGATCATTCCCCGCAGCACCGGCGTATCCTTCTGTACCACCGTCTGGCCAATCCTGCTCAAACCCAGTGCGCGCAATGTGCGGCGCTGTTTCGGCCTGCAGGCCACGGGGCTGCGCAAAAGCGTTATCTTCAATTCTTTCGCCATGGCTGATCCCTTTCCTTAACCCAGCAGCTGGGATTCATCAATACCCCGCAGGGCACTGACTTCATCTGCCATTTTCAATGATTTTAGTCCTTCCACCGTTGCATTGACCATGTTCAGGGCATTGGATGAACCGAGCGACTTGGTCAAAATATCTCTCACCCCTGCCAGCTCAAGCACCGCCCGGACCGGGCCTCCGGCAATAACACCCGTCCCCTCGGAGGCGGGCTTCATCAGCACTTTCCCTGCACCAAAACGGCCTTCCACCGCATGAGGGATGGATGTTCCCACCATGGGAACCCGGAACAGCTTCTTTTTTGCATTTTCTATCCCTTTACGGATGGCCTCCGGCACCTCCCCGGCTTTGCCCAGCCCGGCGCCGACAATTCCATTCTGGTCGCCAACCACCACCAGAGCGCTGAAGCTGAAACGGCGCCCTCCCTTGACCACCTTGGCCACCCGGTTGATCTTCACCACTTTTTCCATCAGCTCTTCAGCCGGTTCTATCTTCGACTTCACTGCCACCCCCCCTTTTCTCAAAAGTTAAGCCCCTCCTTGCGCGCAGCATCTGCCAGCGCCTTGACGCGGCCGTGGTACAGATAGCCTCCCCGGTCAAAAACAACCTCTTTGATCCCGCTGTCCAATGCACGCCGTGCCAGCAAAACTCCAACCCTGCCCGCTGCTTCGCAGTCGCCGCCGCGAATTGATTGTTCACGCAGCACCGGGTCCAGGCTGGAAGCGGCCACCAGCGTTCTGCCGGACCGGTCATCAATGAGCTGGCCATAGATATGCTTGCCGCTGCGAAATACATTCAAACGAGGGCAGTCGGCACTCCCGTTTACTTTCACCCGGACACGCTGATGGCGTCTTTTCCGTTTCTCATTGCGCGGCTTTATTTTAATCATCAACTAACACCTCCCGGCTGCAGCTACTTGCCAGTTTTGCCCACCTTGTGGCGGACATGCTCACCGGCATACCGGATTCCCTTCCCCTTGTAAGGCTCGGGCGGAAAGACTTCCCGGATGACGGCGGCAAAATTGCCCACCCTCTGCTTGTCAATACCTTTTATGATGATCTTGTTGGGACCGGGCACCTCTATCTCCATATTTTCCTCGGGCTCGAAGACAACGGGATGAGAAAGCCCCACGTTCAGCACCAGCTTGTTTCCCTGCAGNNTTCTGAATAAGCGTCCTCGTTAAACCGTGCAGCGCGCGGTGCTGCGGACTGTCGGAGGGCCGCTTCACAGCAAGCCGGGCCCCCTCCTGCTCCACCAGCATGGCCGGAGGTATCTCCCCGGTCAGCTGTCCCCTGGGCCCTTTGACAACAATGCTGCTGTTGACTATTTCAATCTGAACCTTTTCAGGTATATCGATCGGTTTTTTTCCAATGCGAGACATGGTAAACCTCCCCGCTCCTTTACCAGATATAACAGATTACTTCCCCGCCACATCCTGTTTTTCGGGCTTCCCGGTCGCTCATCATACCCTGGGAAGTAGAGATAATGGCCACACCGAGGCCACCCAGCACCTTGGGCAGTTCATCCTTGTTCGCATAAACTCGCAAGCCCGGCTTGCTGATCCTTTTCAGCCCGGTGATAGCGCGCCTCGAATCGGGACCATATTTTAAATATATCCTGACAATGCCCTGCTTTTTATTATCCAACCACTCGAAATCCTTGATAAACCCCTCTTCCTTCATGATCTGCGCCATGTGGCGCTTCATGTTGGATCCGGGTATATCCACTGACGAATGCCGGACCATATTCGCATTCCGGATCCGGGTCAGCATATCGGCAATCGGATCGGTCATCACTGCAAACTACCTCCTCTCTTCCCCTCCATCGTCTACCAGCTGGCTTTCCTGACGCCCGGAATTTTTCCCTCGTTGGCAAGTTTACGAAAGCAAAGCCGGCACATGCCAAACTTGCGCAGAAATGCCCGTGGACGGCCGCAGATAGGACAGCGGTTGTAGCGGCGAACTCTGTACTTGGGCTTACGGCCGGCCTTGGCAATCAAAGATTTTTTGGCCATCCTGACCCTCCTTCATATTCAAGCTCCGCCCTCATGCAGCCCGGAATGGCAGCCCCATCAAGGTCAAGAGCTCTTTTGCTTCTTCATCCGTTTTCGCGGTGGTCACCAAAACAATATCCATGCCCATGATCTTCTCTACCTTGCTATATTCAATCTCGGGAAAGATCAACTGTTCCCGCAACCCAATGGTAAAGTTGCCCCTTCCGTCAAAAGAACGCGGCGAGATTCCCCTGAAATCCCTTACCCGGGGCAGGGTCACATTGAAAAGCTTATCCACGAAATCATACATCCGCACACCCCGCAGGGTCACCTTGCAGCCAATGGCCATCCCTTCACGCAGTTTGAAACTGGCTACAGATTTGCGCGCCCTGGTGATCACCGGACGCTGCCCTGTAATCTGCATGAGATCGTCAACTGCGGCATCAAGGGCCTTGGGGTTTTCCTTCCCCTCGCCCACACCCATATTGATCACAACCTTGACCAACCTGGGCGCCTCATAGATATTTTTATAGTTGAACCGCTCCTGCAGGGCGGGCCTTATCTCCGAAATGTACTTATCTTTCAAGCGCGGCATCTTCTACTCCCCCTATTTATCCAGAGCTTCCCCGCATCTTTTGCAGGTGCGAATCCGCCGGCCGTCGGCGGTCAGCCTTTTTGAAATACGGGTCGGCTTGTTGCAGGACGGGCAAAGAAGCATCACCTTCGAGGCTGGCAGCGCCGCCTCCATCTCCCTGATCCCGCCCTGGGGTATTTTTTGAGTGGGTTTGGCATGCTTCTTGATTATATTGATCCCTTCCACCTTTACCCGCCCTTTATCCGGCAAGGCCTGGATCACCTTTCCCTTCTTGCCCTTATCCTTCCCGGAAAGAACGACGACGCGATCACCCCGGCGAATCCTCATTTTCTTCTGTGTCATCCTGTGCCACCTCCAAAACCTCTAAATCACTTCGGGAGCAAGTGAGACGATTTTCATGAACTCCTTTTCGCGCAGCTCCCGGGCGACAGGGCCGAAGATCCTTGTTCCCCGCGGGTTGTTCTGCTCGTTGATGATCACTGCGGCATTTTCATCAAAACGGATATGCGATCCATCCCTGCGATTGAGCCGGCTCCTGGTGCGGACAATCACAGCGCGTACGATCTCGCCCTTTTTCACCACCCCGCCGGGAGCGGCCTCCTTTACCGAAGCAACGATGACATCCCCAACGTGACCCGCCTTGCGCACGGAGCCGCCTACAATTCTGATACAGAGAATTTTTTTCGCGCCCGAGTTATCGGCCACATTCAAGATAGTCTCAGTTTGAATCATTCTTGCCACTCCTTCCTTCCCCGCGACCTGGAGGCAGATGAGAATCTACAGCTGAGATCGTTTGATTATCTCCACAAGACGCCATTTTTTATCCTTGCTCAACGGCCTTGTCTCCATGATCTTGACCATATCACCTGTATGAGTCTCGTTATGCTCGTCATGAAATTTGTATTTCTTCGTCCGCCGGATGATCTTCCCATAGAGAGGGTGACGAGTCGTCCGCATAACGGCCGCAACCCTTGTTTTGTTCATCTTGTCGCTGACTACCCTGCCTGTAAAAACTTTGCTCCTGCCTTCTCTCAAATCATATGCCTCCCTTCACTCCATGGGTTTTATTTCAGGCCCGCTCTCTTTGAACGGTTTTCACCCGGGCGATGCTGCGGCGCACTTCCCTGATGCGCATCACATTTTCAAGCTGCCCGGTGGCTGCCTGAAAGCGGAGGTTGAACAGTTCCGCCTTCAACTCTTTGAATTTCTCCTCCAGCTCCCCATCATTCAATTCACGGAACTCTTCTACTTTCATTCTGCAACACCACCTGCATCGGCCCTTTTAACAAACCTGGTTTTTATGGGCAGTTTATTGGCCGCAAGGCGAATGGCCTCTTTGGCTGTATCCTCCCGCACCCCGGCCAGCTCGAACATGATCCGGCCCGGCTTGACCACGGCAACCCAGAACTCGGGTGAACCTTTCCCTTTGCCCATCCGGGTCTCCGCAGGCTTTTTGGTTACCGGTTTATCAGGAAATATGCGAATCCAGACTTTCCCGCCCCGCTTGATATAACGGGTCATGGCTATACGGGCCGCCTCGATCTGACGGCTGTCAATCCAGGCCGGTTCCAGCGCTTGAATACCGTATTCGCCAAATTGAATCTCCGTCCCGCCCTTGGCTTTTCCTTTCATCCTCCCGCGGTGCTGACGCCGATATTTCACCCGTTTAGGCATTAACATAGTCTAATTTCCCTCCCCTTTACGGTCGAGCCGGTTCCCCTTTTCCGGCAGCACTTCACCTTTGTAGATCCAAACTTTGATTCCTATGCGACCGTAAGTGGTATGAGCCTCGGCGAAGCCGTAATCTATATCCGCCCGCAGGGTCTGCAGCGGCACCGTCCCTTCACGGTAGCTTTCACTGCGCGCCATCTCGGAACCGCCGAGGCGCCCCCTGCAGGAGATTTTCACTCCCTTTGCACCGGCCCGGATTGACCGGAACATGGACTGCTTCATGGCCCTGCGAAAGGCAATCCGCCTTTTCAACTGCCCGGCCACGCTCTCTGCAACAAGGTACGCATCGAGGTCGGGATTTTTTATCTCGATGATATTCAGATGCACCTTCTTGCCCGTTTGCTTCTCCAGGTCCTTGCGCAGCTGCTCAACCTCCGAACCGCCGCGGCCGATAACCATACCCGGTTTGGCGGTATGGATATGGATGCGCAGCTTGTTGGCGGCTCGCTCCGTCTCCACCCGTGAGACGCCGGCGTTCTCCAGTTTTTTACGGATATAATTGCGAATGGCCAGATCCTCATGAAGCAGTTCGGTGTACTTCTTATCTGCAAACCACCGCGCATCCCAATCCCGGATGATGCCGATGCGAAAACCTATAGGGCTCACTTTCTGTCCCATCTCTAAACCCCCTTTCTCTCCCTGACTACTACCGTGATATGGCTGGTAGGCTTGCGAATCAGGTAACGCCGCCCCCTGGCCCGCGGCCGGATCCTTTTGAACACGGGCCCCTCATCGACGAATATCCGATCCACATAGAGCCTTCCACGTCTCAGATCAAAATTGTTTTCCGCGTTGGCTGTAGCAGACTGAACCACCTTGGCCACGATCGCTGCAGCCCGGTTGGGGGTGTAGCGCAGGATGCTCAGCGCTTCATCAACATCTTTACGGCGCACCAGATCAACCACGGCCCGCGCTTTGCGCGGCGCAATTCTAATAAACCGGGCTTCTGCCCTCGCTTCCATGTTCAAACAACCTCCTCTGTCCTACCTCAACGCGGTGGAGCGCTCTGTATGATGGCCGTGCCCCCGGAAAGTACGGGTCGGCGCGAACTCGCCCAGTTTATGCCCGACCATATCCTCGCTGATATAAACAGGAATATGCTTACGCCCGTCATGAACGGCGATGGTGTGACCAACCATTTCCGGAAAGATGGTTGAACGCCGGGACCAGGTCTTGATTACCCTTTTTTCTTTTCTTTCATTCATGCTCTCTATTCTGCTCATGAGACGCTCTTCGACATAGGGTCCTTTTCTAAGTGAACGAGCCATATTCTCAACCTCCCTTCAGATCACGGCAATGAGATCTATTTCTTGCGCCGGCGAACAATATATTGATCGCTCGCCTTTCCCTTCTTGCGGGTCTTGTATCCCAGTGTCGGTTTGCCCCATGGTGTCACCGGGCTTTTCAACCCTATGGGCGCCTTCCCTTCACCGCCGCCGTGCGGGTGATCCACCGGGTTCATGGCCGAGCCCCGCACCATGGGACGGCGGCCCAACCAGCGGCTGCGCCCGGCCTTGCCGACACGGATGTTCTCATGCTCCAGATTCCCCAGCTGACCAATGGTGGCCCTGCAGTCAAGCAGTACCAGCCTCACCTCTCCCGAGGGAAGACGCAAATGTCCGTATTTGCCTTCCTTGGCCGCCAGCTGCGCCGCAGATCCGGCGGAGCGGGCAATCTGTCCTCCCGCGCCGACTTTCAACTCGATGTTATGCACAAAGGTCCCCACCGGGACAGACCGCAGCGGCATGGCGTTTCCGGGCCGGATTTCCGCCCGCTCCCCGGACATAACCTTGTGTCCTGCCTGCAGCCCCAGCGGCGCCAGAATGTAGCTTTTTTCGCCGTCGGCATAATGCAGCAGGGCTATATTGGCCGAGCGGTTGGGATCATACTCGATCCCGGCAACGGTGGCGGGGACATGATCCTTGGTCCTCTTGAAATCAATGATCCTGTATTTGCGCTTATGCCCCCCGCCGCGGTGGCGCGCTGTAATCCTGCCATATACATTTCGCCCGGCGCTTTTCTTCAAAGGTGTAAGAAGGGATTTCTCGGGTTCTTTTTTTGTAATCTCTTCAAAAGTCCTTCCCGTGTAAAAACGACGTCCCGGCGATGTTGGTTTATATTTTTTCAGAGCCATCTTCCGCCTCCTCCTTCCTAGCGGCCTTCGAAAAGCTCGATGGTCTTGCTTCCTTCAGCAAGGGTAATAACCGCTTTTTTCCACCGAGGTTTGTATCCATAGGGATAACGGCCGAGACGCTTCTTCTTACCCGGATAATTTGCCGTATTGACCGACTTGACCTTGACGTCAAAGATCTCCTCAAGCGCTCGCTTTATCTCTATCTTGTTTGCTTCCCGCAAGACCACAAATGTATACTTGTTCTCCTCGAGCAGCTTTGTTGACTTCTCTGTAACAATAGGGCGGACAATGATATCACGGGGATCTTTCATTCTCCGAACACCTCCTGCACTTTCTCCAGCGCCTCCTGCGAGAGGATCAGGAAGTCATGGCTCATGATATCAAGGGCATTCAGCTGCGGTGCGGTAAGCGTCTTCACTCCCGGCAAATTCCGGGAGGATTTGATTATATTTGGATCAGGCCGGGCAGTAACAATGAGCGCCCCTCCCGGGACCTTCAAATTTTCCAACAGGCGCACCACAGCTTTTGTCTGCGGCTGATCAATCTTGAAATCATCTACAACGGCAAGCCTGCCCTCACGGGCTTTCGAACTCAAAGCCGATGAGAGAGCCGCCCTGCGAATTTTTTTCGGAATCCGGCCGCCAAAGCTGCGCGGATGGGGTCCAAAAGTGACAGCTCCCCCCACCCAGATGGGTGAGCGTGTGCTGCCGTGTCGGGCCCTGCCTGTGCCCTTTTGAGGCCAGGGCTTGGCTCCGCCGCCGCGAACAAAACCGCGTCCTTTTGTAGAGGCCGTACCCTGGCGGCGTCTCGCCCTTTGGGCGACAGTAGTATGATAAAGCGCTCCTTTTTTCAGGGGAGCATCAAAGAGGGCGGGCTGAACCTCGACCTCTCTTAACTGCTCGCCATCCCGGTTATATAAATTCAACTTGGGCATGATCAGGGCTTCTCCTTTCATGGTCGCTCGCTTATGCCTCTTTCTTGGACGATTTTTTTATTTCTACAAGTCCGCCTCGCGGGCCGGGGACGGAGCCCCTGACCAGCAAGATATTCTTCTCCCCGTCGGACTGGACCACTTTCAAGTTCTGGACAGTCCGCCGCCGGCCTCCCATCCTCCCGGGCAGGGGCCGCCCCTTGAATACCCTGGCCGGGTCAACAGCACCGAGGGAACCGGGACCGCGGTGGTAACGCGAACCGTGGGTCCGTGGGCCGCGGGAAAACCCATGCCGCTTGATGGAACCTGCAAAGCCCTTTCCCCTGGAGACAGCGCTGACATCAACGTAATCTCCCGGTGAAAAAATGTCGGCCCGCAGCTCCTGGCCGGGCGAAAACCCGGAAAGGTCGTCTACTCTGAATTCCCGCAGATAGCGGCACGGCTTTACCCCGGAACGCTGGAAATGGCCGCGCAGGGGCTGATTGACCCGCTGCTCTTTTCTGCCCTGGAATCCCATCTGGACGCTGGTATAGCCATCGGGATCAGCGCTTTTGACCTGGGTGATATAGCATGGCCCCGCCTCCAGAACCGTTACCGGTACAGCGTGCCCCTCTTCGTTAAATATCTGCGTCATACCTATTTTACGCGCAAGTATGGCCTTGGTCATAATGCGACGACACCTCCTGCTTCAACAACCTACAATTTGATCTCAATATCCACCCCTGCAGGGAGATCCAGCCTCATCAAAGCGTCGATAGTTTTCGCCGTTGGATCGAAAATATCGATTAAGCGCTTATGAGTACGCATTTCGAACTGCTCCCGGGAATCCTTGAACTTGTGCGGAGCCCGGATCACGGTATAAAGGCTCCTTTCGGTGGGCAACGGTACCGGCCCCGATACCTCGGCTCCGGTCTGCTTGGCCGTCTCCACAATTTTCCCGGCGGATTGATCCAGCAGCTGGTGATCAAAACCCTTCAACCTGATGCGGATCTTTTGGTTAGCCATACAAATGCCTCCTTCTCAACGCTCCGTGAAGTTCCCCGGTAATGACCGGCGGCGGACTTTACTCCGTTACCTCCGTGACCACGCCGGCGCCCACGGTGCGGCCTCCTTCGCGGATGGCA
>MTKW01018420.1_pt1 | contig 21796 bp, 17 predicted proteins | sample 1042761 | NCBI WGS metagenome assembly MTKW01 (sample SAMN06205366, study PRJNA360243) | anaerobic digester metagenome | biome: Wastewater treatment plant; feature: Anaerobic digester sludge; material: sludge; isolation source: anaerobic digester fed with sludge from wastewater treatment plant ... | reverse complement strand
AAGCACCGTTTTTTGGTGCTTATGTTTTGTTTATTTTAGGACATTTTCAAAAACGCTTGACACAAAAATAATAAATTTCCATTTTGTAATGTCTGAACACTATTCCCGCGGGTCCTGCTTCGGAAAACAACTCAGGATTGACCTCAAAAAACTTGCACATTAGTTAAAAAGCTCGCAGAATTATACCAAAAACACAGCGTCGCCAAGGAAACGAAATACGCCTGAACAGTATATTATAAATGGGAAAAAATAACAAAGTGTATGCTTGCATATTTGCCCCCGTTGTTATAAAATAAGACGGAAGAGTGCATTTTCCATATTGCATTTGAATAAATAATATATGGCACGCATGGAATGTGAGTGCCGGTTTTATCACAGACAGGAAGTAAAAATTTCCGAATTACATACAATATCTATTAATATAATATTTTTTTACAATGAGGTGTTTAATTGGGTGCGTTAATAGATAAACTGAAGGAGGTACTGGCATCTGTTTTGCCGATAACGGCAATAGTATTGATACTCCATTTTACTATAAGCCCATTGGATTCTTCCATGCTGTACGCTTTTTTGCTGGGCTCGGTGTTGGTCATTATTGGGTTAACGATATTTCTGTTTGGTATAGATCAGGGTTTGGAACCGATAGGTCATGGCATCGGTAATGCTTTGACTCACTCAAAAAGTTTTGCGGCAATAATTACTATTTGTTTGGTTCTGGGGTTCTTCATCTCATATGCCGAGCCGGATCTGCATATTCTTGCCGGCCAGGTGGACAGCGTGACCTCAGGACAATTTGATCAGACACTGATGGTAATTGTTGTTTCAGTAGGGCTTGGTGTAATGATGACATTGGGAATGCTTCGCATATTGAAAGGAGTTCAGCTTAAATATGTATTTACCGCTGCATATGGCTTAATTCTTATTTTGTCTTATTTTTCTTCTTCCGATTTTATTGCTATTGCATTTGATGCTTCCGGGGCGACGACAGGCGCGATCACCGTTCCTTTTATGTTAGCTATGGCCGCCGGTATCTCGGCAATGAAATCCAAGTCCAGCGAAGCAGATAATTTTGGCCTTGTTGGCATTTCATCGACCGGAGCAATCCTTGGAGTTCTGGTTACAGGTTTAATATTTGGCATAGATAAACTTAACGGTACATTGCCTGAGCAAACTATTACCAGTTCTGGCCTGTTGGATATATACGGTTCCAGATTTCTGCCGCTTGCTTGGGAAGCACTAATTTCGCTTTTACCGATAATAATAGTATACATATTGTTCCAGATTTTTTCATTTAAGCAGAAGATAAGCCGGGTGTTCGACATCGCGCGAGGCTTATTTTTAACATTTTTCGGTCTGGTGGTATTTTTACTGGGCGTAAACGGCGGTTTTATGGCAGTCGGCACGCAGCTTGGCATTCAACTTGCTACAATGGACTCAAAAGTCCCGGTAATGATTGTATCACTTTTCCTTGGGCTGACAACCGTACTGGCCGAACCTGCTGTCCATGTTTTGACAAACCAGGTTGAAGATGTTACAGGGGGGTACGTCAAGCGCTCGCTCGTTCTCGTTTTCCTCTCTATTGCAGTGGGGCTTTCTATTTTTATGTCTGCCTTACGAATTTACCTTCCAAATCTCCAGTTATGGGTATATTTACTGCCTGGGTTTGGTATTTCTGCTATTTTAGCCTATTTTGTACCTGAATTGTTTGTTGGCATGGCTTATGATGCTGGTGGTGTTGCATCCGGTCCTATGACCGCAACCTTCTCTTTGGCTTTTGTTCAAGGTATTGCAGCTCAGGTTCCTTCAGCTGATCTGGTAGCGGATGGATTTGGAATGATTGCGATTGTTGCTATGATGCCGATTATTGCATTAGAATTATTAGGTGCACTCTATATGATAAAAACGCGCAAGAGCTCAAAGACCAAGAGTTCTAAACAGGAAACAATTGGAGGTAATCATGGATAAGCAAGACTGTGCTCTGAATGATGGGAATATTCAGTTGCTGACATTAATCCTTAGTGAGAATCAAAGTCATAAATGCGTCCGCCTTGCCAAAGAGCAGGGGATTAAAGGCGGGATAATAATCATAGGAAGAGGCACTGTAAGCAATACGGTTTTGAACTTGCTTGGGATCAAAAACCAAAAAAAAGAAATAATAAAATTATTACTAAGAAAAGAAATTACTAAAGAGGTATTGGATTGTTTCGATGAAACACTGCAGCTTTCAAAACCTGGTCATGGCATTGCCTATATTACACCGGTTATATGTGCGGTAGGACTTCCGGAGCAAGAAGCAAATCATAAACAAACCGACTCGAAGACAGTACAACAAACGGAGGGAGAGAGTATGTTCAAAAAACTGACAGTGATAGTTGATCGCGGTATGGCTAATGATGTAATGGATATCGCACGTAAAGCCGGCGTAAAGGGCGGCACAATTCTACATGGACGAGGCGCTGGTGCGGAGATCGACACAAGTCTGTTTGGTGTGGAAATTGAACCGGAAAAGGAACTTGTGATAATCCTGACGCCAAAAGACCTTGTTGATAAAGTGGTAAGTGCTCTGACTGAGGAGCTTGATCTGAATGAACCCGGAAAAGGGATTCTATTTATTGAACCTGTTGTTGATATCCGCGGTCTGATTGAAATGAGTGATAAGTAAATTAAGTCATATTTTTTTAATAAAATGGATAAAATTAAACAGTAGATCAAAAACAGTGGAGATTAAATTATATGCATTTCAAAAAAAATATGTGTGCTTTTTACTGGATATTGCCAAGCTTCTACTATAAATATAGTATAATTTAACATATTTTTTTCTTTATCATATGGCTTTTTTATGCACATTCCACAATAAGCCATAATTCAACTACATCTGTTCACATACCTAATTACTCATATTAAATGAACATATTAATACTGATACTCATACTGATATTAATAAAAGGCGCGATATTTTTATCTCATTTGTCGGCTCTTTGATTATTTCTTCAGAAATAATTGCACCGAATACTTCCAGATATTTAAGGAGGGTTATTGCGTGGAAGATATTGCCGAATTAATTCGCCGTAAAAAACAGCTGTTGTATGACATTAATTGCATCAGGGAGTATATGGAAACCTGGGAATCTAACAGTTATTACCAGGATATGTGTGAGCAAATGAAAAAAGAAGTTGAAGAAATCAACCGAAAACTTCAGGGATACTATAGTTCTCCATATGAGGGGTTTGAAAGGCAAAGATCGGAATTGCTCCAAAGAATCCAAAATTACGAGAAGGAGCTTCTGACATGCAAACGAAAACTGCGTGAAATTGATGAAATAATGGAAACCGTCAACGTAAAATATGAAAATACTTTATTAGTGAAATAGTGAAAAAAGGGGGCTTGGTTTAATGCTTTTGGAAACGGTCAATAAAGAAGCACGCAAAAGTGAAAATATATTAAATGCTCTGTTGGAATACCAGAAAAGCAAGGATACAAACCATATATCCGAAGAAGAACTTGCAAAATTGGCCGAAGAACTTGGTGTTACTGAAAGCAGAGCGTATAGCATAATTACTTTTTATTCTCTTTTTTCTACTCATCCGCGCGGTAAATACATTATTCAGGTCTGCAATGATGTTCCATGTTATGTAAACGAATCCACAAATATACTGGAGGAATTTGAAAATTATCTTGAGATCCGTGTGGGCGGAACCACGCATGACGGAGTTTTTTCGCTTGAGCGAACAAGCTGCCTGGGCTGCTGCAATATGTCCCCGGCAATACGGATAGGCGAAAAAGTATACGGCAATTTATCAACGGATGATATACCAAGAATAATATCAGAGTACAGGAGGAAATACGATGAAGAAATATAATTTAGCTTTTATTACAAGGAACTGCGGGAAAATCGACCCGCATTCCATTGATTCATATATTGAAGCCGGTGGATATGATACGGCACTCAATATTTTTAGCCGAAATTGTGAAAATATTATCAATGAAATAAAAAAATCGGAACTGAGGGGGAGAGGAGGCGCCGGTTTTCCCACCGGAACCAAGATAGAAATTGTGTATAAATTAAACATCACCCCAAAATTCCTCGTCTGTAACGCTGATGAAGGCGAGCCGGGCAATTTTAAAGACAGATTTCTGCTTGAAAACGATCCGCATCAGCTTATTGAAGGAATGATAATCACAGCCTACGCCGCAGGTATAAGCAAAGGATACATATATATTCGAGGAGAATATAACAAAGCAATAGGTATATTGGAAAAAGCCATTAAACAGGCTCGCCAAAAAGGTTTTTTGGGAAAAAACATTTTTGGGTCGGGCTTCAACTTTGATATTGAGATTTATTCAGGTGCGGGTGCTTATGTTTGCGGTGAGGAATTTGCGCTTATCGAATCAATTGAGGGTAAAGCGGGAAGACCTCGGAATAAGCCTCCGTATCCTGTCAGCGCGGGTATATTTAATCAGCCTACACTGATTAATAATGTTGAAACACTTTCGACGATTCCGTTTATAATCAGAGAAGGCGCCGAAAAATATACTTCCATCGGAACACCGTCATCAAAAGGAACCAGGCTTGTCAGCCTGTCCGGCAACGTTAACAGGCGCGGAGTCTTTGAGGTTCCGTTCGGTATATCTGTTCACGAGATCATATTTAACCTTGGCAAGGGGATACCGGGCGGCAGAAGAATTAAAATGGTGCAGCTTGGAGGCGCGTCCGGGCCGTCCATACCTCCTGAAATGATTGATCTGAGGCTTGATTATGAAGAGTTCGACAAAAACGGTTTATCGATGGGAGCCGGAGCTGTTATCGTTATAGACGACAGGCATGATATACTGGATATTTTAAGAAATATCATGGTTTTTTTCAGGCATGAATCGTGCGGCAAATGTACACCTTGCAGGGAAGGAAACAGGCATATACTAAATATCCTTGACAAGTTTATTGCAAGAACCGCCACCGAAAAGGATTTATCAACGCTTGAATCGATATTAAACGTGATGACGGACACATCTTTTTGCGGTCTTGGCCAAGCCGCTCCGACAGCGATACTGACTGCCCTGAAGTATTTCCGTTATGAGTTCCTGTCAGGGATATATAAAGAATTTGAAATAAGAAATGCGGTGTAGGAGGCAATTTTATGAATATGATTGAAGTAACAATAAACAATAAGAAAATATCGGTTCCCGAGGGAATTACAATACTCGAAGCGGCAAAATCAGCGGGGCTTGAAATACCAACACTGTGCTACCATATCGATCAGTCCATAAAAGCTAACTGCAGGGTCTGCATTGTAGAGGTTGAAGGGATGAAAACGCTGCCAAGCTCATGCTCTACAGCCGTCAGGCCGGGAATGGTAATACATACGAATTCCGCAAAGGTGCTTGAGGCCAGAAGGGTTATTATTGAGATGATACTTGCGAACCATGACGCGGACTGCCTGAAGTGCCACAGGAATTTAAGCTGTGAGCTTCAGAAGATAGCAAACCAGGCGGGGGTAAGAACGAACCGCTTTGAAAATGTACTCGAAATGAGAGAGATAGATAATTCCACTCCTTCGATTGTACGAAATCCGAATAAATGCATAAAATGCGGCCGCTGCGTAGAAATGTGCAGGGAAGTTCAGGGAATAAATATTATTGAAAAGATCGGAAGAAGCAGTGAACTCGAGATAATTCCTGCATATGGCAGATACCTGTCCGACGTCGCCTGTGTTTCATGCGGACAGTGTTCGACAGTATGCCCCGTTGCCGCTATCTATGAAAAAGAAGATATAGACACAGTATGGGATGCGATTAATGATCCCGGAAAACATGTTATTGTTCAAACGGCTCCCGCTGTCAGGGTTTCGATAGGTGAAGAGTTTGGAATGGAACCGGGGAGCATAGTCACCGGAAAACTTGTAGCAGCACTGCGCAGGCTTGGTTTCGATAAAGTGTTTGATACTAACTTTACCGCTGATTTAACGATTATTGAAGAAGGCAATGAGCTTTTGCACAGGCTGGAAACGGGAGGCGTCCTTCCTATGCTGACATCATGCAGCCCGGGCTGGATTAATTTCATTGAACAGTTTTACCCGGAACTACTGCCTCATGTATCTACGTGCAAATCTCCGCAGCAGATGTTTGGCGCCCTTGCAAAAAGCTATTATGCGGAAAAATCCGGTATACCAGTAAAGGACATTTTCGTTGTTTCGATAATGCCCTGCACGGCAAAAAAATATGAAGCGAAAAGACCGGAAATGAGAGTTGACGGAATTCACCCCGATGTTGATGCCGTCCTTACAACGAGGGAATTTGGCAGGATGCTTAAGCAGGCAGGAATAGATTTCAATATACTTGAAGAGGAGCAGTATGACGATCCGTTTGGCATAGCAACAGGAGCCGCGGTTATATTCGGTGCAAGCGGTGGTGTAATGGAAGCGGCGTTAAGAACGGTTTATGAGATTGTAACAGAGAAAACTCTTGATAAGCTTGATTTTCACAATGTAAGGGGTATGGATGGGATAAAGGAGGCGGAGGTAGAGCTTGCCGGCACTAAAATAAAAGTTGCTGTAGCTCATTCGCTATCGAATGCTCGAAAAATTATGGAGCTTATTAAATCAGCAAAGTGCGAATACACGTTTATTGAAGTTATGTGCTGCCCGGGGGGCTGTATTGGCGGAGGCGGACAGCCGTACCATACGACNNGCCGTACCATACGACGAATGAATTACGCCGAAAAAGGATAGAAGCCATATATGAGGCAGACAGGGATATTCCAATAAGAAAATCCCATGAAAATCCCGCTGTTAAGGCACTTTATGACGAATATCTTGAAAAGCCGCTTGGGGAGAAATCCCACCACCTTTTGCATACATATTATACAGACAGAAAGAAAAAAACTTGCTCCTAACCTGCAGTTCAGCCGGCTGCCTGTGCGACATGCCCGTTGACACAGGTACCCGGCAATTTCATTTCTTCCTTTTTCTTATATGATAAATTAAAAGAAATATCAGCATTTAATTATGGCATATCCTTAATCTTCGTAAATAGTCTATCCATAAATAGTCCAGCGGTTCAGTAATTTATAAAAAACACCGATATTTGGTATAGCCGACAAAGTTTTTATATTATACAACCCTTACGTGATACGCCGGGGAGGATTTTATGATAATAAAAATTGACGACAATTTTCTCCGCAATAAATGGAAGTATATCCGCCAGGTTTTAATTGTTACTGTTTTTGCGGCAATCATCCTTGTGTTTTTTGATTTTGTAGTAAGGCTTGCGGTTGCCGCGTCTTTGGGTGCTACATGCTTTATTATATTTACTGTTCCGCACAAGAATTCTTCACAGCCAAGGTACATATTGGGTGGCTATTTCATAGGCGCTGTTGTCGGCAGTATTTGTTCGGTTTTATCACATGCTGCTCCTAATATTCCACTGGGACTGTGGGGAGCAATTGCCATAGGGATAAGCATGTTCTTTATGGTGATTTTTAATTTTGAGCATCCTCCCGCTTCAGCACTTTCCTTGGGAATTGTTATCGGCGGTTTTAATCTTGGCATGATAATTACGGTTTTCTCCATAGCATTATGTCTATTGGGTGTCCGGCGGTTATTAAGAAAATGGCTGATTGATTTAATTTGAAAAGACACGGATAAAATGCTATTTTATTAAATATCAGCTAAGAGGATTTTGAAGGAGATGACGACATGTCAATTGAAAAAGTGAGGAAATATTTCAACCGCTGGGGTATTGACGGCAGGATACAGGAGTTTGATGTTTCAAGCGCTACTGTCGAACTGGCGGCAATTGCCCTGAACTGCGAGCCGAAAAGGATAGCTAAAACGCTGTCGTTCAAGCTTGATGGTAAATGCATTTTAATTGTCGTTGCGGGAGATGCGAAAATTGACAATCCCAAATATAAACAAAAATTCGGTATAAAAGCGAAGATGTTGTCACCGGAAGAAAACATCGAGATGGTCGGTCACACTGTCGGAGGTATATGTCCTTTTGCTGTAAACGAAAATATAGATGTATATCTTGACGAATCGCTTAAAAGATTCGAAACGGTATTTCCCGCGTGCGGCAGCAGTAACAGTGCAATCGAGCTAACTATTAAAGAGCTTGAGGAGTATTCAAATTACAAGCAGTGGGTTGATGTTTGTAAAGGCTGGAAATAAATAAATTTTTAGAACCTGCAGCTATTGTTCTTGGAAATGGGGTTTAAAATGGAATGCAGAGTTGGTTGTGCAGCCTGCTGCATAGCAATATCAATATCTTCCGCGATACCCGGCATGCCTAATGGCAAACCGGCCGGTATTCGGTGCGTCCAGTTGACTGAAGACAACAGATGTAGACTTTTTGGCAAAAAAGAACGGCCAAAGATATGTGTTAGTTTTACACCTTCTATTGAAATATGCGGATCAAGTGCAGAAGAAGCGTATATTAATCTTGAGCGTCTGGAGAATATGACAAAACACCCTTGATAAATAATTATTGTAAAAGGCCGCCGCCCCATAAGCAATTATTAATAAACGTACTCGCGTGAAAAGTTTCATAAATACTTAAATAAACGAGCATAAATGGTGGTATATCTATATTCAAGCAAGCTATCTTCTTTTCATGCAATAAGGCTACAGCGGAAGGAGGCGGACAGAAGATGCAGCAAAAGATATTAAAGATTAAGGGAATGTCATGTGCGTCCTGCGCAAAGGCAGTAGAAAACAGTGTCAGGAAACTTAATGGTGTTATTTCAGCCAGTGTTAATTTAGTAAGCGAAAAGATGGATGTCAAATTTGATGAAAATGTAACAGGTATTGCAAATATTATCGAAATGGTAAAAAAGGCGGGTTATGATATTGTTGAGGAACCCGACAAAAGATTTGCCGAGGTTCTTGTGCATGTTTCCGGAATGGCCTGTGCCTCGTGTGCAAATACCGTTGAAAAGTCTGTAAAAAAGCTTCCCGGGGTAAAAGATGCGGCCGTTAATCTTGTATCTGCAAGGGCTAAGGTCGTATATGATCCTTCGGTAACGGGAATATCGGAAATAAAGAATGTAATAGAAAAATCAGGTTTCGGCGTGTCAAAAGTAGAACAAGGCAAAGTATCAGAAAATGAAGCCGAACGCGCAAAAAAAGAAACGGCTTCCCTCAGAACAAAGCTAATTGTTTCCGCAGCTTTCTCAATACCTCTTTTTTATATAGCTATGGGCCATATGCTTGGTCTTCCGATACCGGGTGTTATCACACCTCATATGCATCCGCTTAATTATGCGTTAATACAGCTTGCCCTTGTTATACCGGTTATTATAACAGGGCGAAGGTTTTACACTGTTGGTTTCGGCAGGCTTATCAGGCGCGAACCGAATATGGATTCCCTTGTCGCGATAGGAACCGGCGCCGCATTTGTATATGGTATTTATGCAATTATAATGATACTGAACGGCAACGGAGAGTATGCCGACAACCTTTATTTTGAATCAGCCGGAATGATTATTACGCTTATACTGCTTGGAAGATATCTTGAAACACTGGCAAAAGGGAGAACATCGGAAACAATTAAAAAACTTATGGGACTTGCCCCAAAAACAGCCACAATAATAAAAGACGGCAGAGAGTTAGTCGTTCCGATTGAGGAAGTGAAAGTAGGAGACATAATTCTGGTTAAACCGGGAGAGAAAATCCCCGTGGACGGCGAAGTCATTGACGGCAGAACATCTGTGGACGAATCGATTCTGACAGGCGAAAGCATACCTGTTGAGAAGAATATAGGAAGCCAGGTTATCTGTGCAAGCATAAACCAAAACGGCACAATAAGGTTCAAAGCGACAAAAGTTGGGGAAGACACAACACTTTCCCAAATTGTTATGCTTGTTGAGGGCGCACAGAGTTCAAAGGCTCCAATAGCAAGGATGGCGGATGTCATATCAGGATATTTTGTTCCGGTGGTTATTGTTATTGCGCTTTTGACCGGAGCAGCATGGTATATATCGGGAAAATCCGCGGCTTTTTCGCTTACAGTATTTATTTCGGTTCTTGTTATAGCGTGTCCGTGTGCGCTTGGGCTTGCAACGCCGACCGCGATTATGGTCGGAACGGGAAAAGGAGCGGAATACGGAGTACTGATAAAAAGCGGCGAGGCTCTGGAAACCGCGCATCAAATAAACACGGTTGTATTTGATAAAACCGGAACAATAACCGAAGGAAAACCAGTGGTTACCGATATTATTTCAACGGGAGGCTTAAATGAAACTGAACTGCTGCGTCTGGCCGCCTCTGCGGAAAAAGGTTCTGAACATCCGTTAGGAGAGGCAATTGTCGGCAAGGCTGTTGAAATAAATCTGGATTTATTTAATTCAGAGAGTTTTGAGGCGATACCCGGACAGGGAATAATAGCACGTATACAGGGAAAGGACGTGCTTTTAGGGAATAGTAAACTGATGAATGACAGGAACATTGATATACAGTCTCGGGAAGAGCCGCCAAGGTTGGCTGCCGAAGGGAAAACCGCGATGTTTATAGCTTCCGAAGGAAGGCTTGAAGGTATCATAGCAGTTGCCGATGTTATAAAACCCGGCAGTAAAAAAGCGGTTGAACAGCTTCGTAAAATGGGCATTGAGCCGGTTATGCTAACAGGCGATAATATTCAGACAGCGCAGGTGATCGCAAAACAAGCGGGAATAAGCAGGATAAATGCCGAAGTTTTACCTGGCGATAAAGCAAACGAAATAAAAACGCTTCAAAAAGAAGGGCTGAAGGTCGCAATGGTCGGTGACGGCATTAATGACGCACCGGCGCTGGCACAGGCCGATATAGGCATAGCAATAGGTTCGGGGACGGACGTGGCAATGGAATCGGCAGACATCGTGCTTATGAAAAGCGAACTTACCGATGTGCCTGTAGCCATACAGTTAAGTAAAAGAACTATCCGCAATATCAAGCAAAATCTTTTTTGGGCATTCGCGTATAATGTTTTGGGGATACCGATTGCCGCGGGTTTACTTTATCTATTCGGCGGCCCTCTTCTAAACCCCATGATTGCCGCGGGCGCCATGTCATTCAGTTCAATATCTGTTGTATCGAATGCTTTAAGGTTAAAAAGGTTTAAGCCATATCATATCAACTAAATAATAAAACATATTAATTTAAGTTTCTTTGCAGGTCAAAAAGACCTGCTTTTTTCTGTTCGGAAAATATAAAATTAGCGAAACTGACTAATTGCCATAATAGCAAAAATGGGCTATAATATAAAGTAAATACTATATTTATTGTATAGTAATTGCCAAAATGGAATTATATATGGGTGAGTCAATTGAAAAAAAGCAAACTTCGTCTGCTTGCGGAGATATACTTTACATTTTTAAAACTTGGCAGTGTCAGTTTTGGCGGCGGTTATGCGATGATATCTTTGATAGAAAGAGAAATTGTGAATGAAAAAAAATGGGTGGAAAAAGAAAAAATCATTGATATTTTTGCCGTATCGGAGTCTTTACCGGGTGCTATTGCTCTTAATTCTTCCGCTTTTGTCGGGTTTTCCATTGCCGGTATCCCCGGCGCTATAGCCGCACTGCTTGGTAATCTTACATCACCGGTTATTATAGTTTTGACTTTAATGATAATTTTTGCGAATATTAAAGATTATCCTGTCGTACAATCGGCATTTAAAGGAATCTTTCCAACTATAGTGGGATTAATTCTTTATGCCGCTTATAAAATTGGGAAAACCGCTGTCACAGACTATAGTACAGCTATTATTGTTATTGCGTCTTTTTGCGCGGCTGTTTTTCTAAATGTCGCGCCTATACCATTAATCATTTCGGGTGCCGTTGCCGGTATCTTGCTTGTGAGTATACGCAATGTCTGCAAAAAAATACAGGACAGGAGCAGCGATTAGTAATGGGGATATATATAAAACTCTTTTTAATGTTTGCTAAATTAAGTGTGTTCGCTTTTGGCGGAGGATATGTGATGTTTCCGATGCTTCAGGCGGAAACTGAAAAAAACGGGATTATTGCAATGTCTGAGCTAAACGATGTTATTGCATTGGCCGGAATGTCCCCGGGCGCGGTGGCGGTAAATGCAGCAGTGGGTGTTGGTTATGAAGCGGCGGGCATAGGCGGTGTTTTTGCTGCTGTTACAGGCATAATGCTGCCCTGCGCGTTAATTGTTATTACTGTCGCTGCCTGTTTTTTTAAGATATATAACAATCACTTTGTTCAAGCGGCTTTATACGGCCTTCGCCCGGTTATAACGGGTATAGTATTATATGCGGCAATAAGGCTTGCGGGAAGTGAAGGGATTCTGCTTTCCGCCGGTGGGGATACCATTAATAATGGGCTTTACATATCAATCAGCCGCGCTCTGTTTGAAGTCAAAAGCATAGCATTAGCAGCAATATCTTTTATACTGCTGACTAAAACAAAAATTCATCCAATTTATCTTATCCTGGCCTCAGGTATAGCAGGAATATTCTTATTCTAACAGTTAAAATTAAATTATGAAATAATATCGTGCTATTTCAGATAGTGGTCTAACACCATCGAACCGGCGCCTGCCATTACGGCATCCTCCCCAAAACAGCCCATGCTTAATATATTATTCCTTCCAATTTCATGTTCAAATATATTGCATGCCAAATCAAAAAGCTTCCTGCATTTTCGGATTAACACTCCGCCTACAACTATAATATCAGGCCGTAAAAGGTTGTTGACATTTATAAGTCCTGCCGCCAGGTAAGATGCTGTTCTTTGAATAATTTTATTTGCAAGCGGGTCGTCCATTGCTGCGGCTTCGCAAAACATATCAAAGGTAAGAGACGATAAATCAAAATCAATTTTCTCAAGTATTACTGAAGATTTGCCGTGTTTAATTTCCGAAATGAATTCGTCTAAAATGGCCGTAAAAGAAACATATGATTCAATACATCCTTTTTTTCCGCAAGAGCATTCATGCCCATCTAATTTTACTGTCATATGTCCAAAAGTTTCATTTCTTCCCCTATGTGGAATATATAATTTACCATTTATTATCATACCCAGGCGTAAGCCGACGCCGCAGATAACATATACAAGGTGTTCCATACCGACCCCGCAGCCTTTTTGGAATTCGGCAACCGCTCCCAGATCTACTCCGTCTTCTACCCAGGTTGGCAAGCCGGTTTTCTGCTCAAGTATATTTTTAATTGATATATTTTCCCATCCGGTGGCCGAAAAACTAACAGGATTCATCATAATACCTTTTTCTCTGTCAATCGGCCCGACAGCTCCGACTCCTATTCCCAACAGCTTGTCTTTTGAAACTTCCTTTGTATAGTTGTTTATCCACTCAATAATTCTGTCCATAGCAATTTCCGGAGTTATATTAGAATACATCCCAAATGTATGCGACTTCAGAATATCCATTGCCGCGTTCATTAACGCAATCCTTGAAAAGGTTCTCGATATTTCCACACCAATAATATATCCCGCCTCAGGATGAATACTGTATAACGCGGGTTTTCTTCCCATCGCCGTATCAAGTGTTTGCGTGACCTGGATCAGACCGTTCGCTTCTAACTGATTCATAATTCTAACCAGCGTTGACATGGTAAAGCCTGTTCTGTCAATAATCTGAGAGCGTGTAACAGTATTATGGCGTTTGATAATATTAAGTATTTCCTTGCTGCGTTTTGCAGTTATCCGATCATTTTCATAAAGGCTTTTTAACATTGCTTCACCTGTGTTTAAATTTTACTCATATTATACCATTTTTTACGTGCACGTAAAACAGTGGGTCAGGATTGAATAAAAACAACAGCAACAATTTTGCAGGAAAAAGAAGGAATTAAAAAATATTTGTCGAATAACTATACTATGGCATATATGAGCGGAACACATCATTCTTTTAACGATAGAGAATACAGGCAGTTTATGTAATAAAACAGGTACTCCTTAATTATAGTATAATTATGTAGTATGAAGGGGAGAAAAAATGCATATATGTATCGAAATGTCCGGAGAGAATAATATTATTCTTCCAATTCACTACAACCATATAGTTCAGGCTTTTATATACAAGACAATTGATAAAGAACTTGCGGATTTTTTACATAATGAAGGTTATGGAGACGACAGGAAGTTTCGTCTGTTTTGTTTTTCAAATCTTTCAGGCAAGGCTAAAATAGAAAGCAATAGGGGCAATATTATATTTGAACCTCCTGTTTTTCTTGAAGTTGCGTCTCCCGACAGCAAATTTTGCGAATCTTTTGCAAATAAAATATTAAAAAAAGCTATCAGGCTTAAGTCAAATTCACTTGAGATTGCGAGTATAAAAGTAGACAGGCAGGATGTAATAAAAGAAGATATCACGATAAACACATTATCTCCGATAACGGTATACAGTACGCTTAAAAGACCCGATGACAGCAAATACACATGTTATTTCCAGCCCGGTGAAGATGATTTCAGCAGAATAGCGGATGAAAACCTTAGAAAGAAGTACAGGGCTTTTACAGGAATGGAACCGCCGGATGGGAAAGTCAGTTTTACGCCGCTGCTTCAACCGCGGCTTCATATTGTTATATATAAAGGGTTTGTTATAAAAGGGTATACCGGAAAGTTAAGGCTGAAAGGCCCTCGCGAATTGCTCCAGATGGCTGTTGATGCAGGGCTTGGAAGCAAAAACAGCCAGGGCTTTGGTTGTATAAAAATGGTATGAGCGTTTGAGTTTTTAGCCTACCTATGAGGAATTGAAACTCCAGTTTTTTCTGGACAAAGCGGGCGAGGGAATTGTTTGNNTGAGCGTTTGAGTTTTTAGCCTACCGGTGAGGAATTGAAACATATGTGTCCTCATAAAAATCTTCTTCATTTTCATTGTTTTTAGCCTACCTATAAAGAATTATTAAAAGCAAATCAATTTGTAAATTACCTCCTTTTGTAATATGATACGACCAGTCTTATTTTTGTACAATTTTTTTTACTGATTTAGCCGTCTTTTTATTTGCATTACCTTTTAATTTTGCCGGGGAAATAATCAGGGCATATCATTATTACATTTGAAAGGGAGCATCTGTATGGATGTTGTCCGTGTTGGGATTGATATTGGTTCGACAACAGTTGAACAGGTACAGGAAATACTTGAGCCTGCGGGCAAAATACATACTGTTATAAAAATTGATGAGGTTAGTAACCTCGGTGCGGCTAAAATAAGAATACGTTCTTTGCTGGCGGCTATGAATGAGCAGAATAATAGCCATCAGCAAAGGACTGCTAATTCTCTACTGTCAAGAGCATTTAACAGAAAAGAAAGACCAACTCACATAATTCTTGCACCGCAAATGTCTCCGATCCATTTTAATATTCTTGAACGTGCTTTTAACTCAGAGGGATACAATGTAAAAATTTTACCCGTAGTAAATCAGAGCACAAAACTTATGCTGTCCGTCGCGTTTGGGAGACTGGATAATGAGGCCGCTAAATCTGCTGTTGACACTGTTTCAGTATAAATGATATGCTTCAAATGTATCAGTTGTCTATTTTTTAAAACCGGAGGTATAGGAAATGAAACTTAATTACAAACGCACTTTTATTATCGGTCTTGCGTTTTTATCAATCTGTGCATTCTGGCAGGTATATGACAGCCTTGTCCCACTGATATTAAAAAATACATTCAAAATAGGAGATACAATGGCTGGTGTGGTTATGGCGATGGATAACGTTCTGGCGCTGTTTATGCTGCCGCTTTTCGGTGCTCTTTCGGACAGGGTGAAAACGCCGATTGGCAAAAGAATGCCGTTTATTTTGGGCGGCACCGCGTTAGCGGTTGTTTCAATGATGTTCATGCCATTTGCCGATAATATAGCCGTCCTTCCATTGTTTTTAACAGCTTTATTCTTTGCTTTGGTTTTTATGAGTACATACCGTTCCCCGGCCGTTGCTCTTATGCCCGATGTTACCCCTAAACCTTTAAGGTCAAAAGCAAACGCGGTAATAAACCTTATGGGTGCAATAGGAGGCGCGGTATCGCTTGTGCTTATTGCAGTAATGGTTCCAAAGGAGGGAAAACCGGATTACCTTCCAATATTTGCAATTGTCGCCGCTCTTATGGTCATATCCGTTGTGATCCTTGCTTTATCGGTTAAGGAAAACAAGCTCGTTAAGGAAATGGAGAAAATAAATGGCCATGGAATGGCAGAAAAAGATACCGGTTCGGGTGAGAAAACTAAACTGCCTCCTGAAGTAAAAAGAAGCCTTATATTTATCCTTGTTTCAATATTTATGTGGTTTATGGCATATAACGCTGTTACCACCGCATTTTCAAAATATGCGCAGGATTTTTTGAAAATAGCGGGCGGGGGATTTGCAAGCAACCAGCTAATCGCAACTGTTGCCGCTGTTATTGCGTTTATCCCCGTCGGATTTCTTGCTTCAAGGATAGGAAGAAGGAAAACCATTCTTTTAGGGCTCATATTAATGTTTGCTTCGTTTTGCGGAGCGTTTCTGCTGACATCATACCATCCTGTTCTCACGGTCTTTCTTATATTGATAGGAACCGCGTGGGCTGCAATCAATGTTAATTCATATCCGATGGTTGTGGAAATGGCGAAGGGATCGGATGTTGGAAAATATACCGGTTATTATTATACTTTTTCAATGGCCGCCCAGATACTTACTCCGATATTATCAGGAGCGCTGATGGAATTTGTGGGGTACAGGACATTATTCCCTTATGCGGCATTTTTTGCAGCGGTTGCGTTTTGCACTATGCTTATGGTGCGGCATGGCGACAGCAAGCCTATAACGCCTAAAAGCAAGCTTGAAATGATGGATACGGGAGATTAATGATGATAGCAGCAATTATTATACTTATAGTTATATGTGCGGTTATTCTTTATTTAATAAAACCTGCCAAAAGACGAATTGAAAAATTGCCGTGCCTGTTGTTTGCCCACAGGGGCCTGCATGGGAAAGGAATTCCGGAAAATTCTATTGCCGCTTTTAAAAACGCTAAAGAAAAAGGGTACGGTGTAGAGTTGGATGTAAGACTTACAAAGGATAAGAAGCTTGTTGTATTCCATGATGACGACCTGAAAAGAATGTGCGGTGATGATATAAAGTTAAAAGAGGCCGATTACAAAGACCTGAATAGCTGCCGCTTATACGGTACCGATGAAACGATACCGCTGTTTTCAGATGCCTTAAAAGTACTTGAAGGAATGCCGGTTATATGTGAGATAAAAGCGGGCACTGATGATCCCACCGCTGAAATATGCGAAGCTGTATGCAGTGAAATTAAAGATTACAGCGGCTTTATTTGCATTGAATCATTTAACCCGTTTATAGTGCAGTGGTTCAGGAAAAACCGCCCCGATATTATCAGGGGACAGCTTTCAATGAATTTTTTAAAGAATAGGAACCAGTTAGGTTTTTGGCAAGCTTTTTTGATGACTAACCTGTTTGTCAATGTGTTTTCGCGTCCCGATTTTATTGCTTACCGTTTTGACGATAAATCCTTCGGATACTTTCTTTGCCGCATGATATTCAATCCACTGCTTGTTGCATGGACAGTAAAGGATGAACAAGCCCGCAAAAAAGCTGAAATGTTGTATGACGCGGTCATATTTGAAGAGGAAACGGAATAATATTTTAGTGAAGATAACCGCTTCTTTTGAGGTTAGCTTATAAACATCTGAGGTTTTAAGGCTTAACTTCAAAACGAAGCGGTTGTTATATATTACCGTTTGTTACCTTTTGGACTATTGTACAATAGTTCTTTACGGGTTCTTCACAATTATTGTGCTGAACAGCAGCCTGTGTATTAATACCGAATAGCCAGCGGGTGGTTCAGGTGTTTTCGGTGACGACGGGCGACATGCTCCAGCGTCCTGCTGCCTACAGGCAACTGTGGGGCGGGTTAATGAGCGGCCTGGGATATGGAGACCTCTGTGCAAAATTATACATAAGCCAAAGCGTGTTATTGTTATGTGCTTTGTCGCCCAAGGAAACGAAACACCTGAAACAGGACCCGCGGAAATAATGTTCAGACGTTATTGTACAATAGTTCAGAAAAGGATTTAACGGAAAAGCTTGCAAACCGATATTTGTAATAATAGAATAAAAGAATCTTGAAAAACAGGTTAAGCGGAGGAAATATGGAAAGCAGCGGTAAAAAACTCGGTGGTATTACCGGTTTTCTTACAAGATTGTTTGTTAAAAACCATAAGGATGTAGAAAATGTTAAAGTTCGTGAGCAGTTTGGAAGGCTTGGGGGCATAATTGGAATAATTGTTAACGTGTTTCTATTTGCTGCAAAGTTTACTGTTGGAACACTGTCCGGCAGTGTTTCGGTAGTCGCCGATGCGGTAAATAATCTTTCTGATGCCGGCTCTTCAATAATATCTCTTATGAGTTTTAAAATGGCGGCAAAGCCTGCCGACAATACACACCCTTTCGGGCATGCCAGAATTGAGTATATTTCTTCTTGTATTGTCGCTGTTGTGATAATGTTTATCGGTTTTGAACTGATAAAAACATCAATTGAAAAAATTATTCACCCCCAGCCAATCGATTTCAGCAGTATTGCGCTAACAGTGTTGGTTTTGTCAATCTTTGTGAAGCTGTGGCTTTTCTATTTCAACCGCAAGTTAGGCAAGCGTATTAATTCAATGATCATGCAGGCAACCGCTGCCGACAGTATGGCTGATGTGATGTCAACTTCCGCGGTTTTTGTTTCCGCTGTAATAAGCCGGCTTACAAGCATTAATCCGGATGCTTATATAGGTATTGCAGTTGCGATTTTTATAATTTATTCAGCGATACAAATTTTAAGGGAAACAATGAACAGAATTCTTGGCCAGGCCCCTTCCGAGGAACTTATAAAAAGGATAGAATCATTTATTCTAAGCTATGACGGCGTTATTGGAATACACGATCTTGTTGTTCACGATTATGGCCCGCATAATACATTTGCTTCGGTTCATGTAGAGGTTGACGCAAATACGGATGTGCTTGTAAGTCACGATTTGATTGATAATATCGAGCGTGAAATTTCGAATGAGTATAACATGAATATGGTTATTCATATGGATCCGATTGTAACAGATGATCCATTTGTGAATGAATTGCAGAAAATGACCGAAGAAGTGGTTTCAGGCATCGACAATACATTATCAATTCACGATTTCAGGGTAGTAAAGGGCCCGACTCACTATAACCTGATTTTTGACGTAACCGTTCCTTTTGACTGTAAAATATGCATAAAGGAAATAACTGAACAAATAAAACAGCGTATACATGAAAAAGACAAATCCCTCTATGCGGTTGTTACAATTGACAGATTTTATGTATGATAGGTAATGACGTCTCTAATCTCGTTATAATCTCGCTAATAATCATTTTTTAGAAATATCGGGAAATTATTTCCTAAATATCCTTATTATCTTATTTTTTCATAGCGAATTTGGAATTTTTATGATAAAATTAGATGTAATATAATGAAAAAAGTACTTTCGGGGGCTTGACAATCCATGTAAACGACAGGGATGATGAAGAAACCGTAATTATTGATTACGACTACCATAAAGACCTTTACTATGATAAGGAAATTGAATTTATACATCAGCATTTGTTAAGCCTTTTATGGCATGCTCTTGATAATCCCGGAAAAAGGATTTACACAATAGAAATGCTGCCTGAAAGCGAAAAAAGAAAGGTTCTGTACGAATTTAACAACACGGAAGCGGATTACCCAAAAGACAAAACTATTCATCAGCTGTTTGAACAGCAGGTCACAAAAACCCCTGATAATACAGCTCTTATCTGCGAAGATAAAAGCATTACATACAGGCAGTTGAATGAAAGGGCTAATTCACTGGCGGTGCTTCTAAGGGAAAAGGGTATAAAACCCGGTGATGTAATAGCAATTATGGTTCGCCGTTCCATAGAGATGGTTATCGGAATGCTGGCAGTACTTAAGGCGGGCGCCGCTTTTCTTCCAATAGACAAGGAACTTCCTGATGAAAGAATAAATTACATGATAAAAAACTCAGAATCAAAGGTTATATTAACAGACAATACAACAATATACAGATTTACCGAATATGATAAAATTAATATTCAATGTGAAGAACACTATAATTTTAAAAAAGAAGACCTTGCGAATATAAATAATGTGCGCGATCTTGCATATGTTTTATATACTTCCGGCACAACGGGAGAACCGAAAGGGGTAATGATAGAGCATACTTCCCTTGTTAATTTTGTTTACGCGGTAACCAAATTTATGGATTTTTCCACAGACTCAATTGTTTTGTCATATACGTCTTTTTGTTTCGATATCTTTATTTTTGAGATTTTTACATCTTTATTAACGGGTGCTAAAATAATACTGGCAAATGAAACAGAACAAAAAATACCCAGGTATACATGCAGTTTAATTAATAAGCACAGGGTGAACAAAATACTTACAACGCCCAGTAAAATTAAACTATTTCTTACGGAAAATGAAAATATCAAAATGCTTGAAAGTATTAGAGAAATTATGGTTGGAGGGGAAGTGTTCCCNNGGCGTATTAGAGAAATTATGGTTGGAGGGGAAGTGTTCCCTCCGGAATTGCTTAAGTTATTAAAAAATAATCTGAACGCAAAAATTATAAACGGTTACGGGCCTACTGAAACAACGATCGGAGTGTCATTCAAGGTGTTTGACAACGATAACAGAATTACTATAGGCAAACCTATTTCAAATGTTAAACTGTATGTTCTTGATAAACATAAAAACCTGCTGCCTATTGGAATTCCCGGAGAGCTATATATTGGAGGATTATGTCTTGGGAGAGGTTATATCAACAATGACGAATTGACTAATAAAGTTTTTATCAGAAATCCGTTTAATACAAATGAAATTTTGTATAAGACGGGTGATATTGTCAAATGGTGTTCAAAAGGAGAGATAGAGTTTCTTGGACGAGTTGACAGCCAGATAAAAATAAGAGGCTATCGAATTGAGCTGGATGAAATAAAAAATCAATTGTTAAAAATTGAAGGAATTGATGACGCCGCTGTGGTGAAATTACAGAAGGACGGCAATGAAGTAATATGTGCCTATATTATTAAAAACCCGAAGATAAAGATAGCACCTAACCGCATAAGAAACCATTTGGTAAAATATTTACCCAAATATATGATACCATCATACTTTGTTGAGGTTGAAAGAATACCGATAAATGCCAGCGGAAAAATTGACTTAAAAAAATTACCAAAACCATTAAACGAGCAAAAAAAAGAAAGAATATTAAAACCTAAAAATGACATAGAGTATGAAGTTTTAAATATATGGAAAGATGTATTGAAGAAAGAAAATATCTCAACAAACCAAAATTTATATGATGCAGGTGGTGATTCGCTAAGCATAATAAATATTATTTCTCAGGTCTATAGTAAATTTAATGTTGAAATACCGTTAAATGATATTAACAAAATGGATACAGTTATAAAAATGGCGCTTTATATAAAAAAGAATAAAGATAAATCAATTATAAAACACAGAAATGATCGGATTGTTTTATTAAAAAAAGTTAGAGACAGTAAAAATAATTTGTTTTTAATACATGCCGGTAATGGGGAAGTAAATAATTATAAAAAATTATCCGATTATTTGAACGCTGCCTGTTGGGGGATAAGGTTCGGCACTTCCGGAGCAGCGCCTCAAAATATTACAATAAATCAAATAGCCAGGGAATATGTCAACATGATAAAAGAATTACAGCCAAATGAACCATATTTGTTGGGCGGATGGTGTATCGGGGGCACTATAGCTTTTGAAATGGCCAACATTTTAGA
>MTKW01008155.1_pt1 | contig 21800 bp, 20 predicted proteins | sample 1042761 | NCBI WGS metagenome assembly MTKW01 (sample SAMN06205366, study PRJNA360243) | anaerobic digester metagenome | biome: Wastewater treatment plant; feature: Anaerobic digester sludge; material: sludge; isolation source: anaerobic digester fed with sludge from wastewater treatment plant ... | reverse complement strand
TAACCTTTTAGAATTGAATTTGTCAATATTAATGATTCTATTGAACTCCAGGGAAATAAAGAGTAGGTCTTCTTCTGGATAGAGATCTTCCAATTCTACTATCCTTAAATCGTTATCAAGGGCAAATTTTTTTAAAGATTTTTGCCAGCTGTCATATCCCTTATCATCGTCATTCGGTAATATCACTAGTTCTCGTGGATCAATTCCATACTCATTCAGGAGATAGCGGGAACTGTTTACCGCAATATCATTCTTACCGGCTATGCAAATCATATATTCTTACACCTGACCCCTTCGCTTAGATTTCAAAAGCTATTAACCGCATCAATTACATAATCTATCTCTTCATCGGTCATGCCTTCAAATAAGGGAAGGCTAAGCACGGTATCGGCATATTTTTCGGTCAGGGGGTAATCCCCGATCTTATGCCCCAAATAAGAATAAGCCTCTGCCAAATGGGGCGGAACCGGATAATGAATCTGGGTCATTATTCCCTTTTCCGCAAGATAGGCTTGTAATTCATCTCTTTTATCTGTCCTAACTACGAATAGATGCCAGACATGTTCTGCCCCTGCCCTGATACTTGGCAGCTTAATCATAGGATTGTTTATTCCTTGCAGGTATCTTTTTGCTATTCCCGCTCTTTCCGCTCTCAATTCAGTATAATGACTCAGCTTAACGGAAAGCAGAGCCGCCTGGATTTCATCTAATCTTGAGTTAATCCCTAATATTTCATTGTGATACTTGGTTTTGCTGCCGTAATTCCGGAGCATCTTAATTTTCTCATAGACTTCTTCATTGTCGGTAACTATGGCTCCACCGTCTCCAAAAGCACCGATATTTTTGGTGGGATAAAAGCTAAAACAACCAATATCGCCCCAGCTACCCGTAATTTGCCCGGCGAATCTGGCCCCATGGCTTTGGGCGCAATCTTCAAGCAAGTACAGCCCGTGCTTATCGGCAATCTCCTTAATTCTTTTCATATTGGTTGCCTGTCCATACAGATGAACCACCAGAATTGCCTTCGTCTTATCGGTTATTGCCTCCTCAATCTTCTCAGCATCTATATTGTAGAATTCATCCGGTTCAACAAATACGGGTTTAGCTCCATTTTCGGTGATACCTAGAACTGAGGCAATAAATGTGTTCGCCGGCACTATAACTTCGTCTCCGTCACCGATTTCCAAAGCCCTGAAAGCTAAGATCAAGGCATCCAATCCGGAATTTAATCCTACACAGTATCTGGAACCGATAAATCTGGCAAATTCCTCCTCGAATTTAGCTACCTTATTCCCCAGTATGTACCAGCCTGATTCCAGGGTGGAGATAACGGCTTGGTCATATTCAGCTTTATATTTTTGATAGCCTCGATCTAACTGATTAAAATTAATTTTCATAAGCTATTCATCTTTCCCTTATATAGTTCAAAAATTGCTCATAATCTCTGATATAGTCCGCTTCATCATAATAGTCTGAAGCTGCTACACATAGAACTGAGCCTTCTTTTCTCCAATACATCTCCCGCCAGAGCCCTTTACCGACCAGCAGGGCTTTTTCCGGTTTATCCAGCAAGTAGGCTTCTTTGCTATATCCGTCATCAAGTATTATCTCAACTTCTCCGCAGGGACACCAGAGAACTTGCTGGAGATTCCGATGGGCGTGCATACCTCGTTTAGTATTTACCGGGACATCATATATATAGTAGATCCGCTTTATATCGAAAGGAATATCCTTTTGGGATTCAAAGAAAGATAGATAGCCATTTTTTTCAGTTCCTATAGACTTGAAACTTAAGATCGGGCTCATAGGATTGTCTCCTTCATTATCATTGATGTATCTATTAATAAAAGTTTTCCTTATACTCGAAGCCATATGACTTTAGCTGCTCATAAATTTCTAGATAAAACTGGCTCAATACAAGGACATAATACTCATCTTTATTTATTTCCAACAGTTTTTGCGGTGGGTATATAAGCTTGCCGTCCAATTCTTTACCATGTTTTTGTATGTCAGAATCAATAAAAAATTCGATCTCTATATTATTCTTTCTTCTAAATCTTTTGTATGAATGGCTCGTACCCCAAATAATGATCTTTTTGTTTTCTATTTTATCGCTAATCTTGCTAAAATTAATAATTCCGGCGGTTTTGCCCACAATATGTTGTAATTTTTCTTTTTCAACCTCTTTTAACAAATCACTTTTTTCGTATTTGGCTATAATACTTTCCGCAGCTTGTTCAAAAATGAAATCATTCAATCCGCTATTTTGTCCATGTAATCTGTGCAAAACCAGAGTTTCCTTCAGACATCCAATCGGAAAAAATTTAGAAAGCCTGATATACATATCTATATCTTCTGTTAATAAATTTTCATCATAGTCGCCGACTTTATCATAGCAGTCCTTTCTTATGCATAATGTCGGTGTAGGCATTAGAAAAACATTATCTAACATAAAATCAAATAAAACGCCTTCCACAAGATTCATTCTCTTAGAAAAGAGTCTATTCTCATCATATGGATACTCCTCAGTTAGATAATCATCACTCTCCACATCGCAACAGTCTGCATATACCATCCCGAATTGAGGGTTTTCCTCCAGATAGGCAACCTGCTTACTTATTCGATGAGAAAACATTACATCATCAGAAGCAAAAGGAATAATATATTCCCCTTTGGCCAGGCTTAAGCCTAAATTCAGAGTTTTACATATACCTTCATTTTCCTTGCTGATGTGTATGAAGTTGCTGAACCTTTTCTTAAGCCTGTCTTCATAACCAATAATTTTTTCGTTGGTATCGTCTTTCGAGCCATCATTGATTACAATCAATTCTATATTCTGATAGGTCTGGTTAATAATACTGTCAAAACAATTCTCAATATATGGCCCATGGTTATAAGCAGGCATTATCACTGTAACTAGTGGTTCAACCATCATCTGACACTCCTTCTTTATTTGCTATAAATTAGAAGAACTTTTCTTAACTCTCTCCACGTAAATTTTAAGTCTTCTATAGTTATGAATTCTCTAGCCAATAATTCGAAATTATATCCTGCGTCAAGATAATTTGGAAAATATCTTAAAGCTGAACTGAAGTATTCCCTAGCAGCCTGTCTATTTCCCTGTACGAGCAATAATGCTCCGGCATTATTCAAAGCTGCACTGTGATCTTTATTTAGATTTATTGTTTTCAGAAAATAATCCAGAGCTTTTTCAATCTCCCTATTCTTCAGATAATATAAGCCCAGATAAAAATATAAATTATAAAAATCATATCCATGATCTATTAGTTTTTTCAGTTCCAACGAACCCTCATTCCAATGATCTAACCTAAATAAAATAGACACATAATCTATGGTATTGTGTTCAATACTTAATTTTCTTCGATAAATAGCCTTTCTGATATATTCCAGCCCGTATTGTCTTAACACATCTCTCTCGCCTTGTAACATTTTGGCGACTTTAGAAGATAAATTATTGCCATGCCTCCTTAACTTAATCAGCGGCTCGTCCACATAAGCAAAATCCGTTATTCCCGCTAATCTCAGCCACAAATCCCAGTCTTCTGAGTACCTTATATTTTCATTAAAACCTTCTAAAGTAGTAAAAACATCCTTTTTTACTAATACCCCTGAGGTTGACAATATATAATTCCTTACAAACTCATATCCTAAGGTCTCTCCAGGTTCAAACTGTATACCTCTGCTGATTTCACTTATCACACAATCATTTTCGTCTATCTGGATATATGCACTGTAGCATAGTTTGTATTGTCCCTTCTCCTCTGTGTTTATTTCCTCAAGCCTGCTACAGTATTTTTCTATCAATTTAGGTTCAGCAAGATCATCAGCATCCATAAATAGAATATAATCACCTAAGGCTTGCTTCGCTCCATAATTTCTGGCATAAGAGGCTCCCTGGTTCTTTTGTAGTTCGGTGATTTTTACCAAACCTTTATATTGCTTTTCTTTTCTCCTTAAAAGATCCAGGGTACCATCTTGGCTTTGATCATCAACCAGGATTACTTCAAGGGGAGAAATAGTTTGTGATACTACACTATCGATTGTTTGGGAAATATATCTTTCAGAATTATAACAGGGGATTACTACTGATACTTTCACAACAGATCTCTCCTTAAAAGAAGTTCTCTTTGTATTTAAAGCCATAGGCTTTCAGCTGTTCGTATATTTCTAAATAAAATTGACTTAAAGCCAGAATATAAAATTCATTTCTATCAATCTCTGATAATTTTTGCGGCGGATATATTAGTTTCCCATCCAATTCCTTTCCTTGCTTACTATTATCCGAATCAATGAAAAACTCAAAGTCAATGTTGTTTTTTGCTATAAATTTTCTGTAACCCTGACCGGTACCCCATAAAATAATCTTTTTATTGTCTATATTATTTTTGATCCTTTCAAGATTGGTAATCCCAATAGTTTTTTCTAATAGTGTCAATAGTCTTTCTTTCTCATCCCTGGTTAACAAATCACTATTTTCATACTTTACGATCATGCTTTTTAAGGCCGGTTTAATTATGAAACTTTTTTTACCACTATTTTCCCCATGTAACCTGTGCAATACTAAAGGCTCTTCAATGCAACCGATTCTAAAATACTTGGATATACGCAAGAACATATCCGGATCCTCAGCTAAAAGATTTTCATCATACGGCCCTACCTTGTCATAGCAAGTCTTCCTGATACATACCGTCGGAGCCGGCATTGAAAAAACATTATCTATCATGAAGTCAAATAAATCACCTTTGGCAAAACCCATTCTCCTTGCTAACCGCATTTCTTCGTTATGATAATTGCCAAATTCGGTTAAGTATTCCTTACTTTCCACATTGTAACCATCAGTATAAACCATGCCGTACTGGCTATTCTCCTCCAGAAAGGCAACCTGCTTACTTATTCTTTGAGAAAACATCACATCATCAGATGCAAAGGGGATAATATATTTCCCTTGGGCCAGGCTTAAGCCTAAATTCAAGGTTTTGCAGACCCCTTCATTTTCCTTGCTGATGTGTATGAAGTTACTGAACCTTTTCTTAAGCTTGTCTTCATAACCAATAATTTTTTCGTTGGTATCGTCTTTCGAGCCATCATTGATTACAATCAACTCTATATTCTGATAGGTCTGGTTAATAATACTGTCAAAACAATTTTCAATATATGGTCCATGGTTATATGCTGGTATTATCACTGAAACTAATGGGTCACTCATTTCCCTACTCTCCTTGTTGAATAATACTAATTTTTAATATTTATAGCTAATAGTAATTCTCAATGTAGTCATATTTATAGGATTCTAGTTGTCCATATATCTCTTTAAAAAACTGGCTCAAAATAAGAACATAATAATTGTTTTTATCAATCTCCAATAGTATTTGTGGCGGATAAATATGCTTGCCATCCAATTCCTTTCCGTGTTTACTTTTATCCGAATCAATAAAAAATTCAAAATCAATATTATTTTTCTCTCTAAATTTCCTATAGGCCTGACCAGTACCCCATAAAACAACTTTTTTATTATCTGTCCTATTTCTTATTCTTTCAACATTAGTAATCCCTATAAGTTTCTCTAGCAGCAATATGAATCTTTCTTTTTCAATTTCATTCAATAAATCACTTTTTTCATATTTTTTGATCATGCTTTCTATGAACGGCTTAATTATGGAGAAATTCTTTCCATTATTTTCCCCATGTATCCGGTGTAAAACTAAAGGTTCCTTTATACAGCCTATCTGAAAGTATTTAGAGATCCTGATGAACATATCCGGATCTTCACATAGCAGGTTTTCATCATAGAATCCCACTTTATTAAAGCATTCTCTTTTAATACAAACTGTTGGAGTTGGCATTTTAAAAACATTNNCTTATCCTCTGCGAATACATCACATCATCAGAAGCAAAAGGAATAATATATTTTCCTTTGGCCAAACTTAAGCCCAAATTCAAGGTTTTGCAGATCCCTTCATTTTCCTTGCTGATGTGTATGAAGTTACTAAACCTTTTCTTAAGCTTGTCTTCATTGCCAATAATTTTTTCGTTGGTATCATCCTTCGAGCCATCATTGATTACAATCAATTCTATATTTTGATAAGTTTGGTTGATGATACTATCTAAGCAATTTTCTACATACATAGCATGGTTATATGCTGGTATTATTACTGTAACTAACGGTTCGTTCATGCTCTTCCTCTCCCTTACAAATTTTCACATTTCTACTAATTTCCGAGCCACCACTAAGGCTCCGTCCCCGCTGATCAAGCTGTAAGGTGGTTTCTCCCGCTTAACCTCACTGGTCCTTAGTTCAGCTATCAACTGTCCTAAAGCGGCATAATCAAGTTCCGGATATTTACCTAGATAGGGTATCCCCATTTTCCGCAAGCTTTGACATAATAAATTCTGGTTGTCTGCCAAACTATAGATAATGAGTTTAGTACCCAAGTTTAAGGTCTCATAGACTGTACTTCCGCCTGCTGTAACCACAATTTCAGCCCTGCTGATATATTCCTTAAGACTCGCAGGCTTATAAATAAACTTCATATCCCTGTTCTTAAGTTCTTCGAGCTGACTAATATACTCCTCGCTATAGCCTGGGCCTATAATCAAAGTAAGTCTTTCCTCAATATTTTTAAGAGTCTCAAGCAGCTTAAGGGCAATGCCCTGCTCATCAGAACCACCTGTCGTTACCAATACTCCTTCTTTTTCAAACTCCTGATCGTCTCCGGGCGTCCAATACTCTTCTTTCATAATTAGATATTTACTGCCTAAGAGCTGGAGCTGCCCTTCCCGTTTTCGGTATCTCAGGCTTGGGGCATGAATATTTCCGTTATAGAGAATATCAGGAATGGTAGAATTGTAAAGATCATTATTGTCATCTATCAACATCAGTTTTGTATGTTTCTTAACTTCCCGTAAGTACTCATCATTTCCCAAATATGAATCAAAGACAAATAAGTCCAGGTCCCAGTCTGATATTAACGTCAGATCTTCCTCTAACCCCTCAGCTACCTGATAAGCAAAAGGGGTTCTCTCTATTAAATCTACTAATTCCTCATTAATAAGAAAAGTTATCTCCAGATCTCCTTGCACCATCATCAAGGCCTTAGCTAAGGATAAACATCTATAAAAATGTCCATATCCTATCCTTTTTCCACCTAGGGTTCTAATAATAATCCTCTTCATTCCACCAGACTCCAGTCCAGTGGGGTTCCTCTGGCAATATCTTTTCTGGCTTTTTTGCCGATTATGTCCTTAAAATACTTTGTTGGCAAGCCGAAGGCAGGCCTAATGCTTTTCAGATTTTCCTCTGTGAATGTCTCCCCTTTTTTCATGCCCTTGACAACAAATAAGGATCTGGAGTGCTCTCTGCTTCGCCTTTGCTGGGGAGTCAAATCATAATTAACCGTACCCAAAGCCTTTTCCAGATTTCTGATCTCCTGGATCATAGTCTTGAATTCAGCAATTTCCATGGAAAAGGCAGCATCTGGACCACCAATACTTCGATCTAAGATCACATGTTTTTCGACCAGAACAGCACCTAAGGCAACTGCTCCAAGGGCAACAGTACTGCCCAAGGAATGATCAGAAAGTCCGACCTTTACACCAAAGGTCTCCCTCATATTGGGTATTGTCAGAAGATTTATATCCTCATAGGGTGTCGGATAGGCACTGGTGCACTTTAAAAGAATAATATCATAATTTCCCGCCGCACGACAAATATCCACCGCTTCCTTGATTTCTCCTATGGTAGCAATCCCAGTAGAGATAATCATTGGTTTACCTTTGGACGCTACATATTCCAGTAAAGGAAGATCATTAATTTCGAAGGAGGCGATCTTGTAAATCGGATTCTCTAACTCCTCAAGGAAATCCACCGATGTCTTGTCAAAGGGCGTAGAAAAAACCGTAAGACCAAGCTCCCTGGCATATTCAAACAACTCCCGTTGCCACTCCCAAGGGGTATAGGCCTCTTGATAAAGCTTATATAATGTTGTTCCGTCCCAGATCGTTTGTTGCTTAATCTGAAAATACTCGTTATCACAGTCCAAGGTAATTGTATCCGGAGTATAGGTCTGGAGTTTCACCGCATCAGCACCAGCTTCTTTAATTGCTTTGATGGTATCTTTGGCCGTTTGCAGCTTATGTCCGTGGTTGGCTGATAATTCGGCCACAATAAAAACTCCTTTATCAGTACCTGTATTCACTGTCCTCACCACCCCTTGGTTTGTTTAATAACAGATTTCTGTTTATTTCTGTTCCTCCAGGCTTTTCAGTATCCTTTCCACTTCAGTTAATGAAAAGATAGTAAAATCAGCTTCATATTCTTTTTCTAAGATAGTTTTCATATGCTCCCCAATTTCTCTTCTAATCCTAACTGTATAGATCCCTAGTTTTTTTGCAGTTACAAAATCCTTATGGGGATTGTCTCCTATATAAACAAATTCATCAGGCCTGCCGCCAAAATGGCGGATCATTTCCTTATACGGCTCAGCGCTTGGCTTTCGGCACTCTATACCGCAGTCATCGGTGACAATGATTTTAGTAAAGTATTTCTCTATCCCCAAGGCACAAATTTTATTCCGCTGAACCTGACTGTCTCCGTCAGTGATAATCCCTAACCCATAGTTCCCCACTAATTTTTCTAATAAGTTCCGGGCATCTTCATACAGACTAAGTATAGGCTCCGTACCCCTGTATATACTCACTAAGTTCGCAATATTTTCATTGATTCCATATTTAGCACAGACTTTATCAAATAAATTCCGCCTGCTCCTGCTGCGAAAAATCTCGACCATATCTTCGTAGATTTCACAAGAACAAAGATTGTACTTTTCCCCCAGATAATCGGCAACTTGCTTATAACCACAATAGACAAACTGGCTTTCATCATATAAGGTATCGTCTAGATCGAAAATTACATTTTTTATCATATATTCTCCTTCAGCACTCCATCTTTAACATATACCGCATCGTCAAATCTCAGCATGGTTAACTCCTCGAAATCGCCAATAAGAGGGTTGATTTTTTCCCCTGCGGCCATATCAGCCAATAACTCTCCGTAATTAACTCCGGCGGCAAAAGTTAAAGGAACTCCTCCTCCAAAACGTGGATTGATCTCGATAAATTTAATCTTGTTACCATTGGCAATACACTGTATATTAATCGGGCCAATTATCCTATGCCCATGATCCAACATTTTTGTTTTATTTATTAAATCCAGTACTTTATTAATTATTGCAAAATCCCTGACAGTTTTACTCTTGGAGACCTCACCGTCTCTTATTTCTATCCTTCTTCTTGGCACTATGGAAATAGCCGTACCCTCAAAATCACACAAGACATCAACTGTAAATTCAGTCCCTTCGATAAACTCCTGTGCAATATAATCGCCAGGGCTCAATCCTAAGTTCTCCAACTCCTGAAAATCTTCGGCATGACATATCCCTTTACTACCCATCCCAAACCGCGGCTTAAGAATTAGTGGATATTTTATTCCCAAAGCTGGATTTTTTAAAAGCTCCTCCATTAATACAGTCTGGGGAATATCCAGCCCCATATCCTGAAAATATTTATAGGTCTGCCACTTATCATTACAAAGCTCCAAGAAACTCTTTTTACTTAAAATGAGCTTTGCTCCCAGTCCTTCAAACTCTTCCCTATGTTGATCTAATTTTAGGAATTCCTTCTCCCATAAAGGAATTAATAGATCCACCCTTTCTTTCAGGCAGATCCGTAAGAGGGCATCGATATAACCCTTCTCATCACACTTCGGAACTTGATAAAAAGTATTTACAAAGTATTGAGCCGGAGCCAATTTCCCAGCATCCACTCCAACCACAATATTATTTTTGCGCAGATGCTTGATTAATTGCACTCTCTTACCAATTGCCGTCAAGAGAATTTTCTTCACACTATCCTCTACCTTCTAAAATAAGTGATGACCTTCCTTACTCCCTCAATGACATCCTCCACATCCTTATCACTCATAGCCGGAAATAAGGGTATAGTTAACAATGCTTGATACAGTTCCTCAGCCTTAGGACAAAGTCCCTTTTTATAACCCAGCCGCTCATAATGAGGATGCCAATAGACAGGTAGATAATGCACATTAACCCCAATATTTTCCGCCAATAGGGCATTGTAAATCTCTTTTCTGTCATCTTTAAGCCTAGGTAAGTCTAACTTCAAGACATAAATGTGTTTGACAGTATCTGAATATTCCTCGTTTTTTTGCAAAATGATGCCTTCTAAGTTACAAAAAGCCTCGTTATATCTATTGAATATTTCCTTGCGCCTTTTTGTGAACCAGGGTAGCTTTTCTAACTGACTTATACCCAAGGCTGCCTGAAAATCAGTCAAACGATAATTGAAACCTAAATCCTGTTGTTCATAATACCAGCCGCCTGCACTCTGTCGTTCTAGCTGGCTTTCTTCCCTTGTAACACAATGAGTCCTGAACTTTAGCAGCTTTCTATAGTAGTCAGAATTATTGGTAGTAATAATTCCACCCTCTCCGGTGGTGATAATCTTCACCGGATGAAAGCTGAACATTGTCATATCAGCTAAACCGCCAACCGGCACTCCCTTGTATTTGGTACCTAACGAGTGGGCTCCGTCCTCAATTATTACTATATCCGTACCCTCAGTTAAAGCCCTTATAGAATCAAGATCTACGGCCTGCCCCGTATAATCTACAGGAATAATTGCTTTAGTTTTAGAAGTAATCTTTTTCTTGATTTCAGCCACATCAATATTGAAATTATCCGGATTTATATCAGCAAAGACAGGGGTTCCTCCCATATATAAAACACAATTAGCAGATGCGGCATAGGTTATAGGAGTAGTGATTACTTCATCACCTGCTTTAATCCCAGCTGCATAACAAGCACCATGCAGAGCAGCTGTACCACTGGAAAAAGCTACTGCATATCGTGCCCCCACATAATCAGCAATCTTCCTTTCAAACTCATGTACTCTAGGACCTGTAGTCAAAAAATTCGAAATAAGCACTGTGTTAACAGCTTCTAAATCCTGTCCGTCAATATATTGTCTTGCATAAGGTAAGAATCTGTCTCTAACAGGCTGCCCTCCATATAATGCAGGTTTCATTTAGTACTCCTCCCTAGCATACCTTCAATCTCCGCCTCATTTGCAACTAATCTAACTCCTTAAGTCTTTGTTGCAACTCTTTAACATCCAGCCAATCACAATTAGTATCCGAGGAATACTCAAAGCCTTCCTGTACAGGCCGACCACCGTTAGTAAAGAATTTATCCGAATTCCACCAATCAAAATGAGGATAGATTATGTAATGGTTTGCATATTCGTAAGTCATTCTAGCCTCGTCCTTGGGAATCATTACTTCATGGAGCTTTTCACCTTCACGGATACCTATTTCCTTTAGTTTGCACTGGGACAACATAGCTTTAGCTAAGTCAACTATCTTAAAAGAAGGGATTTTAGAAATGTAGGTCTCTCCACCTTTAGATTCTTGAAGAGCCTTAAAGACTAACTCTCCTCCCTGCTCCAAGGTAATCCAGAATCTAGTCATTCTAAAATCAGTGATCGGTAATTCCTGTTCACCCTTTTGGATTAACTCCCGAAAGAAGGGAATAACCGAGCCTCTACTTCCTGCCACGTTACCATATCTCACTACAGAGAAAACCGTTCCCTTGCCACCTGAATAGGCATTAGCCGAGATAAACAACTTATCTGAAACTAACTTAGTTCCCCCATATAGATTAATCGGATTTACCGCCTTATCAGTAGATAAAGCTACCACCTTTTTTACTCCGCAATCCAAAGCAGCATCAATAACATTTTGAGCCCCATGAATATTCGTTTTAATCGCCTCAAAAGGATTATATTCACATGCAGGAACTTGTTTTAAAGCCGCTGCATGGATTACATAATCAACACCCTTGAAGGCCCGGTAAAGCCTATCTTTATCCCTGACATCGCCAATAAAAAACCGTAATTTCCTTTGTTCTTCAGCAGACAATGTTGTAGAGAAATATTTCTTAAGCATATCCTGCTTGAATTCATCTCTGGAATAGACGATAACCCTAGCCGGATTATATCTTTGAAAAACCATTTCAATAAATTTTTTGCCAAAGGAACCTGTTCCACCTGTAACTAGAATCGACTTATTATTCAGCATCCCTTTCCTCACTCCCCTGGCAAAATTCCCTTATAGCATCATTCAATCCGCTATAAAACTCCTTCATCATCTGCATATCCTGCTGACATTCAAGATAAAAAGCTGCAAAACTACTTACAATACGCTGTCCTTTTTCTTGAGGATTCTTGATCTCATTTATAACATCGATATTGTCGGCTAGAATCTTATAACTCACCCTATTCATTGGTAGAATAAAGGTTTTATAAAAACGATTACGTTCTATCCTTCTTAATTCTCGATCCAACTTGGGGTAGAGCTTTTCTGCTTGAAGATAATTCTTGTTATTTAAGGCCATACTAATCCTCTCCAGTACCTTTCTATAATCCTTAATTATCTCTACAGCCTCTTCATATGATTTATCCATACTTTTGGCTTGAGCTGCCAAGTGTTCCGGAGCATAATTAGTCTTATTCCCCTCTAACCAATTATCGACGACTACTCTTTCGCCTAAGCTTTGGCCGATCAGGGTTTTTAGTTCTACAAACTCTGCCCCCTTAATGGCTGCCCCGCCTTTGGTAGTATTGATAACCATTCCTGCCGGCAGTTGTGCAATAACCTGTTCTAATTGACGGCGCATCAAATCATAGACAGTATCAGTCAGAATCTTCCCGCCGTAAACGTCTTCAACCCAGAAAGCTCCCTCTGCTCTTTTTCCTGATAACTCCCGATCATAAGGTATGCCTGCAGCATAGCGCAACTTATCAATAAATCCTAGGTTTTGTCCCACTAATATGATTCGGCTGAAACCTAGAATATAAAGCAGTTGCAAGGTCGCAATAGCAACTGTTGGGGCATCATATACAATGTTAATGGACTGATCATCACTGTTTTTGAGGTAAAAACTAGCCACCGTATCTTGACTAGTTACCATATGATACATTTTTCCCGGATAGTCCAGCAATGTCTCATAACCTACTGTAGAACCGAAGAACAAGGGGATATCCTTTATCCCCTTTTCTTTGATAATTTTGATTACTTCCTGATTATGAACTCCCGGATCAATAGAACAAGTTGCATCCGGATAAATCCCATGATGAACAAGGGTATTAATAGCTGAGCCCACAGTAAAGATATAAGCCAAACCCTGTTCCTTGATATATCTTAAGTTTTCAATCTCTTCATTTAGGGAGGGACCTGCCGCCACTAAAATAGCAGTCTTACCTTTAAATTCACCCTTCTTCTCCAGAATAATATTTGGCGTATTCAATACAGCAGAAAAGTTATTAATGGAATTAATGATCCATCTTTTTTGAAAGAAATAATTAGTATGTAAGTCGCTTCTAGTCGCCCTGATCGCTGCAGAGAATTTCTTCATAAAATCAGCATATTCCTCGGCAAAAGCATTTTGATATACAGGCAGTTCAATAATGACAATCTTCTTCGTGATCTTCTGCAGAAGCCGTCTCAAGAAATTATCTGCCACTTCAACCTGATATTGACATTCCAGCATTTCCAGATTACGCAGAGGTAACTTTTCTAAGTTTAATTGCTGCAAAAGTAAGCTGAAGACTAACGGCGATGGCTCATACAACGAAAAGCTTGTCCGAGGATATTTATTGACAAATTCTTCGATATGGTAGCCTAAACCTAAACCGTAGAAGATCACATGGGAGTCCTCGGTGATCTTTTCTTTTTCAGCAACCTTATTGATAATCGCTGCCGCTTCCCGCCTGGGGTCATATCTGCTGTGCAGATAAAGGTCTTGTCCATTCCGGGTAATTTTTATGGTTTTATCCTGACTCTTCGTATCTTCCAAACTAATACCCTGATTATCAGCCTTGCCATTTAACTGACTAATGGCCTTATATAATTCAGGATTATGCTTTTTTAAGAAGACAATATTATCTACTAACATTGTTTATCCACCACTGTTGTTACCAGAGATTGCAGTTTTTCCTGCATCGCTGTATATGTCGGAGTTAACTCATATAGGAGCAGATCTGCTAGCAGAACATTGTCCCTGTTTTCAATAGCCATCCCCAACTCTGGAATAACATTATTTAATTGAGCTGCCACTTGGACATATTCATTCCAGCCTTGATGATCCATAAGCAGATTGTTCAAGTTCGGTAGAGAATCTATCTGGGCCATCGTCTTAACGATCCACTGTAAGCCTTCTACTAAATCCGCTAGGCTCATCCAAGCATCGTTATCGGCCTTTTGATAAAAAGCCTCTGCCAATTCAGTGATTAATGGTAAGGCTCTTGCTAAATACTGTTCTGTCGAAACAATTGTATCCTGTACTACCTCACTTAGGGACAGTACCATAACCACAATTTCCTGGATGTCATCAATGTGTTGACTTATATAATCAGCGAAATTATCCTCAATTGTCTCCCCATCAATAATTAGATGGGATAACTGCCAATCTCCTTTGATTAAAGCATCCTCAATACTTTGCAAGACCAGTTCCACGTTCTGACGACTATTCTCAATTTCCCATACTTCCTGCTGTAGTTTAATTTTCATCTCAGACCTCTTTTCTTCGCATATATTACCTTCCTGAGTTTCTTTCTAACATCAAGCGATACTTGATTTCAGCAATAGCCCAATCCTCTTCAGTGTCAATATCTTGAACCTCAAGCTCAGACATAATCATAGGAACGAAAATTTTTTCCGTCTTGTTAGCGGAAAAAAATTTTTTTATATCATAACAATAGAATTGACCACAATCATGATAAAAGGGCTCTAAGTCTTGGGAGCGGCTGTTAAAGTATTCCGGCCACTTATATTCCAATCTTCCATCCTTAATAGTTACAGCTCTTTGTGGTGGGAATGAAAATTTAACCACAGGCATTACCAACGCACATTCCCGTTCCATTAGGAGATCCATGCCTTGCCGCAATTTCTCCGCTGTAACAAAAGGAGCTGTCGGATAGATACAAACCATATAATCAAACTCTTGGCCCCTTTCCTTATAACAAGCCAAGACCTCCCGGAGAACATCCCCAGTGGTGGCATAGTCATCTGCAGTCTGTGGGCTTCTGAAAAAGGGCACTTTTGCTCCAGCTTTCCTAGCAATATTTGCGATTTCTTCGCAATCTGTAGAAACCATCACTTCCGAAAATATACCCGACGCTAAAGCGGCCTCAATGGAGTATTCCAGAATCGGTTTCCCATTAAAGTTCTTGATATTCTTTTTGGGAATGCGTTTACTGCCGCCCCGAGCCGTGATAACTGCTAAATTTCTCATGCTAACTCCTATAAATACTCAATAATTGTTACTTTAAAAAAGACAAACAAAAAACAGGGCCTAACAAGTTACTAGTTTCGACATAAACTTATTTACTCCCTGCTTTAATTTGAAATTATTGCATAATCAGAGTTTAAGCTACAACTAAGAAGCTAAGAGCGCTTTTGTTTCTCTCTGTGAGCCTTAAGTTCCTCGGCCATCTCCTCCAATTTACGCATGCGGTGATTAACCCCGGACTTACCTATGGGTGGATCTAGCATTTCGCCTAACTCTTTGAGGCTTACATCAGGGTTTTCCAATCTTGCGGCTGCCACCATTCGCAAACGCGGCGGCAGTTGAGCCAAACCTATATTTTCCTGGAGATAACGAATATTCTCCAACTGCCGCATAGAAGCATTGATTGTCTTACTCAAATTAGCCGTCTCGCAGTTAACCAAACGATTGACCTGATTGCGCATTTCTTTGACGATACGCGTATTCTCAAAATTAAGCAAAGCCTGATGAGCACCTACCACACTTAAAAAGTTGACAATCTGCTCACTTTCCTTGAGATAGACGATCTGCCAATTTTTGCGGCTACTTATCTTCGCCTGAATCCCAGGGAAACGATTCATCAAGGTCGCTATTTCCTCAGCGTAAAGTTCATCATTAGCGATAATCTCCAGATGATAATTGCCTTCTGGACTATTCACCGAACCAGCCCCTAAAAACACGCCCCGCAAATAACTACGTCTACAACATTGATTTCTGATCAATTCCTTTTTAATTCCAGGCTGAATCTGCCCTGGCTTTTTCAAAATACCTAAGTCTCTCATCACCAGAGGCATATTCTCTGATGAAGGAAAACGCACCACATAATTGTTATTTTTCTTTAAACGCATACTTTTTTTAACTCGTAATTCAGCTTCCAAGCGATAAACTTCCTTAGCCAGCATAATTATCTTCCTAGCCACAGCAGCATTTTCTGTTGTCACCTGTAAACCGAGTTGATGTTTGCTACTGATAGTCAAGGTCCCGTCCATCCGACATAAAGCCGCCAACTCAGCGCGTTGGCAGCATTTTTTATCTGGGTACAAACGGGCTAACTCGTCCTTGGTCTGAGCAGAAAAGGACATAAGCTATACCTCCTTTTCGACCTAAAGTAGATCCTATAATTATCTTACAAATTCCGTGAAATCCTATCTGTGAGAATATAGTAGTCAACTATACCGAAAAATGGTGTAAAGCTAAGCTTGTTCAAAGTTAATTTCATGATCTGGCCGGCTAACTTCCGGGGATTATGCCGGATAAAGTCGCCTTCCTCAATAAGGGGAGCCGCTAAAACTCGCACATTCAACTTCTGTAATCGTTCCCGATCAATTTCCACTGCTTCCGCTCCCTCCAGAGCATACTTAGCCTGGAAATATTCGGGGATCTCTTGATCATTAACAATAATATAATCGACCAAATCCTCTGCAGCATGATCATAAATTGCCTGTAAATGGTCTGCTGCCGTATAACCCTTAGTTTCTCCATGCTGAGTCATAACATTACAGACATATATTTTCGCAGCCCGTGAAGCCTGAATTGCCGGAACTATCCCTGGTACCAGTAGATTCGGAATTATGCTGGTATATAAGCTGCCAGGTCCTAAGATGATTGCATCGGCCTCCTCAATGGCATGTAAGGCTTTGGGTAGAGGAACACAGTTATCAGGAATAGTGAAAACCCTTTTTATAGGAATAGTTGTTTGGCCAATCTTAGATTCGCCTCGAATAATCTCCCCGTTGACTAATTCGGCGGCTAAGATTAAATGATCAAGAGTAGACGGTAATACTCGACCCCTGATGGCCAATACCTTGCTTAATTCATTGATGGCCGTTTCAAAACTCCCTGACATGTCGGCTAGAGCTGTAATCAATAGATTGCCAAGGTTATGACCCTGAAGACCTTCACCACCATTAAACCGATATGCAAAAAGTTTTTCCATGATCGGCTCTGTATCAGCCAAAGCCACTAGGCAATCACGCAAATCACCAGGAGGCAAAATGCCAAACTCACCTCTCAAACGTCCGGAACTACCTCCATCATCAGCCACAGACACTATGGCAGTAATGTTAGAGGTATATTCCTTCAAACCTCGCAGCAGTACAGATAGCCCTGTTCCCCCTCCGATCACTACAACCTTGGGGCCCCGCCGCAAATACTGACGCTGATAAATAGTTTTCATTTTGCCTTTTGGATCTACAGCCAAAGGACGAATCAAGGCCTGGCCTGCCTTAGCTAAAGCAAAAGCAGTAACAACCAGTCCTGCCGCCATAACGATAACTCCGCCCCAACGATGAGCTCCAAAGCCAAAAAGATTAATTATCAGCAGGGTAAACCAATTTTCCAACAAACCCAACAATTGAGCATCATAAGCTACAGCTATTCCCACTATAATCAGAAATATCCCGGCCAAAGCCAGGAGTAGCCAACGCTTTACACCAAGGGCAGGATAGAACCAGGGCAGTATTTTCATACCGGGTTCACCCCCGCACCCATCCTATGCAAGTCTCGATGTCTAACTACATTATGAAAATCCATTTTCTCTAAGCCCTCGGCAATAGCATTAGCCAAGGTCACCGAACGATGCTGTCCTCCCGTACAACCGATAGCTATCACCAGACTGGTTTTTCCCTCTTGCAGATAATGGGGTAAAAGAAAGGACAGCAGATCCCAGTATTTCTCTAAAAAATCCTTAGCTACTTGGGATTCTAAGACAAAATCCTTGACCTCCTGATCATTTCCTGTTTTCCTGCTAAGCTCTGGCTCATAGTAGGGATTAGGTAAAAATCGTACATCCACTACTAGATCAGCATCTAAGGGAACACCATATTTGTACCCAAAGGATAGGACTGTGATATGCATTCGGTCCTTATCATCTCTAGGACCATAGAGAGAAATTATTTGATTTTTTAATTCATTATTTGACAATTCCGAGGTATCAATGATCTTATTGGCAATCCCCCGTAATTCTTCTAATCTTTCCTTCTCTAGAAGAATATCCTCTAAAAGTCTGCCCTTGCTAGACAGAGGGTGCCGTCTCCGTGTTTCTTTATAGCGATTAACCAACACCTCGGTACTGGCCTCCAAAAACAGTATCTCATAAGTATAGTCGTTTTCCCTCAAGGTACGTAAGGCTAAGAATAACTCATCGAAGAACCTGCCTCCGCGAATATCAATCACCAGAGCAATCTTATCCATTCTCTCTTCAGCTTGCTGAGACAGTTCTACAAATTTGGGGACCAAGGCAGGAAGTAAATTGTCGACACAAAAATATCCCAGATCCTCTAGAGCCCGAATAGTTAATGTTTTCCCGGCTCCTGACATCCCAGTTATGAAAAGCAGTTTTAAATCTTTGGTCGCCACCATTCCCAATCCCCCCACATCCTAAATTTTCTAGTCAGCTATCTTCTATACGTTTATCTTCTAAAATTATCTTCTGTATTACTGCATTACAATACTGCATTTCGCACTCTCTCCGGTTCAACCCCGGCTTTTTCTAACACCCAAGAACCATATTCAAGGCTCCCCACCGTTTCTGAAAAATGAGCATCACTATTAACTACAAAATCAACTCCTACTTTAGCCGCCTCTAAAACCTCAGCATAAGAAGGGAATTTATGTCCTGTATTTATCTCCCAAGCAGTATCCCTGGCTACACAGGCTCGGGCAACTTCCGAAATTTCGATAGCCATCTTTAACCCAGGATGGCTAATAGCCCACACCTTATTCTTGTGAATAGCCTCCACCAGTCCCTTAGTGTTGGCATTTTTTACTCTCCTCTTTAGAGCCGGAATAAAGCTTGCTAACTGGTTCTCCATAACCCATCCCAGCCCCTTCAATCCTTGAGGCCAAACGAAAGGATGTAGACCCACAAGCAAATAATCTAATTCAGCAATTGTCTCCTGCTCTAAATCTATTACGCCGGTAGGGCTGATAATATTGGCTTCAGCTCCCAAGAACAATTTGACATCAGGATAAGTATACTGAATCTGATCTAATTCTTCTCTAATAGCTAGGTAACTTGCTTGCCCTTTCACTCCAGTACCTATATTACGCGGGCCATGATCAGCTATTCCGATCTCCTTAAGTCCTGCTTCTCGTCCTGCTTCTACCATTTCAGCAACAGAAGCCCGCCCGTCACTATATGTTGTGTGCAGATGGTAATCTCCAAAAAACTGCATACATTACCTCCGGTTTCTATTTCTATTATACCTTGAGCCTGGAAATGACGCCACTGTTCCTACCTATCCAATATATTGTCCCAAGAAAAAAGAACCAAACCTATTATAGGTATTGGTCCTCAGTCCTCTTTATATAGCACTTTAGTCTGCATTTTTTTTACAACACCCATCAGCCTTTACTATCTTACTGCCGTGCATTAATTCCATATGTCTAACAATAAGCTTGTCCAACTGCGAACTAACCTCACAGATATCGTGGGAATGTAGTTTCCGCTCACCATTGACCATTTTATACAATTCGTTACGTAGTTGTTCCATTTCNNTTTATCTTCAGGTCCTAGGGACTAAAAAAATTATCAACTTATATCTACAGGATGGAAATAGTCCCAGACGGCTTGAGCCGCTTTCTCCGGCAAGCCCTCAACCTCCCGGAGCTCTTCAAGACTGGCATTTTTAATTTTGCGCAGTGATAAACCAAAGTGCTTAAGCAAGGCCTCTTTCCGTTTTGGTCCTATGCCGGGAATATCATCTAAAGCTGAAGCTAAATGGCGTTTCCCCCGTAGCAAGCGATGATAAGAAAGGGCAAAACGATGAGCCTCATCCCGAATCCGTTGTAGTAGAAAAAGTCCCTGGGACTGGCGAGGTAAAATTATCGGGTCTGGAATATGCTCCATAAATAACCACTCGTTTTCTTCAGCAATACCGACCGTTGGAATATCCCCATATCCCAAGTCTATCATAGCAGCCCTGGCTGAGGTCAATTGACCTTTCCCCCCATCTATCAGCACCAAATCCGGTAGGGGAATAAATCTTTCATCTCCTTGTCGAGCCTTTAAAAACCGCCGATAAACAACCTCCGTCATGCTAGCATAATCATCAGGACCATCTACCGTCTTGATCTTGAATCGTCTGTAATGTTCCGTACTTGGATGCCCATCTATAAAAACAACCATCGAGGCAACGGTTTCAGCCCCTTGAACATGGGAGATATCATAACACTCGATTCGACTTGGTTCTTTGGGCAACTGTAAGGCCTCTGTTATCTGGGCCAAGGCTTCTTGACTTGTCTGTTTTTTAGTCGTGCGCCGGAGCAATTCTTGTTGTAGACTTTCTCTGGCATTTTTCGCGACTAAATCTAATAGGGCTTTCTTTTCCCCCTGCCGGGGAACTTTTAGGACTACCTTACTTTCATTCTTGGCGCTTAACCATTCGGTAATTACTTCTTGATCCTCGATTTCCTCCGGGATCAGAATCTCCTTCGGTATGAAATCCACTCTATTGTAATATTGACGGAGGAAAGAGCTTAAGACTTCTTGGCTCTCCGTCCCAGCCGTATTTTCCAGAATGTAATGATCCTGACCTAATAATTTGCCTCCGCGGATAAAAAAGAGTTGAACGCACATCTCCTCAGTACCGCGAGCATAATGAATAACATCTACATTGCCTAAGCGCCCTGACATTACCTTCTGCTTAGCCGTAACGTTTTCTACAGCCCGGATTTGATCCCGAATCTCTGCAGCTTTTTCGAATTGAAGCTCCTTAGCCGCTTTGTCCATCTTTTGCCGCAGTTCCTTCAATAGAGAATCCTGTCGTCCCTCTAGAAAATGAATGACCTCATCGATCATTTGCCGATATTCCTCTACTGAGATATTTCCACAACAAGGCGCTGCACATCGCTCAATATGGGCATTAAGGCAAGGCCTATCCTGCTTAGCCAAGCTAGATTGTTTACAAGAACGAAGGGGGAAAATTGATTTTATTAAGCGTAGGGTCTCATTTACCGCCCCTGCATTAGTGTAAGGCCCAAAATACTTGGCGCCGTCCTTTTTCACATTACGGGTAATCTCTATTCGCGGAAATTCCTCCTTGACGGTAATCTTAATAAAGGGCCAATACTTATCATCCGTCAGGCGAATATTGTATTTCGGTTTGTGTTTTTTGATCAGATTGCTCTCCAGAATCAGAGCTTCAATCTCCGTATCAGTCAGCATGAAGTCTATATCTCGAATCTGGGACACAAGAACTCTTGTTTTAGGTGAATCAAGATGTTTAGAGGTAAAGTAAGAACGAACCCGATTCTTCAGATTGACCGCCTTACCTACATAGATAATCTGGTCCTTCTGATCTTTCATCAGGTACACACCAGGTTGTTCCGGTATATTATTCAACTTATCCTCCAACATTATTCTCACCTCACTAATTTCGA
>MTKW01024486.1_pt1 | contig 21826 bp, 14 predicted proteins | sample 1042761 | NCBI WGS metagenome assembly MTKW01 (sample SAMN06205366, study PRJNA360243) | anaerobic digester metagenome | biome: Wastewater treatment plant; feature: Anaerobic digester sludge; material: sludge; isolation source: anaerobic digester fed with sludge from wastewater treatment plant ... | reverse complement strand
ACATTTCTAGGCGAGGATAGCTACACCAGTTCTTGTTATTCTTGCTCTGTAAAAACCAAGGTAAAATAACTGGTAGTCTCCATAACCTCATTCCGCATAATAATTCCGGAATTAGTATTGTCCAGAAGATGAAACTTCTTGATACCCCGTCTCTCAGCCCAGCGAAAGGAACAAGCCAAAGAAGCAGGAGAATCCAGATGATCGTCACCCATTTTAAAAAGGGCTGTATAATCAAACTTTTCCATTGCTTGGAGGGTAATTTGATCCTTAAGTTGGGCCTCGGAACGAGTCAGATAATGAGAAAAATCCACAGAAGCTAATAGCACAGCATCTTCATCAAGGTAAGGCTCTATAGCGTCAAGCAACTCATCTACCTCCTGTAGGGTTGCACCATGCTGGATGATAATAGGTACAACTTTAGCTTCAGGTATGAAATATTTAATAAAAGGCATTAAGGCACCCACAGAATGTTCTTCAGCCAACAGTGGCTCATCTTTGGCCACTATCCCTTGAGAGATAAGGTCCTGACAGATATCCTGATTCACCTGAACTACACCGGCAGGAGTCTGCCAATCATAAAGACTACTGGAGATCCTATTACCTTTTTGATAATGATTAGGCCCTATCAAAATAACTAGACTGGGTTTTTGCTTTGCCAGCACATTAAAAAAATCTATAATCATATTGCTGGCCAATAAATGATGAGGTACGATGCCACTTACCACACGTCCCTCAACTTGAGAATTACTGCTTTCTCTCTTGGCCAAAAGATCGTAAAAATCATTTTTACTAATAAATATGCTGGCATGGGTCGGCCTTATAGCTTCAGGCGGAGAATAGTTCTCCGCCTGTTTTTTTTTCTGACAACCTGTAATTACTACAAGGAAAACTACAAGCACTATTAGAACGAATATCTTCTTTCTCATTTGATCTTTACCTTATCTGTTGAACCAGTAATGTAGATTTCACGGCTCTCAATATTGCCTAAATAGGGTGCTCCACATTCATAATCACCTGGGGTAAGGACTCTAGCATAGTAGGAAATCTGCCCCTTATCCTTCCAGACGTGGAAGGTCAACTGCTGATTATTAACCTCGCTGGCATAGGAAATGTCTACTTCTTTAATATTACGTTGATATGGTCGTGAAATATAAGCCAGACCAGCCGGGAGAATATCCACTATCTCATAGGAACCGGCGGGCGCCTTATCACCGATTGAATACTCCAGAGTTACTTTAACCAGATCACCACGCTGGAATTGAACAGTATTCTTATTATCTACCTTGTAGCTCCGGCTTAGGCTTAAATCTTCACCCTTAGAAACTTCTCCACCCAGTAGCGGTGCTTTATACAAGGCAGATACACCTACCTTGCCGCTAATCTGGCTGAATTTAATCTCTGCCATTTCAGCAGGCAAAAGCGTCAGTTGGAAGCTTTCCCAGTCTTTTAAGCTGACTTTTTCAGTCTTTCCGTTATATTGATAGGTGAAACTGACTGGATCCGGATTCATGTATTTTAAGCTATATTTCAAGATTTGCAGCTTTTCAATAGTATTAAGAATCTCTTTACCCGGATTTTCTAAGATATATTGATAGAGCTTACCTTTTTCCGGTGCATCTAATCTAGCTGCTAATAAGGCCATTTGAGTGGTGGCCACTAAGATTTCATCTTGATCCCTTGGGCCTTTGATTCGCATGGTGTCTCCCAGTTCCTGACCATATCTTGTAAGGATATCCTGGAATACTGTTTGGCCGTAAGCGCCTTCCCCCAGCTCTAAGAGGGCCAAAGCCAAATGAATCTTCTCTGCTGGTTGAAGGTCATCCCGTTGTAACTCATTCTTAACCTGAAGCAGAACCGGTTCTTTTAGTGAGGCCAAACCCCATAGGGCTAAGGATTTATCGTCTTCCTGAGATTCATCGCCCTCTAAAATGTTGTAGAAATACCCTGCTAAGGCTCGAGTATCGAAATCTTCCGGACTAGCAGAGGCAACTAGCGCAGATAGGGCCAATTCACTGTCACTATAAGGTAAGAGGCTGATGCCACCGTCTTCCTGCTGATACTGGATGAAGGATTCTTCCTCCCTTGTTAATGAAGCCAAATCATTCTCCGGGAAATATTCCTTAAGTAGCTTTTCAGCTTCACGTGCCGCCAGCTTCTGCTCGATTCTGCTGCCAAAGGTCCAGGCCAAATCGTATAAACCAGTCAGATACTGAGATTTTTCATAATCAGTAAATACTAATTTAGTAGGATATTTATCAGAACCTTGGAGTTCTAGCTTCTCGCTAAGAAGGCTAAATTCTGTTCTGCTCCGTTCCAGATAAGGCTTCTGCACAATTAACTCCTTAGTTATAGTATCTGTGTAGCTGCCCCATTTTCCTGTGACTGTTAAAGTATATACCCCTTCTTCCAAAACAGGTAATTCCCAATCAAAAGGAGTGAAAGCCAGACCCTGTCCTGAACCTTTAATCTCCTGGCCTTTCGGTGTCTTAAGGACAGTTTGATACGTTACTTCTTGCCCTTCAGATAGCTTTTTGCCATAGGAACGTAAGATTAAGACTGGTTTATCTCCTAGGTGATAGCTATTATTCATAGTCACATCAACAAAGAACGGTAAACGAACAGCTATCTGCTCAGTTCCGCTGGCTACCATGAGATTGTCTGTCAAGGCATGATATGTGACCCGCCAGGAAGTTAGATTATCCGGTAAAGTGAATTCCGTAGTCGCTTTGCCATCTCGGCCGGTTTTCAGTGTTTCGAAAATTACTGTATCCCGGAAATCACTTCGTTCTCCGCCACCTTCACCGCCCTGTTCCGCTCCACCGCCAAAATAAGTTTTCAGGTGGGTGCGCAGGGAAGATAATTGGGGATGAATGTAATCACCATAAATACTATCCAATAAATTCACATGCTGTTCAGCCAAATTGAACAAGGCTTCATCTACCAGGTTCAGATTTACTTCGGCCTTGACAGGCTTACCCTGTAGGTCCTTAACCTCAACTGCTAACTTGACCTTTTCTCCAGGTCGATATTCCTCTTTATCGCTGGTAATTGACACATTTAAAGCCTTGCTTTCCTTTGCAACCCCTACTATTAGAGGATAGGTTTCCTGATAACCTCTGCCGTCAAAATAGACCCCGCCCACTGTTATGTTAGGATTCATTTCTTCAGTAAAAGTAAAGCTGTATTGACCATCATCCTTCACACTGTAGGTGATTAGTTCTTTTTGGGCTTGATAATAGAGGAAGCTACTCGCCCTTGGACCAAGCTCCTGCTCATTTTCCATAAATTTCAGTTGTACTGTCTCACCCTCATTATGGCCTGTGTTACGCTCATTTTTCAGGTAAAAATAAGAGTAACCAGGATTTGAGTTATAACTGCGACTATATAGACAGACAGTCCTTCTAGTTAAACCACCTGCCCCATCTCTCGTTGAGAGTTCAATATAGTATGTGGCCTCGGGATCATCTAACTGTCCTTGATAAGTAATCTTGCCATCACTACCTGTAACAGTAGTGAATTCGCCCATTTCTTGGACTGAGTATCTGTAATGATAAGTTTTTTCTACCTTTTTGTTAATAAAATCGTAGTATTGTCCTACCTCTTCCTTAGTCCAGATTTCTTTCATTATCCTTCCGGTAACTGTAGTATTGGGAGCCGGACCTGTTATGTAGCTGTCCCGGCTTAAAGACTCACCTTGATTCACTTTAGTAAGATCTATTTTTTTAGTGTCAAGCTGTAAGCTATATGCTGTATCTTGACGTAATGCCTGACATTCAAGATCCACCCTGCCACTGAAAAGGCAGACACTACTGCTAACTTCTATCTCTCCAGCCTCTGGTAAGGAAGCAGTAACATAAAGATGAACATAGCTAGGGCTGCTATAACCATCATTTCCTTTACCTACATAAGGAATATTGGCCATTCCCTTATCATCAGTTACTACTGTGCCTTCGCGCCCATCTATATAGTATTTCAGCTTCAAATTAGGTACAGGTGTGCCTTCAAAAAAGGCGGCCTTAACCTGGAAGTTCATTTTTTCTCCGGTAAAAATAGCTTTTTTATCTTTTTCAATAGTCAGCTCATAGGCCGGCTTAGTATAGGTCTCTACCGTGAAACTGTTAGAAGTAAGTACTGTATCACCGCTTTTTACGCGCAGGGAATAATAACCGGGACGCAAAATCGGTAATCCCATTTCCCCTGTAAAGGTTTGACCATCTACCTTCACTTGCTGCTCAACTATGGCTGAGTTGTCAGATTCCATGTAATATGGCCTAAAGTAAGAGTAGCTGTATAATTCTATGGTTACTTCGTCAATAGCTTTCGCTCCAAAGCGGGGACTGAGAATACCCCAGTAATTAACTGTATCTCCTGGTTGATAAATTTTTCGATCTAAGTAAAGATATTTCCAATAATCTCTGGTAAGGTTATATTCTTCTTCAGAATAATTTTTTTCAACAAAGGGGCTACGCAAATCAACAACTGTTAGCTGCCCGCCTTTTTCTACTACGGCAAAGCCACCTGGGTAATCTATAAACCGTTCCTCGATGAAGGCAGTGCCTTTAGCATCTGTGGACCAATTCTTATCTAGAGTTGACACAGTGATTTTGGCGTCTGCTTCCGGTTGACCTGTTTTCAGATTATTAACCCAAAAGAGACTGGATTCCCGACCCTGGGTCAGATATACTGCCAAATCACTAACCTGGAACCACACCTGCTGTACAGCTTTATCCATCGTAATCTGGGCCCCATATAACCCTGCAGGCAAATCTTCAGGGAAGACCAGATAGTGAGTATAACTGTCTGTATTTATAACATCTACAGTAAATTCTTTGTATTTTCCAAGCTTAGAAAAATCCTCTCGATAAGAATTACGCGTATAGTAAGCCCAAGATGGTATTTCATTCAACTTGGCTTGGGATTCTACAAAGCTGTTACTATCAGGATAACGGAAAACTTCAACTTGAGCCTTGGGTATCTGTCCTTGCCAATGGAAATTCAACGAGAAATGTGGGGTTTCTTGTGTAGAAAACTCTAACTGTTTTTCATAAATATCAAAGTTAAACTGCGTTCTATCTTCCTCCAAGTACTCTGTCTCAAAGGTGAATTGATAGTCCTCAGCTATGACTTGATCACTTGAGCTTAATGGAAAACCTTTCTTTAAAGTTACTGTATATATCTGTCCATAAAGTAATGGTGTCTCTGGTACAAAAACTAAGGTCTTCTTATGTTTCTCGAATTTCCCTTTAACCTCGGGGGAAATAGTAAAATACTTAGCAGCCTCCTCTGCCGAAAAATTCTCATGGGAGAAAACAATCTCCAATCCAGTATTAATCGGAACACCAGTACTGTTCCTCCGGGGTAAACTACTGAGCACTCTGAATTGCCCCTTAGTTTGGAAGGCCCAGGAAAAGCTTTCCCGCCCCTGTCCACTGGTATCAAATCCTAACTGATAGACGGTGTTTGCTTTTAAGGCTTCTTGAGGGATAATTTTATATTGCTTGCCACCGTTTTCCCTTTCTAAACGATAAGGAAAAGCCGGGTTGATTTGTAGATTTTCTTCTACCGTCCTTTTATCCAGAGGGTTCTCACTAGTTAAAAGGAAGGACGTATCAGTAGCAATGCCTGCTGTGTCTTCTTGGAGGGCGACAATGCTTATCTCTCCAGCTAAAGCAGGTTTAACAAAAATATCACCTAAGCCATAAAAAATCCCGGTAAATACGAAAACAACTAAGAGGAATGCTGCTGCTAGCCTTAGATTTCTCCGCCCTGATCCGCTATTACTATTAAAGCTAAACGCTGATTTAGCTTTAATTTTTTTCTTTGCCATAGTTAACGATGAGAAAAAAGACTTTCTTTTACCTCTGGCAGCATCCATTTTATTTTCTTTAGTCGAGATTTTCTTCCTTAATTCAGCCTGAAAATCTTGTCTTAGAGGCGGCGACTCTAAATCGGCAAATAGACCGCTAAACTGGGCTTCCAGCTCTTGTAATTCTATTTCATCTTCCGTCGTGAACACACCATTAAGATTATCTTTGTTCTTCATATTGCACCATCCTTTCCCGCAGGGACTTCAAACCTCTGTGAAGTAGTTGTTTGACAGCTCCTTCACTTTTTTCCAGAATATCTGCAATATCCTTATATGATAGACTTTGAATGTATCGCAGGATTATGGCCTGTTGCTGTAATGGTGCCAAAGAGCGGATGTTCTCTAGGAGTTGCTGCTTCTCGGAATTTTCCACAGCCACGTTTTCCGGTTCATTGATAGCATCAGCAGCCATATGTTGTATATTTAGTTCCAATTCAACAGTCCGTCCCTTTTTACGGTAGTGATCGCTAATGGCATTAGCGGCTATCTTATATAGCCAAACTACTACAGGGATATCACGGTATTCAAACTTTTGAATGTTCTCCAAAGCTGCCAGAAAGGTTTGGGAGGTTATCTCCTCCGCCTCAATCCGGCTCATAGTTCGATAATAAGCGTAATCATAGATTCTCTGGAAATAAGCATCATAGATTTCCAGAAAAGCTTGCTTGTTAACTTTTACCTTTTCGATTAGCTCCTTTTCCGCTGATACAGCGTTACTAGATACCATTTCTTATCTCCTCCACAACACCGCTTATATGTATTAACGCAAAAACTTCCTAAAAGTTACGGTTGTTTTATATTTTTTATTTTCATACTGTTTTTACTATACCATTTTTTAAGTTTATTACCTATAAAATATAAATCACGTCTCAGTGATTTATCAACTAATATGAAAAATTTTAATATTAATCTACAATCACAAGAGTTATAATAGAAATCAGCAATGCGAAAGGAGAAAATTAATGAACACAAAAAAAGCCAAAAAAACTACTACCACAAAGGTAATGCAAGTTGCTTCAATAGTTGTGGCCCTTATAGCTATTCTTAATTTGGTAAATTCTATTTTTGTTGCCAGATCTATTATTAACCAGTATATTTCCCAAGGATTCAAGAGGGCTGATGTCTTAGAAGCAGTATTGCCCACACAATTTCTTCCCGGTGTCTTTTCCGCCGTCGCCTATCTGGGTATCGCCGTACTATTATGGTCAGCAGGTCTGATTTATCAGAAGCTTTCTCTAATCTCCTCCGAAGTGGTGCCTGCCGAAGAAATGCTTCAGCCTGAGCCGATTCCAGTTGAAACTGAGGTAAGCCCAGTTGAAGATGAGCTTAACCTGGACAACCCGGAGGAAGATATCTAAATTAACCGAATTAGTTCCATAAGCGGGTGCCCCATACCGGGTTCACCAAAAAAGCAAGCCTTTCGGCTTGCTTTTTTAAAGCTCAATCATTTGGCAACTACTTCGAGAGCCCTTATTCTTATATCATGGCTCTCCAATGTACTGTTGATAATTTTATCATTAGCCGGACAGGGAGAACTGAGCCAGGACGGCGAATTTCGACCGTTAAGCTATTTCTTACGGTATGAGTTTAGACATTTCTAGGCGAGGAACCACTACGACCGTTCTTGTTATTCTTCATGACAACTACTTTTCTAAAGAAAAATCATAGAGACATTGGACAGCCTTAGTTGTTTGCTCCACAGACACCAAGTAAGACGCGCCGTTAGAAACCGGGCTAGTATCCTCTACCGCGATACCTTGCCCCTTCAATAAAGCTAAGAATCGTTCAGAATTATGTTTACTCTCAGGAGACCAGACTATAGTAATCAAAGAAAAGCCTTCTCTGATACCATCATTTGAGACAGCTAGACCATATATACCGTTATAGTCCTCACCCATAGGTCCGACTAAAGTACCCTCACCATCTTGAAAAGTAGAACGAATGTAGAATGGACAATCAAAATCCATGGCCGCTTTCACAGCTCGCAGATGGACTACTTTAGCCCCTGCCTTGGCCAAAGTATACATAGGTTCAAATCCAATAGTCTTAAGAAAAGGTACCTCAGGAACTAAGCGCGGATCTGTCCATGCTACTCCGGGCACGTCTGTGTAAATGATAGTCTTATCTGCACCTAAGGCTCCACCAAGGGCTAAGGCTGTAGTGTCACTTCCGCCCCGACCTAATGTGGTAATCTCGCCCTGCTCCGTAATCCCCTGGAAGCCAGCTACAAAGACTATATTCCCTTCTTGTAACTTCCTCTTAATATAATCCGTTTCTACCCGCTTAATGTCAGCATTGGTGAAATCATTATCCGTAATTATTCCAGCCTGAAAACCTGTTAAAGCCACAGTTTTATAGCCTTTTTGAGCCAAACTATGAGCCATTACAGATGCTGAAATAATCTCGCCACAAGAAACAAGTAAATCTTTGAGCGGTCCTGCCGGCTCTGGTCCGACCTGTAACAGTAAATCCAATAGAGTGTCGGTAGCATAGGCCTCGCCTTTTCTACCCATAGCCGAAACCACTACTACCACATCATTTCCTTCTTCTTTGGCTGCTATAACTTTTGCTAAGACTTGTTCTCGTTTTTCCGGGGTATTTACCGATGTACCACCGAATTTTTGCACAATTATGGACATCTGTTACTTAATCCTCCTACACCTTACAGAATCAAATATTTAGTGAGGGCAGAAAAGATCCCTCACTAAAGTAATCTCCTTTTATTAGTTAAAGGAACTGTTTATACCGCTAATTCACAAGCACCTGAAGCTTTTACCCAATTCTTTGCAACTAATAATTCAGCGATCTGCACCGCATTAAGGGCAGCCCCTTTACGCAGGTTATCAGATACTACCCAGAGATTTAGTCCATTTTCGATAGTATAATCTTTGCGGATCCGACCTACAAAAACCTCGTCCTTACCCGCGCAATCGATGGCTAAGGGATATTGCACATTGACAGGGTCATCACAAACAATTATTCCGGGGAAAGCTGCTAATATTTCCTTAATTTTTGCCACATCCGGCAGAGCTACTTCCGTTTCAATATTGATAGCTTCCGAATGACAACGCATAACTGGCACTCTAACTGCAGTTGCTGTAACACGAATCTGCTCATCATTAAAGATCTTCTGGGTTTCATGATGCATCTTCATCTCTTCTTTGGTATAACCGTTATCCAAGAAAGAATCTATGTGTGGCAAAGCATTAAAGGCAATCTGATGTGGATATACCTCTGCTGCTATCTCCTTACCTTCTACATAGGATATAGTCTGTTCGTTCAGTTCATCAATAGCTTTTAAACCTGTTCCTGAGACAGATTGATAAGTAGAGACAACAACCCTTTTAATCTTGAAATTGTCATGTAATGGTTTCAGAGCAACTAGCATCTGTGTTGTGGAACAATTAGGGTTAGCAATTATTCCTTTATGGTCTTTGGCAGCCTCTGGATTAACCTCCGGTATAATCAAGGGCACCTTGGGATCCATGCGAAAAGCATTACTGTTATCAATTATAGTAGCTCCTTCAGCTAGAGCTTGGGGAGCCAGAGACCGGCTGGCTTCTTCTCCAGCTGCAAATAAAGCAATATCTACACCTTCAAAAGAACCCTTTTGAACCTTAGTTGTATAATAAGTCTTCCCCCGAAAACTCATAGCCTCTCCTTCGTTTCTCCGCACTAACAATGATAAATCGGAGATCGGCAGGGAAGACTGTTCCAGAGCCAAGACCATTTCACGGCCTACAGCGCCCATACCAACTACTGCAACTTTGTACTCTTTCATTATGAATGCACCTCTTCTATATTCAAGCTTTCCAGCCCCGTGTCTTTGTCGGGCGGACATTTATCTCCCGGTAGTGGATTGTATGATAAACATTATACAACTTTATTTGGCCTGTGGCAATGATTTATTTTAACAATTTTTATATTCTCTTTATTATGTCATAATTTTACAAATTGCACGCCCGTCTTGCTTTACAATATTATATGTCTGCCCTATCGCTGTTTCTCATAGTTAGAGCCAGATTTCCCTCTAAAAAATCTATAAATTGTTTGGCTGTCCGGGGAGAACGGCTATTATTATTTAACTCCCATCTAAGAGCTTGCTGAGCCAATTCATCCTTCTCAATCTTCAAGCCTCTTTCTTGGGCCAGCTTTTCAACAATAGCCAGATAGCCCTTCTGAGCTGGTGCAGCAAAGGTAACGGTTATCCCAAAACGGTCCGCTAAAGATAGCTTTTCTTGCACAGTATCCATAAAATGAAGGTCTTCATTTTCCGGGTGGAAGCCGGTGATGTTCTTATCACTGAAGCTCTCTTGCACCAGATGACGTCGGTTTGAAGTTGCATAGATTAAGACGTTAGAAGGCCTAGCCTCAAGGCTACCTTCTAACATAGCTTTTAAGGCCCGATATTCTCCTTCATCACTAGTAAAGGAAAGATCATCAATATAGATAATAAAACGCTGGGGTCTAGAGGCTAACTGCTCAATAATCAGGGGATAATCCTCTAGGTCTTGTTTTTGTACCTCAACTAAGCGCAAGCCTCTATCCCCATATTCATTGACCAAGGCCTTAACGGTAGACGATTTACCAGTACCTCTGTCGCCATATAAAAGGACATTGTTAGCCGGGTAGCCGGCTAGAAACTGCTCCGTATTCTGCACTACCTTATATTGCTCTCTTTCATAGCCATAGAGCTGACTAAGTCTGATCTTGTCATTATTGCGCACACCAATCAGTGAGCCCTCACCATTTTTGTTGCGTAGCCAGCGAAAAGCATGGTATTGGCCGAAAATTCCTACGCCGTTTTGGCGATAATATGCATAGAGAGATTCTAGGCTTTGGGCCCAATCTTTTTCCTTTCCGAAGATATCATAGACTGGCGTGGTCTGTTCTAAACCAGTAGCGGAGCAATTTTCCGTTCCACTTCCTCTGATACCCTCCCATTCCGGTAGGAAAAATCCGTCTGCTACTTTATTCAGCCTTTGTTCTATAAGAAGGATAATTTCCTTGTTAGAAATGTTGGCGATCCTTTGTAAAAGCAACAAATCATTCCCAGCCATTTTTTTGACTACCCACGGAATGGCAGCAAATTCTAGACTTTCTGCTTGCCGACTAAAGAGATTCTCGTCCTCTAAAATCAACTTACAGATATAGTTATGCCAAGCACTATTATCTGTCGTCTCTAAATCCGCAGCAACAGGGATAAAGGCTGTAGCAAATTCATAGTAACTAGCTAACAATTGGGTAGGCTCAGGAATAGTCCTCGTCAATTCTTGCAACAGAGCAAAAAACTTCTCCAGCAAAGGATCTTGTAACACCTTTCTATATAAAGCAATCTGCCAATCAGCCGTAACGGCTTTTTCTATCATTTCTGTCATTTGTGCACCTCTAATATTCTGTAGTTCTTCAGTTCTCTAATTTCACTCCAACGACTCAATATATTCTAACAAATATTGAGGCAAAAATGAACTAAGCTCCCTAAAGCAAAGGTTTTGAGCCCGGTAATTTTTTACCTATCAATAAAGAGATCCAAAGGAATTCAAGGAGGCCCAGGATGAACAAAAAGTCGGTAATACTCGTTCTTATTTTTTGCTTACTGGCAACACCTTCATTGCCTGCTAAAGCTAACCCGGCAAACACAAACCAAGGGACGACTAATTATGTATTAGAACCATCCCAGGATACACAAGTAAAGCTACAGAACAAAACCACCGATATTTATTGGTTTGAAGACCATCTGCAAATCGTGACTTCTTACAGTCTAATAAACCCATCAGACAAAAAGCTTAAGCTCCAACTGTCCTTTCCTTACAACAACAACTCTCTGCCAGAGGAATATTATCCTCAGGTTAAAGTCAATAAAATCAGTGAATGGACAGAGCTCTCTATAGACACGGAGTATAAGAACGGATTATACTCCTGGGAATTAAGTTTTGACATCGAAGAAGAACAACTTATGAGCATCACCTATTGTTTAGCTCGGGAGGTCAATAACCTGGGACTTTATATGATTGATTATTCTTCCGGCTACAGTTCAAAATGGGCCAAGCTACCTAATAGAACTGTGGTGAATCTGATCTTTGCTGAAAATAATCCAGCTCAAATCCGCGAAATTGAGCCTCTAAATTATAAATTCACTGGCAATCAGCTTAGCTGGATCTTCTACCAAAACCAACAAGAAGCTGTATTAATAAAAGCTGATACTTTTTCAGAAAAACGCCACTGGGAGACTTTAGTCACCCAAGAGGAACGCCAGCGATTAGCTGGATTTTTAGCAGACAAGGATTATTTGAGTGCGGCAGAGCTATTCCGGGTTAAAGCCCTCGCGGCCGATAAAGAAAGTTGGCTTCAGCTCCAAGAAGTCCAGGGTTATTATCTAATTAAAGCCGGTCTATCTAAGGATGCCTTACCCATCTGGCAAGAACTATATGATAATAAAAGCCAATCGCCTAGGGTTTATTGGGAGTTAGGCCAAGTACTTACTAATGATGAAAACAAAAAGATTAACAATCTTTATAAACGAGTCCGGGAGCTGCAGGTTCACCCCTTAATCCAAGAATGGTTAGCTGCGATGCTTCAAGCCGATCAGCTTATTTATGAAAAACCGGCTAAACCCTTAGTCGAAATTAATAATGAAGGAGTCCAAGAAGGGGTCTTGCTGGAAATCCATGTGACTGATCCTGACGGGGATCTGGAAAAGGTTCTTGTTAACTATCATTGGGAAGAACAACCCAACACAGAAAATGTTATCCAACTCCTTCCCTTCAACTATGAACATACTCTCAAACTATTTATTGCCGCTCCGGGACCGCTGACAAAACTCTTTTATGAGGTTACTGCCATAGACAAAAGATCTCAGCAGACCAGCACCGGAGAAAAAGAAGTTTTTTTCCTGAACAATAGACTCCAAGGCCCTGTCTATTCCCTGTCAGGAGCTATGTTGGTCTTAGCCGATTATAGCCCGACAGAACAGGATAAGGTGGATAAGTGGTTCCGTAGTTACTTGAAGCTGGCCCGGGACACTGGATTAGTCTCTCTTGAGCTGAATCGACCCTATTTTATCTTCCTCGGTCAGAACCATGAATTTATCGCCCAATATCAAGGAAGGCATTTCATTCTCTATACCCCTGCACCTTTTAACCCCGAGTTAACTAGAATTAAAGTCCATCGTTTTCTGCTAAGTTATTGGTTTGGCCCTGGCTGGAATCAGTTGCCTGAAACAGAATTAGCCAGACTGGGTGATGCATTGCTGCTAAGCCGAGGGCGCTATACACTGCTTTGCAAATACCTTTCAGACAAGAATGACGGAAAATTTACCGCCCTCCTCAATCATGTGGGACAAAATGCCGATTTTCCCCGAGCCTTAAATGATATTTATGGGCTTACATTAGCCGAAGCACAAATTAAGGCCCTCTGGCATGCCTGCAATAACATGGTTATTGCAGTCTTGTTGATAATCCTTTTCACTTGGCTAGGTAAAAACGGACAAATCACCAGGATTATCACCTATTTTATGGAGAGAAAAAAGGCGAATTAGATCTTTTCAGCTGTTTGTTACATTTTGTCTGCAATTTTCGCCATGAAGTAGCAGGATTATTGCCCCTTAATGTAGAAATAAGAAGTCGCTGAAAGTCTGCCTGTCTATTATGTCTACAGGTGGCTTAGTAATGAAGATTTCTGTCGTTAAGGGGTGTAATTATGATTAGGCCTTCAAAGCTGGTATTAACCACTATGTTAATCATAACTTTAAGTGCTTCCGCTATCCTGGCTCCGGTACAAGCTACCGAAACAGAAAAGGAGCTTCGTGAAAAGCAAGAAGCACTACAACAACAAATAAAACAAACTGAGCAAATGCTCAATCAAAAGAAGAACGAAGAAAGTAAAGCAGTTTCCGAATTACGTAAATTAAATAATGTTCTTACTAGTACTAATAAGCAACTACAGGATACTGAAAAAAAGTTAAGCGAAACTGAAAATGAGCTTAGCCTCATCGAAAAAGACCTGGAAGAGACCGAGGTCAAGCTGTCCCAAAATACTGATATCCTGTGTGAACGGTTAAAAGCCATGTACATAAACGGAGAGACCCATATCCTTGAGGTTCTCTTCGGTTCAACCAGTATTACCGATTTGCTGACTCGCTGGGATCTTTTTGGCCGGGTCGCTGAAAGTGACAGTGAGCTCATTACCGAGATAAAAACAGAACTGGCTAAGTACGAAGAGCAGCAGCAGATTACTATTGAGAAAAGAAACGCCCTAGCTGCTTTAAAATCAGAGCAAAGTGAGAAAAAGCGTGAAATTGCAGTAGCCAGTTCACGACAACAAGAATTAGTCAGACAGGTCCAAAACGACAAAAAAGCTATTGAAGCAGCCCTAGATGAACTAGAAGAACAAGACAAGATAATCGAAGCCGAATTAAGAAAATTGGCGGAATCTGATGGTACCATCTATGGTACAGGTAAACTGGTTTGGCCAGCCCCAGGCTATAGCAGAATTACCTCAAAATATGGTATGCGCCGCCACCCCATCCTGAAAACTAACCGGATGCACACCGGGGTAGATATTGCTGTTCCTATGGGTGGTAAGATTGTGGCCGCTGATGACGGTAAGGTTATTCAAGCCAGCTACCGCGGTGCTAATGGTAATATGATTATGATCAACCACGGTAACGGCATAGTGACTGCTTACTGCCATCTCTCTGCTTACGCTGTCAAGGTTGGTGATATAGTAATTAAAGGCCAAAAGATTGGCGAAGCCGGAAGTACTGGTTGGAGTACCGGTCCCCATCTACACTTCGAGGTCCGGAAAAACGGAGCCACCCAAGATCCCTTAAAATATGTGAAATATTCCAAATAATATCAAAGATAATGTATTAGACAGAATTCAAATACAAAGAGGCGTTGTCCCTTAAAGGATAGCGCCTCTCTTTATTTATCTATTATCCAAACCCTGCTTTAATCATATAGTTTTTTATCATATAGTCTCTGGCGATTTAGTTAATTCCCCTTGGCATTGAACACTTGAAAAAATATTTTTCCTCTATCTCTTGCTTTATCCTGCATAAGAAGACTATAATTATTTGCAAACGCAAACCATTTGCATTAAGTAAAAATGGTAAGGAGGAAAACCTTGAAAAATCTACTTCATAACTTGCTAAGCGAAAATCTAGGCTTAAAATGTAAAAGCCTAGGAGTATCTATAATTATCCTAGCCCTTTTGTTTTCCCTTGCTAGTTGCAGCACCAATACTAAACTGCCGGCTTCCGGCATTGGTGATAACGATAAATTAACTGTCTACACGAGTATTTATCCAATCTATGACTTCTGCCAAAAAATCGGCGGGGATAAAATTACAGTAATCAATATTGTACCTTTCGGAGCAGAGCCCCATTCCTTTGAGCCCTCTACCCAGACAGTAGCAAAACTTAGTAAAGCCAAACTCTTTATCTATAACGGGGCTGGTATGGAGCATTATCTGCCTAGACTGTCCGAAACTCTAGCTAATACCGAAGTGAAGCTAGTTGACACTAGCAAGGAGGTCCCACTACTAGCTGCCACATGCCATCATGAGGATCAGAAAGGAGACCGGCACGAGGAGCACCATCATCACGGAGATTCTGACCCTCATATCTGGTTATCACCTGCCAGAGCTAGCAAGCAAGGACAAGCTATTTATGAAGCCCTGGTTGAGATTGATCCCGACAATGCTTCATACTATGAAGCAAATCTTAGACAATTTCAGCAGCAATTAGAAGACTTGGACCAGGAGTTCCGCAAGGCACTGGCCCAATGCCCTAACAAAGACATTATTGTCTCCCATGCTGCCTTTTCCTATCTAACAGAAGACTACGGTTTACAGCAAATATCCCTTATGGGTATCAACGCTGATGCTGAGCCTGGCCCTGCCACTTTAAAGAGGACCATTGAATATGTCAAAGAAAATAAAATTTCTTATATCTTCTGGGACCCCATGGATAGCCCAAAATTATTAGAAACCTTAAGCCAAGAGACAGGAGCCGAAATCCTGGAGCTTAATTCTTTTGGTTCTCTAAGTGAAAAAGAAATCCAGGAAGGTCAAGATTATTTCTCCCTTATGAGAACTAATCTGAAAAATCTACAAAAAGGACTTGGTTGTTCCGATGAATAAAGTTGTCATTAAACTAAACAATGTAACCTTTGCTTATCCTGGTGGTCAGCCGGTCTTGCGAAATATTAACTTGGAAGTTAAGCAAGGCGACTATATGGTAATCCTTGGTGCTAACGGCTCCGCTAAAACTACTCTCTTAAAAATTATGCTCGGATTATTGAAGCCCCAACAAGGGTCCCTTGAACTTCCCGGACCGGCTAAAGGACAAGCCATTGCCTATATCCCCCAAAAGGCCTCCGGAATCAATCCAGGTTTTCCTGCCACTGTAGAGGAAATAGTTAACTTAAATATTCCATCTCATAGTAAGGACAGGAAGCAGCTAGTTAAGAATGCTTTAGAAATGGTAGGCCTCTGGGAAAAAAGAAAGCAGCTACTTGGAACCCTCTCTGGCGGACAAATGCAAAAAGTTATGATAGCACGGTCCATTGTGGTTTCCCCAGTAGTACTCTTTCTAGATGAACCTAATACCGGTCTGGATGCTGCCTCCCAAAGTGAATTTATGGACTTAATCAGACGCTTGAATGAAAACGGCTTGACTGTCGTTATGGTAACTCATAATTTAGAACAAGTAGCCAAGCAGGCTAACCGTTTTCTCTACTTACATAATGGCCAGTTAAAAGAAAGTGATTAATGATGTCACTAATAATTGAAAGTGGTGTAATCAGATAATGGAAATGCTACAATATCCTTTTATGCAAAAAGCCTTATTAGTCGGATTGTTGGTCGGAAGCTTATGTCCTACTATCGGTCTTTTTCTAGTCATGCGTCGCTTATCTATGGTAGGAGATACCTTGGCTCACGTTTCCCTAACCGGAGTTCTCTTAGGAGTTCTCTGGAAGCTAAATCCTCTACCGGTAGCCTTAGGACTCTCTGTAGTAGTTTCCCTAGCCTTGGAAAAACTGCGCAAGGTATTCAAATATTTCGGCGAAATCTCTCTGGGGATTATTATGGCCGCCGGGCTGGGAATTTCCGTTATTCTTATGGGAATTACTAAGTCCTCTGATGCCAGCTTATCCGGCATTCTCTTTGGCAGCATTATTACCCTGCAGAATCAAGATATTATTCTCATTGTGATTCTGTCCTTGACTACCTATCTACTGCTGGCTAAGTCTTATCGCGAACTTTTTTTTCTGACTTTTGATGAAGAAGGAGCCAGGATTGCCGGAGTGAAGGTCGGCTTATACTCCCATCTATTATTGATTATGGCTGCAATGGTTATTGCCATTGGTTTAAGAATTGTAGGAGCATTATTAGTCTCCTCCCTGATGGTTACCCCTGTGGCCACGGCAATAATTCTGAAAACAAGTTTTAAGCGCACCCTAGTTTGGTCTAATGTTTTTGGTCTGCTCTCGGCCCTGTTAGGTCTCACCTGCTCCTTCTACCTAGATTTAGCCCCCGGCGGAACTATCGTCGTTACTTCGATTATCATACTCCTAGTTGTAATGTGTATTACTTCTGTCCGTAACAGAATAATCACCAGGAATAAGGAGAGCACGACATGACAAAAGAATTAGTAAAATTATTCGATACCCTCAAGGAAAAGGGGCTGAAACTCACCTCAGCCCGCAGAATTATCTTAGAATGTCTTTCCTCTTCACCCAACCAGCTCTATACTGCCTTGGACTTATTTGTTCAAGTTAGAGACAAGAATAAAAGAGTTAATTTTTCTACTGTCTATCGTAATCTGGAGGTTTTAACAGATTGCGGCCTGGTGCAGAAAATTGTTTTTGAAGGTTCGGCCAAATACCAACTCCGTGCTGAGGATAGTCACCATCACCATCTAATCTGCACTGTCTGCAATAAGACAGAAACCCTACCCTATTGCCCTTTAGGCGATTTAACAGAAACCATTCTGGAAGAAAGCTGTTTTATGCCGACTGAACATATAGTGGAAATCTACGGCTACTGCCGAGAATGCCGCCCTGAAAAAGATTGACAACACAACGCAGAGGGACGATTATCTCGTGCTATAGAGAGGCAAAATAAAAATAACAAAAAATTGCCGATACCTCGCCTGGAAATATCTAAATTTAACCCGTGAGAAATCTCTTACCAGTCGAAATTCACAGTCCCTGGCTCAATTCTCCCTGCCCGGCACGTCCTGTGCCGGGTTAAGTAATAAAATAACCTAGCTTGCCTCTGTGTTAGGTTTCGAAAAAATATAAAAACATGAGATAATAGCACCTTAATTAAGCATAATATTGCATAATCAACTCTCAGATTAATAATTTAACCTTTTCTGACTTTTGCTTAAAATCTCTAAAAACTGGATAATATAATTAAGGTCAAAAAAGGTCAGCCTCGTCCTTACATTTGAATAAGGAGGTGAACCCTAGAGGACATTAACCTCGCGGGAAAAAGATGAATTTAAATAAATATACACAAAAATCACGGGAAGCAATTGCTGAGGCCCAGAATATCGCCGCTCAATACTATCACCAAGAAATAACCGGTAAACATCTCTTATATGCTTTATTAACCCAAGAGAATGGTTTGATTCCCCGTTTGCTGGAACATTCCAGCATGAATCCTGCCCGAATTACAGAAGACTTGCAACAAGTATTGCAGAAAGCCCCTGCCGTTCATGGTTACGAAGGTACTCTGCAGCTTAGCAATGTAATAATCAGAGTTCTCGGTAAAGCAGAAAAAGAAGCTCAGGATATGAAAGATGACTTTATTAGTGTGGAACACATACTTCTAGCACTACTGGCCGCTGGGGAACATGATCTTCAGAATTTTTTCCGCCGCCATGGACTAACTAGGGAATTAATTCTTTCTTCCTTAAAAGCTGTTCGAGGTAATCAGCAAGTCACTGGTGACAATCCGGAAGAAACCTATGAAGCTTTAACTAAGTACGGTCGTGACCTCACACAATTGGCTAGAGAAGGTAAATTAGATCCGGTAATTGGCCGGGACGAAGAAATCCGTCGGATAATGGAGATCCTGTCCCGTAGAACAAAAAATAACCCTGTTCTAATAGGAGAGCCAGGTGTAGGTAAAACTGCTTTAGCTGAAGGCTTGGCCCGCCGCATCGTTGCCGGTGATGTTCCTGAAGGGCTGAAGAACAAGAAAGTAATTGCTCTTGATATGGGCTCTTTAATTGCCGGCGCCAAGTATCGTGGTGAATTTGAAGAACGGCTGAAGGCTGTCCTCAAAGAAGTCCAAGATTCAGACGGACAAATTATCCTCTTTATCGATGAGTTGCATACAGTAGTTGGAGCAGGCGCCGCTGAAGGAGCCATGGATGCCAGTAATATTCTAAAACCTATGCTGGCACGCGGTGAACTGCGAGCCATTGGTGCAACCACCCTGAATGAATACAAAAAATATATCGAAAAAGATGCTGCCTTAGAAAGACGCTTTCAACCAATCCTAGTTAATCCACCTTCTGTAGAAGATACAATCTCCATTCTGCGTGGACTGAAAGAACGCTATGAAGTCCATCATGGAGTGCGTATTCAAGACAGTGCTTTAGTAGCTGCAGCAACCCTTTCAGATAGATATATCTCCGACCGCTTCTTGCCGGATAAAGCCATCGATCTAATAGATGAGGCCATGGCTCGTCTGCGGACAGAGATTGACAGTATGCCCAGAGAATTAGACGAAATTACACGGAAAGTAATGCAGCTTGAAATTGAAGAAGCCGCTTTGAAAAAAGATACTGATCCAGTATCTAAGGAACGCTTAGAAAAGCTACAAGCTCAATTAGCCGAATTAAAAGCAGAAGCGGATGTAATGAAGACCCAATGGGAAGTAGAGAAACAAGGTATCTCCCGGGTTCGTCAACTAAAAAAGGAAATCGAAGAAACTAAATTAGAAATCGAAAAAGCCGAGAGGGAATACGACCTTAACAAGGTTGCTGAACTGAAATACGGTAAACTCAATGAATTGGAACGTCGTCTTAATTCTGAAGAGAAAAACTTAGCAGGTACGGAAGAGCACAATGTACTACTGAAAGAAGTAGTCTCTGAAGAAGAAATTGCCGAAGTAGTTAGCCGCTGGACCGGCATCCCCCTCTCCAAAATGCTCTCTGGCGAAAGAGAAAAGTTAATCCAACTGGCTGATAATCTCCATCAACGAGTGATAGGTCAAGATGAAGCAGTGCAAGCTGTGGCTGATGCAGTAATCAGAGCTAGAGCCGGCATCAAAGACCCCAATAAACCAATTGGCTCCTTTATCTTTTTGGGACCAACCGGGGTAGGAAAAACTGAGTTAGCCAGAGCCTTAGCTGAGGTCCTCTTCGATGATGAAAAGAACATGATCCGCATTGATATGTCTGAATATATGGAGAAGCATACGGTAGCGCGCCTGATCGGTGCTCCTCCCGGTTATGTAGGTTATGATGAGGGAGGCCAGCTAACAGAAGCAGTCCGCCGCCAGCCTTACTCAGTAATCCTCTTTGACGAGATTGAAAAAGCCCACCATGATGTATTAAACGTCATGCTGCAAATTTTAGATGACGGTAGATTAACCGACGGTCAAGGTCGCACAGTAAACTTTAAAAACACAGTGATCATCATGACCTCAAATATCGGCAGCCAAGAGATTTTAGATTTCCAAAGAGAGCAAAAGGCAGATTTTGAAAAACTGAAAACTACTGTTTTGAATTTACTGAGACAGTATTTCCGTCCAGAATTTTTGAATCGTATCGATGAAACCATAGTTTTCCACGCTCTAGGGATCTCTCAGCTTCACGAAATTACCAATCTGCTGCTACAGAGATTGAATGACCGCCTAGCCGAGACTGCCTTGTTTAACCTAACTTGGACTGAGGAAGCCCTGGATTATCTGGCTCAGAAAGGCTATGAGCCCAGCTTTGGAGCCCGTCCTCTCAAGCGGTTGATTCAACAAGAGGTAGAAACACCCTTAAGTAAACTACTCTTGCAGGGAAAAATTCCTGCCCAGTCAACTATCCAGCTGGATAAAGAAAACGATAGCTTAACTTTTAAAGTTTCTTCTTAATAAGCATACGATTAGGCCCATAATTTTTCAGTAGAAGAAAGCCGGAGAATGGTATACTGACCCCAAAAGTTAGATCTATATCTAACTTTTGAGGGTCTATATTTACTAATTCCTTTATTTAGAGGGGTTTATGGGTTTGGTTCAACTTTACAATTATAGTATTTATTTAAAATAAATAAAATATTTTCAATAGTCTAGGAAATATTGTATAATTAAACCACAATTATGAGAGAGGGGGCCAAAAATGTCAAAATATATCGGATATGAATTGATGGATGCTTTTATTAAGATCACGCCTTTTATTAAAGAAGTTCTGCCTGACGACATTGCTTTCGGGGTAACTGATAAGGAAAAATATTTGTCTATTATCCCTAATTATAGTTTTGACAGTGGTAATAGACCCGGTACCCTTATTAAACCTGGCTCTTCACCTGATATTGCCCTAAAAGAAAATCGCGATGTCTATGCTAATATATCCAAAGAAGTATATGGGGTTTCCTATAAGGGTATCTGTAAACCGATTTATGACGAAGAAGATAATATTATAGGTACTGTTACAACAGCTACCCTTTTTGACAAACAAGACAAGATGAATGAATATATTGATCAATTTAGAGAAGCTTTTAGCCGAGTCAAGGATAGTGTGCAGGAAATTTCCGATAACTCCCAAGGTTTAGCCAGAATCTCCGAAATGCTTTCCACTGTATCCTATAGTACCAAAGAAAACTTAGGACAAACTGATGAAGTAATTAGCATGATAAGACATATAGCTGACCAGACAAAGCTCCTAGGCATTAATGCTGCTATTGAAGCCGCTAGAGCCGGTGAACATGGACGTGGTTTTGCAGTAGTAGC
>MTKW01003731.1_pt1 | contig 21840 bp, 22 predicted proteins | sample 1042761 | NCBI WGS metagenome assembly MTKW01 (sample SAMN06205366, study PRJNA360243) | anaerobic digester metagenome | biome: Wastewater treatment plant; feature: Anaerobic digester sludge; material: sludge; isolation source: anaerobic digester fed with sludge from wastewater treatment plant ... | reverse complement strand
TCGCTGCCCTTCATCACGAGAATGCCGACATCTGTATCCTGGAGCACCTGGTTGATCTGCTCGACCAGCCGCTCGTCGGTCTCGGCCGCATAGGTCTTTCTGACCCCGGCAAGCCGGAAACCGAGGATAAATTCACCGGTACCGACAACTGCGATCTCCATTACTACATCACCAGGTAACCCTGTAGGCGTTCGCCAGGGAGGTTAGCTTCCTTGCCCCTGGCAAGGGCGCGAAGGTTCGCGACCTCGTACTTCTTCTCCTCCAGGTACACGAGAACCGGGAGGACCGTGAACGGGTACCGTTTCGACATACGCTCCATCTGGTCCAGCTGGACCCGGGTCAGCGCAACCTCGATCTCGTGGAGATGCTCCTTGCCCCGGATCGCCTCAAGCGCGTTCAGGAGCGGAAGCGCCTTCACCTGCTTTTTCAAGGCGTCGATGAACTCATCCCGGTCTTCGAGCCCCGAGAGTCGTTGCAGTTCCTCAATCGAGAACGAGCCACCGGGGATCATCAGCTCTCGCACATCCTCATGGATGCGGCCTGCACGGAGTCGGAAGAGGTTCTGGACGTTTCTGATATCGATCTCGAGCTCGACATATCTCAGGAACATCTTCCCGCCCTTGATACCTGCCCGGGCATCGGCGATGAGCTGGGCGTAGTAACCCTTGTAGAGCTCGTTCTCCAGGCGGGCGAACGATCCCGACTCCATCGCGCCGGGGAGTTCCCGTTCAAGGATTGGGTAGATCGATTCACCCTTGAGCGCCTCGACAACCCGTTCCGGCGACTCTTCGGCGAGGAGGCGGTCGAGGGCGACCTTATCCAGCCTCCCAGCCGGGATAAGAACCTCCTTGATCTTGCCGGATCGCGCCTCCTGTACCTTACCACGCAGGATGGTGACGATGTTCTGGATGTCCCAGCGTCGCAGGTAGCTGGCAGTGAAGTACTTCAGATCTCCGGGCACAAGCTCCAGGATGCTCTGATACTCCTTGGCCAGATTCCAGCTCAAGGCCACCTCGACGAGGTCGATACCAGAGAAGGAGGTACCAAGTTCATCGATCTCGGGCCGGTAGTAGGTATCGCCGATGAACCGGGTAATCTCAGGCAGGCCCATATTCAGCATCCGGAGATAATCCTCGCGCGGAATCAGCCGTGACCTCCGTACGCGCATTCGGGTGCAGGCGTAGATGTAGTTGGTCGTGAGTCCGCCACTTATTCCTGCCATGTATGAACCTCCTCACGTAAACAGGATATCTGACGCGTTCTTCAGGCCAGACTCCCATACCTCATCCAGGAACGTGCGATAACTGTAATCGATCATCAACTCGCCATCTGTACTCTCAGCGATGATACCTCCAGGTATCTCAACCGGTGCACCTGCAGAGTAGCCCGATAAGGTCTTTTCCCGAGAGATGATCTCCTTGATGATCGGAGTATCCCGCGCATTCGCGTGAATGACTCCCTCTTCGATCTCCCCCGCCACCTTCTTCAGCAGTTCCGTGAGTGCTTCCCTGTGGAACTCAGCAGGCAGATCACCGACTGCAGCAAGCGAGGCCGAGTAGACCTGATCCAGGAGTGTTTTTTGGGCATTCAAGACCTGTCGCTTCACGACGAGGTTCGCTGCCGAGACCTCCTGGTTGATGATATGGGTAGCCGCACGGTCTGCTTCTGCTTCAGCCGCCATCTTGATCTCGGCAGCCCGGTTCTGTGCGTCCTGGAGGATCGCTTCAACCTCGGCTCGGGTCTCAGCCCGGATCGCCTCGGCCTCCCTTCGCCCTTTCTCCCGGATCTCTTTGATGACCGCCTCGAGCCCTCTGGATCCCTCGAGTCCCATGGTTCGCTCCATCAGAACAGAAGCAGCAGCGCAACCACAAGACCAAAGATGACAATGGTTTCGGGAATAACTGTCAGGAGCAGCACCAGACCAAACACGTCACGGTTCTCCGCTGTCGCCCCGACTGCAGCAGAACCGACCGTCATCTCTGCAATACCGGACGCAATACCGGTAAGACCGACAGCAAGGGCTGCGCCGATCGCTTTCATTCCCATCTGCGATGCTTCTACCATTTCAAGAGTCATACCAACATCTACCATTTCTCTATTCCTCCATAAACTTAGATTTCATTCCAAACGGATTGTACTTCTTGCCTCCACCCCTGTAGAACTTGGTGAAGAACTCAACGTAGTGAAGACGAATCGAGTGCAGACCGCCCCCGAGGAGGCCGAGCGCTGTGTTCAGCGCGTGCCCTATGAAGAGGACGAGAATGCCCATAATTATCGCAATCACCCCGATCGGCGTGATCGCTCCAAGCTGGGGCTCTATGATCATGCCGATCGCAATGTAGTTGACCACCATCGCGATAGCGACTGAGGATAGGCCCACCGCCACAAGACGGGTGTATGATAATACGTGACTGATGATCGTGGGGACCTCGACCAGCTCAAGAGCGTTCTCCTGGGCGACGCCAAGGATACCTGCCACAAGAAGGACGACTCCCACTACTGCAGCAGCATTCAATCCCATCGCGATAACAGGAAGACCCGTCAGGTCGGGCATCAACGGGAGGGCATAGAACGCCCAGATCATGAGGAGAATTCCCCACATCGTCCCAATCCACCCTGCATTGGCGATCATCGCCTGGGTCGCGTGCTTTCCACGGTGAAGTTTCCTGGCGTTGGTCATGCCGATGATCCGCCCGAGCGTGACATGCAGGATACCGATCCAGATAGCAAAGATCATGAGCTCGCTGATCTGGGGAGCGTGTCCGGTCGCGGTTCCTATGTTGAGGTGCCGGTTGAAGAAGAGTGCCGGAACCTCGATCCATCCCGTGGTCCACGGGATCTTGAGCACAGAACCAAAGATCTCGCTGTAGAGCACCCCGAACACGATACTTGATATACCCGCGTAACTGAGCACCTTGAGAAGCATCCTCCCCCCTTCGCCGGTAAAGAACTTCCGAAGTCCTAGGCTCAGGATGAGCAGGATCGCTCCGTAGCCCACGTCACCGAGGATCAGGCCGAAGAAGATGGGGAACACGATGGCCACCATCAGCGTCGGGTCGACCTCAGAATACAGGGGTCGCGAGTAGATATCGATGAGCACCTCGGTTGGCGAGGCAAACGATGGGTTATCGTACTCCACCGGAACCCTGGAGGTGTCATCGATCTCCAGCTCCTCAATGTAGATTCGGCCGCCGGTCACCCTCTCCAATGCGTCGCGGATTCTGTCAGCCTGATCCTCGGGCACCCATCCTTCAGAGATGAAGGTCTCCTCTGTGGTAGCAAATCGCAACGGGGCTTCCGCCCGTTCTACGTCAGCCGTGAGTAGTTCATCACATGCTACCAGGGAATCGGTATGCCTATCCCGGATCTCTGCGAGCTTCTGGTTGGCCTCAGCTATCCCTCTGCTGGCCTCCTCGACATCCCTGGCGTGAACCTTCAGGCGTTCTGCCGGGGATCCCGTCTCGTTCGGGACGGGGATCGCCTGGAACCGGGCGTCGAGAAGCGTCCGCTCTACTTCTTCGCGGTGCTCGTTTGGCACCACGACGACGATCATGTTGCCGTCCACCGTATCGGAAAAGTATTTCTCGTGGGGGACGGCAATGGCTATATCGTGTGAAATGTGACCTGCAAAGACGGTAAACCGCTCATATCCGTGGTAGAGCTCCAGATCAAGGGGAATCGCGACGAAGGGCTTAAGCTCCTTCACTCGCTGCTCGTGCTCCTTCCGAGATGCCTCAAGCTTTGCGCGTGTCGAGACGAGACCTTCCACCTGCTTCTGGATGACGGGAAGATCCGTCTCGATCATCGCCCTGACCCTCGACGCAGGGATCTTCTCTTTGATCTCAACACTATCGGGGTCTATCCCGCACGCATTCTCAATGGCCCTGACCTTGATGAGCGCCGAGGCCGCATCGCTTGCTCCCGGGAGCGGGTGGCCGATCGATAGCCCTTCAGGAGACTCGATCTCCGGCACAAAGTCTTCGATATGGTAGACGTTGTGGCGGTAGAGCTCCTCGATGATGGCATCGATCTCCCCCTTCGGGGCCGCGATGAGCAGCCGGCGCATCTGTTCAGGCCTTAACATGCAGCCGCTCCCTAAACCGCGAAACAACGAAGTCTACAGCTTTTGCGTGGTTCTTATTTCCCTGGGCTCTCAGCGTCTCTGCGCGCGCCTCACCTTCCTTGATGATCTCTGCATACCTGTTCTGCGCTTCAGCTCGTGCATCCGCAAGACGCTGATTCCTATGATCCCTGGCATCTTTCTCTGCCTTCTGGACCAGGTTTTCAGCTTCAAGCTCAGCATCAGAGAGGCTCTTCTTCCTCTCAGCTTGCGCATCACGGATCATTTCCTGGTACTTTTCTTCAGTCTCCCTGATGCTTTTCAGGACATCGGTCTTCATCAAACCCTCCTTCTCACGGCTCATGAATATTTGATGAAAATAAGCATATATTTATTGTTGTTTGTCCGTCGAGTATTTCTCGGCGACGAGGTGCGTTATTATGGCTCCGGGGGGGAGGTGCCTTAGCATAACACCGCCGGGAATCCCGGCAAGCAAGAGCCCGGAGAGCTCCGGCGATGAGCAGAGAAGATGCTGTTCAGGATGAGTCCCCCGCCGGATGTCGCAGGCGAGCAGGATCTCCGGTGCGACCGATACCACCATCGACAGCCGTCTTGACCCGGGATGGTCTTTCGGGAGAACGATAAGCGGGATATGGTATTGCCGGACCAGTTCAAGCATCATGCGCGCCTGTTCGACCGGACCGCCTTCCGGCATGGAGACTACGACCAGATCGTCGGGGTCGACTCCCTGGCAGTACTCGTCGTCAGGGGTCTCGATGCAGAGGGAAAACCGAGAGCCGGCTTTTCCTATGAGCAGAAGAGAGTGGCTTCCCCTGATGAGCAGAGGTTCCCCCCTGAGGGGGATGATCGTCCCGCCTACCCGGGAGGGTGATTCAGACGAATCACCGCTCTCAGGCTTCTTCGACATCTTCAGACTGGCAGCTCGGACACATTGGCCGCTTTCCGATGCCCTTAAATCGTTCGCCGCATTCCTTGCAACGGTAGTTCTTGCCCTTCACCCGCTCATCAAACTCGATATCGACAGGTCCACCGACCGTACACATGGGTTCATCACCAGATTGGATATCTGGAGGGATGGATATAAAACCCTATCGTAGCAGCCCGGAAAGACTCATGGAGCACGATCTTGGGTTCCGCTGATTGGAGATGGCGCCTCGGGTACAGGAGATGATGCAGGCAGGCCAGATTTCGGGAAGATGAGCGGGAGGGGCTTTCCGCTGTCTCGACGAAGGATCAGGCGGCCTCAGCACAAATTCTATAACCGGGTGCTCTGGCGTATGAAATAGAACATCGACCGCACGCCAGGATACACGGGAGATGTTGGTCCGCTTCCATTGATGTCCGGGCTACAGGAAGACGTTGAACACCACAAGTGTTGTGAAGATCATCACAGAGGCGTGCTTGACGCCCGCACGGATCGAGGCTTCTCCCATCGCACCGGCGATGAGGCCTGAGAAGAGCGCCTGAATCAGGCAAGCGTGGTAGAGGAGGCGCTCGAAGGTCGCGATGGTGACACTCTCAAGAGGCGTCGAGGTGACCGCACCGGTGAGGGTCAGGGAATCGGTCACGGATAGCACGGAGAGGAATCGGATATCTATGACGATCACGACGAAGAGGAAGACGATGAAGACCAGGTAGACGATGGCGACGTAGATGAACATATCCGCCTGTCTCTCACGCTTGAGGGTCTCTGACATCGTGGCATCGCGGGCCGCGATGCTCAGGACGTCGCCGATACTCCCCGTCATCCTGTTCGCCGTCGTGATCAGGGTGACCGCCCGAGCGATAGCAGGGGTGCGTATCCTCTCTTCAAACCGGATGAGCGCCTCCTGGATGCTCGCACCCCACTCAAGGTCGCGCTTGATCTTTTTGATCTCGTAGGAGAGCACCCCGAGGTTTGCCTTCTCAAGGATCGCTATCGCCTGCACGAGTGTCAGGCCAACCCGATTGATACCAGCAAGTCGGTCCAGAAAATCGGGGATGCTCGCCTCGATCGCCATCACCTTCTTCTGCCAGAGATGGTAGAAGAGACCGAAGGGTATGAGGACGATCAGGAGTGCCACGACCAGATGGTCGTCCAGCACATCGATGAAGACCTCGAGATCGGGGTAGGCAGGAACCGTATAGAAGACGAGGGCGACATATACGAGCGCAATCGGCACCGTCACGTAGAGCGTCCGGTTTGGCTTGATGAGGAACGCCTGGAGAGGGTGGCGCAGGAAAGTCCGGAGATTTCGGACGCGGTCGTAGTACTGCAGCTGTCTGATCAGCGGTTCGTCGCCGATCCGTTCTTCGATCCGGACGTCATCGAACTCGTTGAGCCAGTGGGCTCCGGTGTATTGCTCGATCCCCTCAGTCTTGATCGAGACTGCATCAAGAAAGAGGATGAAGAAGAGTGAGCCGACCGGGACCAGAAGGTAGATGATGATCGAGAGCTGCAGGATGGGCGTGCTGCTCATAAACCCCATGACCACCATGACGATGATGATGAAGAGCGGGCCGGCAACAAAGAGCGTCACGTAGGCTTCGGCTACGAGCTGGAGCGTGGAGAGGAAGGTCTTCTGCTCGAACCGGGCCTCCTCCTGATAGATGCGGACCCGGGTCTCCAGGAAGTCAGTCACGTCTCCCCCGCTCTCGACAACGGAGATGAGATCCTGGAGGAACTCACGCAGTTTCTCCGACGGAGTCGTCTCCTGAAGGTGCCGGAGCGCCGAGATCATATCGTAACCGAAATAATCGGTATCCCGAACAACGCGCCGAAACTCATGGGCCGCCTCACCATAGATCGCTGAATTTCTGCTGATCGCCCGGAAGATGACCATCATCTCCGCTCCGCCCTGGCGCATGGCATACATGTAGGCGACAGCGTGGTGGAGTAGCAGGTTGATTCGGGTCTCCCGGTTCTTCATTACGAGGGACGGATACTTCAGGAAGAAGAAGGAGACGACATAAGCAGCAAGGATGAAGATCACCACGCTCACGATGGCCTGCAGGATACCAACCATGGGATCTACCAGCACGAACTCCGGGGGGTGGATGGCGAAGACGTTGTAGATGCTGATGCTCGCCTGCGGGAAGGCTGAAAATCGGAGCACGACGAATGTTAAAGCAGCCCAGAAGGCGCCAAAGAGACCGGAGACAAGGAATGTCTTCTGAAGGTAGCGGTCGAGGGTGACGCCGAAGTTTGCCGCAACAAGGTCTTCGCGGAGGTCCCGGTATCGTACGGGGTCGCGCTCTACCAGTCTGCGGGTGAAACGCTTGATCCATGTGCAGGCAGGCAGGATCACTGGACCAGCCTGCTGAGGTCGTCGAGGGAAGCGAGCACCCGGTCAGGATCGATCGCGAAGACCTGGATGATCCGGGCGACCGCCCTATAATCTCTGATATCCTGGCTCTGCATCGCGAGAAGGACGGAACGCCGGATCTGCAGCTCTTCGTCAAGCCGGATCCGACTCCAACCGCGGTACTCCATGATCTCGGTGAGGATCCGTGATCGCCCTGAATAGGAGAAGGTGTCGGGAACGGGGTTGTACTCGTAGACCGTGTTCACCTTGAGGCTGCCGGTGACCGGATCGATCCCGGCAAGTTCAACGATCTCCCGGCACCTTCTCACACGATCGTACCCACGGTGAGTGAGCGCCTGAACCGATATGACATCGAGCGCCTGGAGCATGTTCCTCGGGACGTTGAGCGGCGCGTTCTCCAGGCGGTGGACTGCTGCATCGACGCCTCCAGCATGCATGGTGGAGAACGTCGTGTGCCCGGTGCTCATCGCCTGGAAGAGCGTCAGGGCCTCACTCCCCCGGACCTCGCCGACAAGGATGTACTCGGGACGTTGCCGCATCGCAGCCTTGAGGAGGTCGAACATCCTGATGGTGGCGCCGAGCCCCTCCGAGACTGTCTCACGCGTGACTGTCGCAACCCAGTTCTCGTGATAGAGCGTGATCTCGCGGGTATCTTCGATGGAGACGATCTTTGCAAGCGGTGGGATGAAGAGTGCGACCGCGTTGAGCGATGTGGTCTTCCCTGACGCGGTGCCGCCGACGAAGAGCAGGCTTTTATTGTTCTCGATTGCCATCCAGAAGTAGACGAGCTGGTCCACATCGAACGTCTTCGTATCCATCAGTTCGATGGGCGTGAACGGTGTTTCACGAAACTTCCGGATCGTGAACGAGGTGCCCCGAGTGGTGATCTCACTGCCGAAGGTGAGTTGCAGGCGTGAACCGTCGGGGAGGGTCGCGTCCACAAGTGGGCTCCCGATCGAGACATGTTTTCCTGAACGTTGGGCGAGGGTGATCGCGAGCGAGTTCAAGGCTGGTTCATCAAAGTGAATGTTTGTCTTTATGTTCTGGTGCTTGCGGTGGTAGAGAAAGAGCGGAATCTTGGTACCATCGCAGGAGATATCTTCGATACGGGGATCTCTCATCAACGCATCGATGCGTGACCAGCCGAGGAAGTTGCGCTCGAGGTAGTAGTGGATCTTGAAGGCCGAGATATCGTCGAGGACGAGGCCATACTCCGCGAGCAGGTTCTGCATCTTTCGGAAGAGGACAGCCCGGCGGTCGGAGATGATATCGTGGTCATCAAGGATCAGGACGTCACGGAGATCGTCAAAGAGCCGCTCGAGCAGCTCGTATTCGAAGTCTGAGAGGGGCGGCTCGAAGAGGAAGTATTCTGTCTGGTTTGTCCTGATGCTCCTGGCAATCACGGCGAGCGAGAGGCCCTCGGTGATCCAGTAACGGCCAAGCTCCTCGTAGTCCGGGGGAAGAGCCGCTTCCACGAGAGGGCCGTGCACTGCGGGATCGTACTCACCCGCAGCCTCGATGTTCCTTCGAAAGGAGCAGATCCGGCCCCGGAGGTGGGTGAGGAGAGACTGCTTCCGGGGAGCGCCTGATGTCATCGTAGTGGCATCCGCGCCGGTGGCACGCCCACAGGACTCCTCGCCTGGGGAGGGATCGCGGTCTGTTGTATCATCATCTTCATGGGTCCACGTCGGTTTCGATCGAGAGATGGTGGGATCAGCACGCCTTGCCTTGCCGGGCTCGATGCACCGTGCGTCCGACTTCAACCGCTCTCTTGACGCGGTCTTGGGGCCTCCAATATATCGTTCAAGCCGGTTCCTTCCATGAGGAACACAGCTTGCTCCTTCGGGGGGATACGTCCGATACTTGTAAGCCGGGAATATACAAACATTACTGAACAGTAAAATTGAATATAGCTTTCGTTAATTGATGCGAATGGTGTTGAAGGGTGGCTCCGCTCCCTAAACATTACAGATAGTGTTTATACGTACAATGATAAATATGGTTCTAGAATCGTATGACGAAAGGGTGGAGCGCCCGTCCCCGATCTCGCGGCCGGGGTCTTCCCGCTCATGCCGCCGACGAGCCCCGCAAAGATAAATCGTTCGCCACATATACAGGGTGTATCCATGCGCGATCATCTTCAATTACGGATGCCAACGGGCATCGCTTCGCTCGATCCTCTGCTGGACGGGGGCATCCCGCCGGGGTCGGTGGTCCTGCTTCTCGGGGAACATGGTGCAGGGAACGTCGAGTTTGTGCAGTCCTCGATCATGCACCTTGCCATCCTGAAGCGGAACAAGAAGGCAGATGAAAGCCTTCTCCCAGGGGGAATCGTGTACGTGACGCTCACCCGGATGCAGGAGGATGTCCTCAGAGAGATGGCGCTTTCGTTCAACCCGGATCTCTACACCCAGCTCGCTGAGGAGATCACCTTCTACGATCTCTCCGAACTCTACTTTGATGCGAGTATCGTTCCCCCGGACTGGTATAGGGAAGGGGGGAGCACCATCAAGCGCCTGCAGAGGAGGCAGCACCGGGAGAGTGGCGACATCCTCGCAGAGCTTGTCCGGGTGCTTGGCGGATGTTCGGATAACAGCCTGATCGTCATGGATTCACTGACTGAGATCGCGCCGTCGCTTACAGGGAGTCCACGGTGGCATGCGTTCGTGGCTTTCCTACGCGGCCTGCAACAGGTAGCAAAGCACCGAAACATTACGATCTACCTGCCGCTCACCTCCGGTATCCTGGATCGGTCGCAGGAACTCGAGATCGCCGACTGTGTCGATGCCACGCTCCTTTTCCGCTGGGAGGAGACCGGTGCGCAACGCCGGCAACGGGTTATGCATTTTGAGAGGTTCAGGGGCGTTATGCCTCGTCTCGAGGAGAAGGATCTCGTGAAGTTCGCGGTGAAGATATCCGCAGGGGAAGGGTTTGAGGTGCAGAACATCAGGATGGTGGTGTAAACGGCTGACCGGGCGAAGTTCGGGATTATGGGTCTCGATGAGATGCTCTCCGGGGGACTCATCGAGCAGAGCATATGCTCGATCATCGGTNNTCTCGGGGCGAGAGTGTCATCTACATAAGCCTCGATGAACGGGAGGAGCTTCTCCGCGCAACCATGGCGCAGAAGGAATGGGACCTCGAGGTGTTCGACGAACGATTTTCTCTCCTGAGGCTGGATCCGACCGATTTCAACCTCGCGATCAGCAGTATCAAGAGCGAACTCCCCGCCCTCATCAAAGGCGTCGGGGCATCAAGGGTGATCATCGATCCGATATCGCTCTTCGAGGGGCTCTTCCTGGACGAACCCGTCCGACGTCAGGAGATGTTCAGGTTTATCGAGGTGATGCGGGATGAGGCCTGCACCCTCCTGCTGACAAGCGAGACCAATATAGGAAACCCGGAGGGAAGCAGATATGGCCTCGTTGAATGCCTGGCTGATACGGTGATCCTTCTCCGATATATCAGGTCACGGGAGCTCACCGAGGTGCATCTGGCACTCGAGGTCGTGAAGATGCGCCGGTCGGCCCATTCCCGTGAGATCAAGCCGTTCGAGATCCACGCGGATGAGATCATGGTCTACTCTGGGGCGAACCTGTTTTGACGTCTGCCTGCGCGCAGGGTGAGCGTGATCGCCCCCTTGCTCACCTCGAACCCCGTCAAAGATCTTTTCATAGGGGTCGCCCAGTAAAATTCAGGTTCGACGATCTCCGATAACTCCAGGTAGAGCAACCATCCAAAACACTGCAGAGGGTGAGATAACCATCCGTCGGGGGGGGCCAGAGGGATCTCCGGCCTTTCCCTTCAGAGGGCAATTCCGAGGAGGTGGAGCAGGACGATGATCAGGGCACCCGGGAGTCCTCCGAGGACGCAGATGAGGATCGTCACAAGGTTGATCGGGATGTCGGGAACACCGAAGATCAACGACAGAACACCAAAAGTGTTCAGTAACCAGAGCGTGATGAGCCCGACGATGGCATTGATGGCGAGCGTCAGGGACTTCTTCATGAAATAATAGATCGCTCCCGCTATAGCCACCACCAGGAGGATTGCGAAGAGCTCTGCTACCATCTACGTACCAATGATCTGTTGATCACATAACCGTATTGATGGAAGAGTCAACCGCCCGACCCTCCGATCATCTTTTCCGAGCCCTCCGATATCCCGGAGCATCTCAAAGGCGTTTCCTGCAAACATCGCAGTCCGGATGGGTTCGGTCTGCTCCCCACCCTCCATCCAGAAGGGGTTTGAGATCTCAACCGAGAAGTCGCCGGAGAACGGGTTTGCGGTATGGGCCCCCACGACGTCGTGGATCCAGACCGCACGCTCCTCCCCAACATCGCCTGCCCGGGGGCCGTCGATGAAGAGGTTGTGAACGCCGATGCCGGGCTCTCCACCCCCAGGACGGACAGCACTCCCTGTGCTCCTCTCGCCGTAGCGGTAACCGGTCTTGAGGTCGTAGGCGAACCGATCGAGCACCCCCTGCTGCACGAAGATCAGACGGTTGGTGGGCACCCCTTCTGCGTCCCATGTGGCACTCCCAAGACCAGGAGCGGAGGGATCGTCATAGACCGAGAGGCGTTCATCGAAGATCTGTTCCCCGATTTTGTCTGCAAGGAACGATCGACCGGCCTTCACGTTCCTCCCGGAGAGCGCCGGAAGGAGGATCTGGCCGAGGATGCTTGCAGCTGCGATCGGGGATAAGACAATATCGTATCGGCCGGTCTCTATATCACGGCCACCATGGGATCGGGCGGCAAGGGATGCCGCCATCTCTCCGGTCGCCCGGGCACTGATATCGGCGGGGAACGGGGAAGCGTCGAACTCATAGCCCGTGGACTGTTCCCTGATCGCTTCGAGGGAGACCGCCGCCACCGTCCTCTCCATGCCATAGAAGAGACCGCCCGTGTTTGCGATTCCCAGATACGATCTGGCGAGATCTGCAGCGCCGCCGATGACCTCCACCGGATGTTCTGCTGCGCCCTCAAGGAGATCCCTGACCATACCTGCCGCATCCTCTATCTCGACGATCAGGTTCGGGTCTGCCGAGTACGCGGTGCCTTCTATAGCGGCCGACTTTGGAAACCCACCCCACTGCTGCGGGGCGGCGATCNNGGCACTGACACCCTGCCCCCGAACGTAGAAGATCTCGACTTCGTCGGCCTGACGCTCGCCCTCCCGGAGGACTCTATCGATGAGGTCTTCCCGGTTCATGCCCCGCGCCCCCCTACTGTCGCATTCTCAAGCAGGATGTGCGGCGCGCCATCGCTCACCGGCACGGTCTGGCCTCCTTTGCCGCAGTAACCTGGGCTCATCTTCAGATCGTTCCCGAGCAGGGTGATGTCATGGAGCGTCGATAAGATCTCACCAGAGAGCGAGACGTCCCTGACCATATCGGTCGTCTCTCCTCCCCGGATCAGGTAGCCGTACTCGGCATTGAACTGGAATATCCCCCGCCCGGGGTCGACCTGGCCGCCCCGGGATCCGATCAGGAGGATGCCATCCCTGCACTCAGCGACAATCTCATCGTACGCCGCATCACCGTTCTCGACGAAGGTGTTGCTCATTCGGACGATCGGCGGCGCCCCGTGTTCGGCCCGGGCGTGCCCGGGAACTCCATCCCCGACTGCCGCGAGGGTTTCCCGGTTGTGGAGGTAGGATGAGAGGACGCCGTCGCGGATGATCTCGGTCCGCCGCACCGCCACCCCCTCCGCATCCACCGGGATGAATCCGAACTCGTGAAGAGAGGGATCGTCCACGATGACCAGTCCCTCACACCCGATCTGCTCACCGATCCTCCCGGCGAGGACCGATGCGCCCTCACGGACGAGGTCGCCTTCGCTTGCGTGGCCGACAGCCTCGTGGGTGAAGACACCTGCAAGCTCAGGATCGAGTACGGCGCGCATAGACCCGCCTTTCGCAAGCTTCGCACCCAGGAGCGAGACCGCGACCTCCCCCGCCTTTCGCCCGAGGTCCTGCTTGCCCCGGAGGTTGAACCCGGTGGTGGTGTGGTCGCGCTCACTCCCCATCTGCATCATACCGTTTCTGGAAGCGATCGCAAGGACCGAGAACCCGGACCTGACCGCCTCGTAGGAGTACTCGTTCCCGCTTGAGTCCAGGAACCGGACCGAGTCGATACCCTCGGTGTAGCGGGCCCGGGTATTCACCACCTCAGGGATCCGGGCCGCGCCCTCGATTTCGGCAAGCATCCGGGTCTTCTCCTCAAGGTCGATATCCCTGGGATCCTCCGTAAGGGGCGGGACCGGAAGGAGAGAGCGCGGGGCATCGGCAAGGTCTACCCGATCTCCGGTGACCGCAGCCAGGCGCGCCGCCTCTTCGACGAGGACGACAATCTCCCTCGTTGAGTCGATATCAACATGGTCGCGGGTGAGGATACCCCAGCCTTCCGGCCCGAGCACCCTGACCACAGTCCGATCAAAATAAGAAGTGCCAGCAGACTCGATCAGACCGTTATCGATATCGATCAGGGTGATCTCGCCTTTTGTGCACCTTATGTCATAGTATCTTGCCTCAGCCATACGATTTACACACCACCGCATCTATTTTTGCGCGTCGCCGGCCCCATGTGAAGGGGCGCGCGAAGTCCGCGAGACTGCTGCCCGCACCTTGCCCCGCGCACCTCTGCTTGCACCGGCGATCCCCAGAGCCCCCACCCTCAGCGCGAGGGGGAGGCGATCCCCTACCGGATCAGATCGCAGAACGTCCGACGGTTGAGTCGAACATGCCAGACGCCGGGTTGACCGTCATCTTTCTGAGTTTCGCGAAGAATCCATCGCGGTTCTCTGGCACAAGCGCATTCTGGAGGACTTCCTCGATGTGATCGACCGGGATAACCTCGACCATCGTGCGGTACCGATCCTCGATGAGGACGTCGTCAAGGTTCGACCGTGGTATGATCACCTTCTTGATCCCAGCCTTCGCTGCAGCCTCGATCTTGTAGGTGACCCCGCCGATCGGGAGGACATCGCCCCTGACCGAGAGAGATCCGGTCATCGCGATATCCTGCCGCACCGGGATATCCTCGATGGCGCTGATCACTGCCGTCGCGACGGTCACAGAGGCTGAATCACCTTCAACGCCGCCATAGGTTCCGATGAACTGGATATGGATATCGATGTTCCTGATATCCTTGCCCGTGAACTTCTTTATCAGAGCGCTGACGTTCGTGATCGACTCTTTGGCGATGTCCTTGAGCATGCCGGTCGCAATCACCGTACCATTCGCCCCCTGGCTCGGCGTCACCTCCGCCATCACCGGGAGCACCGATCCGGAATCACTCCCCATAACGGCAAGCCCGTTCACCCGCCCAACCCGGGTGCCCTCGACGACGGTGATGTCGTAGTCGCGGCTCCGCCGAATGTACTCATCGGAGATCTGATCCTCGATCGAGCGGGCGGTCTTCTTCGCGGTGATGACGTGCTTTGCCGTGGTGATCTCAGCACCTTCCTGCCGGGCAAGATCTCCGGCAACCCGGATGAGCCCACCAATATCACGGAGTTTCAGCGTCAGGTGGCCCTTCCGATTCGAGCGGCGTCGGGCCTCACGGAGGATCTCAAGCATGGCTTCCCGGTCAAAGTGCGGGATCTTTCCATCGTTCGTGACCTCCTGGGCGATGAACCTGATGAATTTTCGGCGGTTCTCCGGGGTATCTTCCATCGTCTCCCGCATGTAGACCTCGTAGCCGTAGCCCCGGATACGTGACCGGAGCGCAGGATGCATGCCCTGGATGGCATCAAGGTTGCCAGCCGCGATCATGACAAAGTGGCAGGGGACCGGTTCGGTCCTGACCATCGCGCCGCTCGAACGTTCGCTCTGACCGGTGATCGGGAACGAGCCCTCCTGGAGCGCAGTCAGCAGGTTCTGTTGTGAGTGCGGGGTGAGGGTGTTGATCTCATCGATGAAGAGCACACCCCCGTGTGCCCGGTGGATGGCACCGCTCTCGACACGATCGTGGGATGGCGTCTCAAGACCACCGCTCTGGAAAGGGTCGTGTCTGACGTCACCGAGCAGGGCGCCCGCGTGTGAGCCAGTGGCATCAATAAACGGTGCGGGGGTGTTGGGGTCATGAGAGACCAGGAGTTTGGGGACCAGCATCTCCTCGCGGGGCGTCGAGTACTTCAGCGCTATGAAGACGAATGCAGCAGCGATGATACCCATGAGCCACTGGGATGCGAGGATCGCATAGACAATGATCCCGATGATGAGGAGCATGATAAAGGTGCTCCGCATCTGGACCTTCTTCCGCGCCTCCATCTTATGGGCGCCGACGATCTGCTTGCCACGGCCGGCAGGCACGGTCCTGATGACAGGGTTATTGTTATCCTCGGAGTTCGGGTAGACCAGGATGTCCTGCAACTCCTCTTTCGGGAGGAGCTCGGCCATTGCCTTCGCTAACATTGATTTGCCGGTTCCAGGACTGCCGATCATCATCACATGCCTGCGCTGGACCGCGGCTTTCCTGATCACCTCGACAGCATGTTCCTGGCCGATGACCTGATCGATGAGATTCGGAGGTACGTCGATATCTGACGATGCGCTCAGCTCAAGGCCAGCGAAGTCGTTGATCTCCGCCAGCTCACCGTCTGTGAGCTCAATATCTGGAATCCCTTTGGAAGTTGTTGAATCCATCGCCGGGTTTACCTCTTTGTTGCACTGGTACTTATATAATTTATTCATGCTCGTTCAAATACTTTCTATCGAAGGTGTTCTATGAGAATAATCAGCACGGAACGATCCCAGGTCCTGGCAGCCCGGATATCAGAAAAATTGGGTGTTCCTCTTGCGGAGATGAAATTTGCCCGGTTTCCTGATGGAGAGATGTATCTCCAGTGTGGAGATCTGGATGATGAAACCCTGATCATCAGCAGCATAGTGAATAGCGATATGCTTGTACAGACGCTCCTTGCGATCGATGCTGCCGACCGGTCGAGGAACACACTGGTGATCCCGTACCTCGGCTACGCCCGCCAGGATAGGAGGTTTACCCGGGGGGAGCCGATCAGCGTCCGGGCGGTTGCAAGATCCCTCTCATACGGTATCGAGCGGGCATTTGTGGTCGATATCCATGACCCGGGTACACTGGATTACTTCAGCGTTCCGGCGGACGATATCACCATCGCTCCAGCGATCGGGGGGTATGTCGGCGACCTTCGTCTGAAAGATCCCCTGATCCTCGCCCCTGATGAGGGCGCGATCGAGTTTGCGACCGATGTTGCGGCGATCGGCGACTGGGACTGCGATTTCCTTCAAAAAGTCCGAATCTCGGGTGAAGAGGTCAGAATCGCTCCCAAGACCGTCGATGCTGCCGGGCGCGAGGTCGTGATCGTGGATGATATCATATCCACCGGCGGGACCCTCGCGACCGCCGCCTGTATGCTCCGGGAGCAGGGAGCAGTATCCATCCATGCGGCCTGTGCCCACGGGGTGCTCGCAAGCGGCGCCTACATGCGTCTGCGGGCGGCGGGGATCGCCTCAATCGCATCCAGCGATACCTACGAGAATGCCTCAAGTTTCATATCGGCTGCGAACGCGATCGTAGCAGCGGTTCTGGAAGATGTTCGCCGTTGATGGATCCTACCTGGAGGGAGGGGGGCAGATCCTCCGTCTTGCGGTCGCGGCCTCAGCGATATCCGGGACTCCGGTCACCGTCACCCGGATCAGGGAGAACCGATCAAACCCGGGGCTTGCCCCTCAGCACGTCTCCGCAGTCCGCGCGGTCGCCGGGGTCTGCGATGCCGAATGTCAGGGACTCTCACACCGGAGCCGCGAGATCACCTTCTCCCCCAACCGGCTCCGATGGGCCGATATCACGATAGACCCCGGCACCGCCGGGAGCATACCTCTCATCCTCCAGGCCTGGCTCCCGGTTGCCCTCCATACCGGCGGGAGCATCACGGTGATGGGGGGGACTGAGGTCGCGTGGAGCCCAACAATCGACTACCTGGACCGCGTCTTTGCACCCCTTCTCCGCCGCGCAGGGGCCTCAATTGATGTCGAGGTGCTCGAACGGGGATACTACCCACGGGGAGGCGGGCGGGTGCGTGTCCGGGTAGAACCGGGGCGCCTCGCTCCCATCACGATCCCGGAAGCAGAGCCGATCTGCGGTATAGCCTCCTGCTCTTCGGGCCTCCCGGAACACGTCGTGGGACGGCAGGCCGCCGCCGCCAGGGGCGTCCTTAAAAAAGATCTCGATCTCCCCTGCGCCGTCACCCTTGACCACCGGGAGGGAGGGGCGGGGGTTGGGAGCTCTGTCACGGCATGGAGCGGTGCGAAAGGTGCCATCGCCCTCGGGAAGCGAGGGCTCCCCGCGGAGGCGGTAGGGCGGATGGCAGCCCGAGTCCTGGTTGAAGAATGCCAGAGCCCCGGCACAGTCGACGTCCACCTCGCTGACCAGCTCCTCATCTACCTCGCCTGCTACGGCGGGGAGTACAGCACCCACACGCTCTCGATGCACGCAAAGACCGCCTGCTGGCTCCTCTTAGAGTTCGGGTACCCGGTCAGGTGCCGGGAAGGCGAGGAGACCGTGGAGTTCTCAGCATGATGCTGGTCCTCGACGCCTCAGTCTTTTTCTCGGAGGTGCCGGTCGAGGGATCGGCCTGGACCACCCCGTCGGTGGTGGAGGAACTCAACGACTTCCATGCGAAGTGCCGCTTTGAGGCCCTCGCCGCGATGGGACTCCAGGTTCGGGAACCGCGCGAAGAAGATCTGGAGCGAGTCGCTGCAGCTGCGCTCCAGACGGGGGATGCAGGGGTGCTCTCTGCGACCGATCAGGATATACTCGCTCTGGCTCTGGAACTCTCAGCTCTCCTCGTCACCGACGATTTTGCAGTCCAGAACGTCGCACACCGCCTCGGCATCACAATTCGGAGCATCAGGCAGCGGCCTGCCCGTGCAATGAGATGGCGTTACCGGTGTAGCGGGTGCGGGCGCTACTGGCGGGAGCCAGGCGAGTGTCCGGTCTGCGGTGCACCGATCAAACGAAAAATTAAATAGATCGCCGGAAACCTCTCTTCCATGTCCGCGCTCGAAGAGCTGATCACGAGGGCAAAGGCACTCCAGGCAGAGGGGCACACGCCAGGCCAGGTCTCCGATGAACTGGGTCTTTCGATGGAGACGGTCACCTGGCTGCTCACCCAGCCGAAGGGTATGGAAGCCCCAAAAGACGTCCATATCGACTGGACGGCGGTTGCGAGTCATGGAACACTGTTGAACGATATGGCGATGATGATGCTCAAACGCTTCCTCTACCTGATGGAAGGAGGAGGGGGGAGAGATTCTGGTGATCTGGTGGATACGGCCGTCGGAATCGTGCCGTCAGGCGTCCCACTCGCCACCATCATCGCTGCGGAAGAAGGGCTGAAACTCGCGGCCTACCTCCCGGCAAAGCACAGCCGGAGTGAGACTCCCACCGGATCCATCGTAGGTCCTTTCTCCGCGATCACCGGACAGCGATGCGTCATCATCGACGACGTCATCACCACCGGGACGACGCTAACTGAGACGATACAGTTCCTCAAGCGTCACGGCGCCACGCCGGTAGCGGTCTGGGCGCTCTTTGACAAGCGAGGTGCCCGGGAGGTTGACGGCATCCCGGTCCACTCTCTCTTTGTGGTATCAAGGCTGGGGTGAGGGATCTGACCTCAGCTATCTTTTTTCGAGAGGCCGCGAGGGCGGAGCGCCGACCGGAGGCTAAACCATCCCCGCCGACCAGCCTGCATCACCGGATCGGGGTGGCGGTATCGAATGCTATATATAGAACATCTGAACAAAACTAACGAACAAAGGAGGATTATACAATGCTTGCTGGACAGCCCATCATTATTTTACGGGAGAATGTTGAGCGGACGCGCGGATTTGAGGCGCAACGCTCGAACATCATGGCTACAAGGGCAATTGCAGCCGCCGTTCGGACAACACTTGGTCCCCGAGGAATGGACAAGATGCTGGTCAGCTCCAGCGGTGACGTGGTGATCACGAACGACGGGGCAACCATCCTGCACGAGATGTCGGTGCAACACCCCGGTGGCAAACTGGTCATCGAGGTTGCCGAGGCTCAGGACAGTGAGGTTGGGGACGGCACCACGACAGCGATCGTGCTCGTAGGGTCGCTGATGGATGAGGCGGAGAGGATGCTCGCCCAGAAGATCCACCCCACGGTCATCGCACACGGCTACCAGCTCGGTATGGAGAAGGCTCTTAGTGTCGTCGATGATCTGGCCATCGCGGTCGACTACGATGACCGGGAGACGCTCATGAAGATCGCTGACACCGCCATGACCGGCAAGTCGGTCGAGGCGATCAAGGGGAAGGCCACCGGCATCGTGGTGGATGCCGTGCGACAGGTCGCCGCCAGGACCGAATCAGGCACGTACACCGTGGATGAGGGGGACGTCAAGATCAAGAAGCTGGTCGGCGAGACCATGCACGACGCCGAGCTGATCCGGGGTGTCGTCATCGAGAAGAAGCGCGCCTTTGAGCAGATGCCGACCGAGGTCAAGGACGCAAAGGTTGCCCTGCTCGCGCAGCCGCTGGAGATAACAAAGACTCAGGTGAAGTCGAAGATCAAAATCACCACATCCGAACAGATGAAAGCGTTCTCCGAGCAGGAACGCGAGACCCTCCAGAAGCTCGCCGAGACGATCGTTGCCGCCGGGGCAAACGTTGTTCTCTGCCAGAAGGGGATCGCCGACGCTGTGCAGTATTACTTATCCAAGCATGGCGTTTACGCTGTCGAAGATGTGAAGGAAGGTGATATGAAGTTCGCCGCAAGAGCGCTCTGCGGTGTCATCGTCAATAAGCCAGAGGAGCTTAACGCGACGACGCTCGGACACGCTGAGATGGCCGAAGAACTTCCCGACACCGAGCTGACGGTCATATCAGGTTGCGACAACCCGAAAGCCGTCACGATACTGCTGCGAGGCTCTTCCCAGCTGCTGGTAGACGAACTTGAGCGGGCGGTCTATGACGGTGCCCGGGTCGTCCAGGATGCCATCGAGGACGGCAAGTTCACCGTGGGTGGCGGTTCAGTGGAGATCGAGCTTCAGATGCGCATCCGCGACTATGCAGCAACCTTCGGCGGCAGGGTCCAGCTCGCTGTTGAAGCGTTTGCAAACGCTTTTGAGGTCATTCCCAAGACGCTCGCGGAGAATTCAGGGTTCGATCCGATCGATAAGGTCGTCGCACTCAAGAAGGCCCATGCCGATGGGGAGAAGTATGCCGGGCTCAACGTCTACACCGGAGAGGTCGTGGATATGCTGGAGGCAGGCGTCATCGAACCGGAGCGCGTGAAGACCCAGGCGATCAAGAGCGCGACTGAGACGGCCATGCTGCTCACCCGTGTCGATGATATGCTGGTCACCCAGTCTGGGGCAGGTCCGGCGGGTCTCGAGTAGAGTCATCCGCGCGAAACGGTCAGGAAGATGCTAACCTCCTCTTCCTCAATCTTTTTGTCCTGCGGTAGGCTCCTCTTGTTGGAGAATATCAGCGCTGTATCAGGATTGATCCCAAAGGAGAGCAGGGCATCCTCGTAGGTATCGCCCGGATGGCCCTGGTAGATCAGCACGATGTCGTCAGGGATGAGGGTTAATCTGCAGAGCATAACTTCGATACCATTATAGCCGCTGAGCCTAAATACTGTAGGCTGATTCTGTGCCGAGGTAGTCTAGTCCGGGAAGGCGGTGGCCTCGAAAGCCACTGGTGTTCGGCACCTCGGGAGTTCAAATCTCCCCCTCGGCGTTTTACAAAAAATTTCCCGGAAAGCACATACAGCGTGGGGGGGCATAAAGATAATACGGCATCCGCTGACCATGGAGGCCTCAAATGTATCGTTGCTTCGATGAGCTCGATGACGCTGTTGTCATTCTCGACCGGAACAACAACGTCACGGGACTGAATAGGTCATTTCGCGAGATTTTCGGTGTTGACGATGAGGCAGTCTGGGGTATGGAGGCAGACGGTTTCTTTATCCGTCACATCACACCGCGCATTCTGGAAGGGGGAGGTTGCGCCGACAGGGTGCTTGAAGCGATCCGGTCCCGGCAGGAGGTATCCCACCTCACCTTCCAGATGCAGATGTCTCATGGCGATGTGCGCTGGTTCTCGTTTTCGTGCCGGGTGATGACCGGAGAGATCTACGCCGGGTCGATGCTTGCCCGGTTCCAGGATATCACACCGGAACACGACGAAGTGATGCGGAGTGCCTCAAAGGTCGAGGCGCAGATCGGAACAGAGACGATCTTCGCCGGGATCGGTGATCTGATCCCCTATGGTGTCTGGATCTGTGAGGCGGATGGCACTGCCCTCTACATATCTCCTTCGTTCCTCGACCTTGCGGAGACGACTCTTGAGGAATGCCGCCACCCTGGGTGGCTGGACTGCATACCGCTCGAAGGCTCGACCGATGCCCTTGCCGACTGGCAGCACTGCATCGATACC
>MTKW01005681.1_pt1 | contig 21846 bp, 21 predicted proteins | sample 1042761 | NCBI WGS metagenome assembly MTKW01 (sample SAMN06205366, study PRJNA360243) | anaerobic digester metagenome | biome: Wastewater treatment plant; feature: Anaerobic digester sludge; material: sludge; isolation source: anaerobic digester fed with sludge from wastewater treatment plant ... | reverse complement strand
CTAATCCATGCCTGGCAATGGGTATGGTCGGTACACAGATCATATTGGGGATGGGCTTCATTGGGAGTTGCCCCAAAACTCTGCAGTCTTTTTAGGGTATAGGTCCTAGCAGCAACGGCCTGTGCCTTCAGGGCTTCTATATCAAATATAACAGGCATCTCTGCTCCCACTACTCCCACCAGATACTCCTCCAATCCAAGGGTCATCCCTTTTTGGGTCCTGTGGTTGTACACTGAGATCTGGATATCCCCTTGGGGAAGATCACCGATGATTCTTCCCTCCTCCCGCTGTATAAGATCACATCCCTTCACGATGAAAACCGGAATGATGATGGTCAGTATGATGACACCCAGTACAATATATCCTATTAGCTTCACCTTTCATCCCCCTTGTTGGGTGGCTGATCCAAGGTCAACCACCATGCACTCTTAAATCTGTAACTCTATTATATGGTATATTTACCTTTTTTAATAATGTTTAATTATATTCTATCTCCCACCCTATTATGCTTTTTCTATGAGTTCTAAAAAGGGACAGGGTCCGCCATTTCCCGGGAAATTGTACAAAATAGTTCTAAGAGATTGAATTCCTTGTCCTTTTTAGTCCTTTGAGGTTGAGAGTGCAACATCTTTTTTGTTAAATATTTAATTTGTCGTAGGGGCATCCTTTGCTGTCTAATCTAAGAGTATTTTCTCTTGCTATGGTTCGACAATTAAGTGCCGGGTTACCAGTTAGATGTTGGGATATTCCTATAGAGTTGGTAGAGAGTTGGGTAGTAGGATCAACTTTCAACTAAAAAATGGAGCTCATCGCTCCATTTTTTATATAAGTTTTATGATTCCTTTTCACGATATATGATTGCGCCTAGATTCTTTAACTTGTTCTCGACTTGATCGTAGCCTCGATCGATATGGTATACATTATGGATGGTGGTTTTGCCCTTAGCTACCAAGCCTGCTATGATGAGGGCGGCTCCTGCCCTGAGGTCGGTGGCATTGACCTGGGCTCCTGTAAGGAATTCCCGTCCCTCGATGATGGCTGTACGCCGGTCTATGCGTATATTGGCTCCCATCTTCCTTAGTTCATCCACATGCATGAAACGATTCTCAAAGACGGTCTCTATCACTACACTGGTACCATTGGCGATGGAAAGCATGGCCATCATCTGTGCCTGCATATCCGTCGGAAATCCCGGATAGGGCATGGTCTTGATATCAATCTGCTGGATCTCCTTGGGGCCGATCACCCTTAGGGTTTCATCCTTCACTTCCTGGATAGTCACTCCAGCTTCCCTGAGCTTGGCGATAAGGGGATGAAGGTGAAAACCTACCACATTCTCTATAAGGATATCGCCCCCGGTCATGGCTGCACCTACCATGTAGGTCCCCGCTTCGATACGGTCGGGGATGACCCGGTGACGAGCCCCCTTCATGCTTTCTACCCCGTTGATGCGAATGGTATCGGTCCCCGCCCCCATGATGTCGGCACCCATTTTGTTTAAAAAATTCGCCAGGTCAACGATCTCGGGTTCCTCTGCTGCGTTTTCGATGATGGTCTGTCCTTCAGCTAAGGTGGCTGCCATCATAATATTCTCGGTGGCCCCCACACTGGGGAAGTCTAGGTAGATGGTGGTTCCCTTTAGTCTCTCCGCCTTGGCTTCCACATAGCCGCTTCCCTGCTCAATCTTTGCCCCCAAGGCTTGAAAGCCCTTTAGATGTAGATCGATGGGCCGAGACCCTATGGCACACCCGCCCGGCAGTGACATCCTGGTGCTCCCCAACCTTGCCAGCAGCGGTCCCATCACCAGGAATGAAGCCCTCATCCTCCCTGTTAAGCGATAGGGTACCTCATCATTATCAATGTGTCTGCTGTTTACCTCGACTTCATTCCTTCTGACCCTCTTTACATCGGCACCAAGGGTAACCAATAGTTCGGTGAGGACTTCTACATCCTTGAGGTTCGGTACATCCTCCAGTACACATTTTTCGGTTGATAATAATGAAGCAGCCAGGATTGGCAGTACCGAGTTCTTTGCTCCACTCACTCTTACTCTGCCACTTAAAGGGGGACTCTCTTCTACAATAATTTTTTCCAACCTCGCACCCCCATTTCAATTTGTTCTAATATTCTGTTGCGATCAATGGTGTTCCTAACCATAGATAGGTCTTTTCATCCAACCCGCTGTATCTCATGGCTGCATTTAGATTGATCTTCTTGCCAGATAATTGGATGTGCTGTTGGATCCTGGGGCTGTAGCCGGTCAGGCTGATCAGCTCCTCATATTCCCCATCCTCCATGCCCTCCAATACTTGTCCTTGGGTGGATTCAAAGATTTCTTCAATAACCCCTCTCATTATATCAATATTCATTTTTTTTGGAAAGGTACCAATGGTGGTAATGGCATACTCATAGTCCAAACCTTGTCCCTCATAGTATTCTATGACGGCGGATTCGAATTTAGAAATGTTTCGGACACTTTGTCCAAGATTTAAGTCCACCAGCAGGTAGCTCTCCACCGGATGCCCCTCCAACTTGAAGTTCTCCATAATAATGGTTGCATAGACTCCTTCCCTTTGGTTGGTCACCATCACCTTATGGTAGCCGCCCTCTTGGATGGTATCCACCTGGGCATTCCTTTCTAAGTCCAGGTGGCGGGCACAAGCTAAGGCCATCTTCTCCATCTCCCGGATGGTGTAGTCCCCATCCTTGATCTGACTCCAAACATTGATATTTGTGCCCGCTAGTTCTGCACCACTTGCCTCCAATGCTGTCATCAATACCAATCCGTCATTGCCTAAGCTTTGGGGTTCCTCCTGGATGGCAGATGGTTCTTGCAGCTTAGCAGGCACCTCATGGTATACAAGCCCCAGAACCGAAAAATAAATGATACAGATAATTGCAATGGCACCTAAGCATTTCGCCAGGTCCTTCATTCCTTTCCCTCCTTCTATGAACAAGAAAAGGGAGGTAGTAATAGAGGCAGAATTCGTAAAAGGGGGATAAAACAATTCAGCTCTATTCTAGAACCTCCCTAGTTGTTAAAATTATTTCCAGGAAGGGAAAGAATTATACAGGTTTTTTAAAAATTTTTTCTTTAATTTTATTATGGTTCTTTTTATCCTTTCTATGAGTGGTAAATTTGATTGATCGAACAAGAATCTGTTAATTTTATTTTTATTTAAAATATTTTTTTGATGGGATATAATGGTATTATTGGATAGAGAAAAGGGGTTTTTAATAATGCTTATTGTAGAAAATCTTTCTAAAAGTTACGGGAAGCTGGAGGCGCTGTCCCAGGTTTCCTTTGAAGTGAATGGCGGTGAGATCGTCGGTCTATTGGGGCCCAATGGTGCCGGAAAGAGCACGGCTTTGAAGGCCATCGCTAGCCTGGTCCGCCCCAATAGCGGAAGGATCACCATCGGGGGATTTAACCACCACAACCTCGAGGCCAAGGGACTCTTCACCTATGTGCCTGAGAGCCCGGATCTATATGATATGCTGACGGTGATGGAACATATGCAGTTCACCGCCTATGCCTATGGGCTGAAGGACTGGCAGGAGGATGCCATGGCACTGTTGGAGCACTTTGACCTTAGGGGCAAGGCGAAGGAGCTGGGGAAGAACCTCTCCAAGGGGATGAAGCAAAAGGTCTCCATTTGTTCTGGACTACTACACCATCCTGAGCTTCTGGTCTTTGATGAGCCCTTCATCGGACTGGACCCCAAGGCCATCCGTGAGCTTAAGAATATCCTTCGCCAGCTGAGGGATGAGGGGAAGGCCATCCTGATCAGCTCTCACCTCCTGGACTCCATCCAGGACCTTTGCGACCGATTGCTGGTGCTTAAAAACGGGCATTTGATCGCCAAGGGGACCCTGGACCAGCTACGATCCCAGGTGGAGGGCGGCGACTCCTCCAGCTTGGAGGATGTATTCCTGGAGGTGACCAAGTAATGGCGGACTTTGGCTTTTTACTGCTCACCGACCTAAGGAAGCTAAAGAATCATCTGTTGGAAATTAAAAGGAAGCCTTGGAAGCTTCTGATCTACATCTTTTATATCGCCTGGATCATTTTTTTGTTCTACCAGGTATCAACCACCCAGCGGGAAGGGATAGAGATCCCCAACCTGGTATTGAAGCAGGAGTTGGCCTCCGGGGTGATCAAGACCCTGGTCATCCTGCTGTTCGCCTATACCCTCTACTCGGGGAGCAAGGATTTTGGCGGTATGTTCTCCATGGGGGATGTGAACTTCCTCTTTACCTCCCCCCTCAATCCAAGAATCATCCTAGCCTACTCCATGCTAAAACAATCTTTACTTGCGGGGCTTTCAGGGATCTTTCTCATCTATATATTCCCTGCCCTTCAAACCCTTCTAGGCGTCATGGATGCCGGCCTTATGCTCTATAGTACGGTGGGGATCATGATCCTATTTGTCTTTACCGTGCCCTTCTCCTACCTCTCCTTTATCCTAGCTACCCGTTTTGGGTTGGGGGACTGGATACGGTACTTTCTCTATGGCCTGTTCCTCTTTGTGCTGGCAGCCATTGCCTACGGGATCAACACCCACGGGGATGTCCTACAGGGGGTGTTTTGGTTCTTCCACCATCCCATCTTCCCCTACATCCCCATCATCGGATGGAGTGCCGAGCTGATCTCTGTGAGCTTCTATGGGAAGACCCCGGCTACCGATATCCTATTGGTATTGCAATTGCTGACCATCGGCCTGGTCTACCTACTATCCATCCTTTTGGCAACGGACTACTATGAGGAGGCCGCTCCCAAAGCTGAACGGATGGCCAAGGTACGCAGACTTAAAGCGGAGGGCAGGAATACCTTCCAGGTCCTAAGGGATACCCGGGGTAAGAAGGTACGCCAGGTCCATGTACGGGAGGTAGGTCAGGGGCCCTGGGCATTCCTATGGATGCATCTGGTGGTGAACCGTAGGACATCGGGGTCCCTCCTCCTCCAATGGAGGACCTTAGCTGTCCTTCTCCTATCCATCGCTGGAGCCATCCTGATCCCCGGTGGGTCCCCCGCGGTGTACTACTCCATCGCCGGAGGTATCGCCTACCTTACCTTCATCATGTCCCAGACCATCTCCCTGGATGGGGAGTTAAAGATGAAGTACATCTTTACCCTGCCGGGCCGGCCCTGGAAGAAGCTTGTGGCGCTGAACACCATCCCTGCCGTCAAGGCTCTGATCTTTATCGGCTGTGCCCTGGTGCCTATAGGGATCATTTGGGGGGTTCCCCTGGGCGGTGTGTTGGCTGCAATCCTATTCCCGCTGTCCATGGTGATCTTGAACCTATATAGTACGGTGGTCATCCATATCCTCATTCCCAACAGATTTGACCAGAAGGCATTCTTCCCCTTACTGCGGATCCTAAGCTTCCTGCTTTTCCTGGTGCCGCCGGGAATCCTTGGGACCCTGGTGTCCACCATGACCAATAATATTGCCCTCGCCTTCTACTCCATTGCAGCAGCCAATGGATTACTAAGCGGCCTGTGCCTATGGATTAGCGATGGGGTGTTTGGGAGGCTGGAGGTAAGGTAGCCGGAGCCTATAATCTTTTGCTGGAAACAACAAGGTATCGAAATGCCGCCAAGGCACCCAGGAGGGTCAGTAGGATTAGATATAGACGGCCCCCTTGGGAGGACCTTCGGTCCAGGTAGTTCCCGATCAACATCCCCGCCATAATGGGGGTAATCATGCCAAATCCAATTTTAGTGAGCAGGGCCAGGCTGGTCCAGGGGGACGGATCCTTCTTTGCCATTATTTTCACTCCCTCTTTGATTCTCTGAGCTCTGATAGGTAAACTTGATACTTCAAAAGGGGTATCGCTGTTGGTTACTATTAACAACGATACCCCTCCAATCATATAAACATTCCTACTTTTTTAATTGGACCACCTCAATATTTTTCGCCATCCCCAGCCAATCGATCTCCGGAGGATAGCCCTCGCTGTAGACCACCCTTGTGATCCCTGAGGTGATGATGAGCTTTTGACAGTCCTGGCAGGGCTGGTGGGTCACATAGAGGGTGGCCCCCTTTCTTTCCTCGGGGGAGGTCTCCAAGAGGCAATTGACCTCGGCATGGATGGTCCTTTTGCAATGGCCATCCAAAAGGTAACAGCCCTCTTCGTCGCAATGGGGCATCCCCGATGGACTCCCATTGTACCCCGTACCTTTTATTCGCTTGTCCTTGACCAGGATGGCACCCACATGGAGACGGGGGCAAGTGCTTCGCTCCTTCACCTGGTAGGCAATATCCATAAAGTAGCTATCCCAATCCTTACGCATCGTACTCTCCCTCAATATTTTCCTTTAACTGGTTTCTCTGGGTCGGTCAAAAGGATATAGAACCGTCCCTGTATATCACTTGGTCCCGAAGAGTCGGTCGCCGGCGTCTCCCAGACCGGGAACGATGTAGCCATGGTCATTGAGGGTCTCGTCCACCGCCGCTGCATAGATATCCACATCGGGATGAGCCTTTTGAACGGCTTGGATGCCTGCCCTCGCCGCCAAGAGGCACATGAATTTAATGTTCTGGGCACCCCGGTCCTTTAGGAATTGGATCCCTGCCACCGCCGAACCGCCGGTTGCCAGCATTGGATCCAGGAGGATGAGCTCCCGATCCTTTATATCCGAAGGGAGCTTGCAATAGTATTCCACCGGTTGTAGGGTTTCGGGATCCCTGTATAGGCCGATATGACCTACCCTGGCAGTGGGGATGAGTTTAAGCATGCCATCCACCATCCCCAGGCCTGCCCTCAGGATGGGGACGATGCCTACCTTTTTGCCGCAAATGGTTTTCGCCTTGGCCTTGCCCACCGGGGTTTCGATCTCGATCTCTTTTAAGGGTAGGTCCCTGGTCACTTCATAGCACATGAGCATGGCGATCTCTTCCACCAGCTCTCTGAATTCCTTCGCCCCTGTATTCTTGTCCCTTATGATACCGATCTTGTGCTGAATGAGGGGGTGTTCAAAAATCATGACATTTCCCATGTTACAACCTCCTTTATCGATTGTATTTTCTTTCAATATCTCCGATCTTATTCACCCGTCTTTCATGTCGTCCGCCCTCAAAGGATGTCTTTAGCCATACATCGACGATCTCCAGGGCAAGATCGGGGCCAATCACACGCCCTCCTAAGGCTAGGATGTTGGCATTGTTGTGCAATCTTGACATCCTTGCCGAAAAGGTCTCGCTGACCACCGCCGCTCGAATGCCCTTTACCTTATTGGCAGCTATAGAGATCCCTTGACCTGTCCCACATATTAAAATACCCCTGTCAAATTGCCCGTCGGCAACGGCTTCCGCTACTGGCAGGGCAAAATCGGGATAATCAACGGATTCTGTGCAATGGGTCCCAAAATCCTCTATCTCGTAATTATTGTCCAAAAGATACTTTTTAATAGTTTCCTTTAAATGATAACCGCCATGATCACTACCGATTGCTATTTTCATGGTCAACACCTCCAATGTTTTATGCAAAATCTAGAATATATTCTTCATGGGAGGGTGAAACTCCTTTTTTTATGAAGAAAAAAATTTAATAATTTTTGGTAATGCCTTTTTTAGGGCTGCCTCGATCTCCTGTGCCGTCTTTTGATATTCCTCCTTGGGAAGGGCATAGGGGTCTCGGATATCCAGGCTCCCCTCCTCCCCCTCCTGGGCAAATTCAAGAAGGGTAAAGACCCTGTCCTTTAGCTGGGGAAGGACCGCCAGGATCTGGTCCCTATGGGACTGGGTCATGGTTAGGATAAGGTCAGCATCCAGGAGCAGGTCTTCATCGGCTTGTCGGGCTCGGTGTTGGGAAATGTCAATATTTAAGTCCTCCATGGTGGCTATGGCGTTTTGGTGTGCCCCCTCCTCAAAAAATACCGCCAGTCCGGCGGACGCCACCTGTATGTCCTCTATATGGGATTGTTCCAATAGATGTTTAAGTAGCCCCGCCGCCATAGGGCTGCGGCATGTGTTTCCTGTACATACAAAGAGTACGGTCTTCATTGAAAAACTCCTTTACTGTATGGGATATGGGAAATGAGTCCCTGTTCCCTTATTCTAAACATAAATAATTCGATGGCCTGCTGCCTTGTTCATACGGTTGATGATCGCCATCCCTATGCCGTGGCTGTCTACCCCCTCAGCGAGTATGACATCCACCTGGTCCTCATCGCACTTTCGGAGCAGGGCGAATAGGTTGGTGGCGATGGTTTCGGGCTTGTCCCTTTCCCCCAGGGAATAGACGATACTACTTGGGTAGTACTCTAGATTCTCCTGGGTGGCCAGGATGCCCACCTTCTTCCCCTGGACCTGGTACTCCCTGGTCAAGCGATTGATCTTCTTGATGACCTCCTCCCGATCTCCCTGAACGATGGTCATGGGAGCCTTGGGGGCGTAGTGGGTGTACTTCATCCCCGGTGACCTGGGAGTGCTATCCCCTTGAAGGTCCTCCATGATCCCCGGGTCCACCGACACTTCACCCAAGACCTCCCTTAGGTCCTCATAGGTGATGCCACCCGGGCGAAGGATGGTGGGGATGGGGGTGGTGAGGTCCAATACGGTGGACTCCANNGCTGCGATGGGCAGGCCCGCCTCCCGGATCAGGGCCCGGGCAATGGGATGGGAGGGCATACGAACTGCCACCGTATCCAACCCCCCGGTTACCCTTAAAGGGACCTTGGAAGATTTTTTGAATATAAGGGTCAGGGGACCGGGCCAGTATGCCTCCATGGCTTTCTCAGCCAGGGGTGGGATCTCTTGGACCAATGGGTCCAGATCCTTCCTCTCACTTATATGCAGGATCATGGGGTTATCCGAGGGTCTGCCCTTGGCATGATAGATCCGGTCTACCGCCTGGGCATCCAGACCGTTTCCCCCTAAACCATAGACCGTCTCAGTAGGGAATGCCACCAGGCCTCCTTGCCGCAGTACTTGGGCCGCCTGTCTGATCTTTTCATGATCCCCATGGTCCCCTTGTAGTTTTAGTATTTGTGTTTTCTTCATTTGTGACACTTCCTTTATGGGGTAGAAGGTATAAAAGGTACAAGGTTGAAACATTCCTAATAGCCTCTAGATATTATACCAATGATGAAAGGAGGATGCCAAATATTATGCCCAAAATTATGCCAAATCCTGAAATTCTTCCCTTCCACATATTCCTGGACTGGGGGATGATCTCCTGGCAGGTGATAAAGAGCATGGCACCCCCTGCAAACCCCAGGCACCATCCGATGAATAGGGGGGAGATCTCACCCAGCATGGCACCGATAAGGGCGCCGAACCCCATGGGTAGGCCCGTCAGTATAGTGTACAACAGGACCCTCGCCCTTCCCATCCCACCGATGGATAGGGGGGTTGCCATGGCGATCCCTTCAGGGATGTTATGGATGGCGATGACGATGGCTAAACTCATCCCCAGTTTTGTGGTTGCCATATAGCCTGAACCGATGGCAAGCCCTTCTGGGAAGTTGTGTATTAGAATACCTACACCTATTAGTATCCCCGTTCTTACAAAAACTCCCCGACTTTTCTCCCTTTTTTTCTCCAGCCTTATGATGATCTCGTCGATTGCTGATATGGTGAGCACGCCGAAGAGGATGCCGAAGATGCCAAGGGGAAGGCCTACCATCATAAATGCCTGGGGTAGGAGGTCGAAGCAGACGATTGCCATCATTAGACCCCCGGATAGGCCCAATATGATGCTGAAGAAGCGCTTGGAAGGATTCCTAATAAGATAGGAGGATAGCCCTCCCAGCCCGGTTCCGAGCATCCCTGCCAAAAAACCGATGATAGCGATGGTGACGGTGGTGACCATTGCCTTGCCTCCTACATTAAAAGCTTAGCCATAGGAGCTAATAGCTTATTTTTATCCGAAATGCATACCTCTAAAAACAAAACAAAAAAGATGCCCTAGGACATCTTTTGTATGCGTATTCTACTTATTCATATGCGTAAAATCACAAGTTTAGTATTCTTATTCTGCCTTCCTTAGCTTCTCCGCCTGGTCGGTGGTGATAAGGGCATCGATCATCTCATCGATATCCCCGTCCAGGAAGGCTTCCAGCTTATACACCGTCAAGCCAATTCGGTGGTCGGTGATCCTCCCCTGGGGGAAGTTATAGGTTCGAATTCTCTCGCTTCGGTCCCCGGTGCCCACCTGGCTCTTTCGGCTCTCAGCGATCTCCTCCTCCTGCTTTTGCTGCTCCATCTCCAGGAGTCTGGCCTTCANNACCACTAGTCCGGTAGGAAGGTGGGTGATACGGACGGCGGAGTCGGTGGTGTTGACATGCTGACCTCCATTCCCGGAGGCTCGAAACACATCCACCCTTAGGTCGTTTTGATTGATCTCGATATCCACATCCTCTGCCTCAGGCAGTACGGCAACGGTGGCCGTAGAGGTGTGGATCCTCCCTCCGGATTCGGTGACAGGGATCCTCTGCACCCGGTGCACTCCGCTCTCGTATTTTAAGCGGCTATAGGCGCCTTTCCCCTCTATGAGGAAGATGATCTCCTTTACTCCACCGGTGTCCGGGATATTGGAGCTCATGGTCTCCACCCTCCATCCATTTCGCTCGGCATAGCGGGTATACATCCTGAGCAGGTCCCCTGCAAATAGGGCTGCCTCGTTTCCGCCTGCACCGCCACGGATCTCGACAATAACATTCTTTTCATCGTTGGGATCCTTTGGTAGCAGAAGGATCTTTAGCTCCTCCTCCAACTCTTCCTTCTTTCCCTGGAGGTCTGCCAGTTCGGTCTCCACCATCTCCTTGAATTCCTTCTCCAGCTTATCCTGTAGAAGCTCCTTGGCATCGGAGATCTCATCCACCACCCTCTTGTACTCCTTGTATTTCTCGACGATGGGCTCTAAGTGGGAATGCTCCTTCACCAACTTCTTCCACTTGATCTGGTCGGCGATGATATCTGGATCGCTGATCTCTTTACTCAGCTGATTATATTTTTCAAATAAAAAATCTAATTTTTCCAACATGTGGATCTTCTCCTCCATCTAATACATGTCATTCAACCACAAGCAGTCTGTTGCCCTCTATAAATGAGGCCGAAACCTTCCCACCCCACAGGCCAATGTCCCACTTGTGAAGCAGGAAAGTTTGGACCCTTGCAAGCAAATGAATATATCTTTCCTTAGAACAAATTATATCACTAAATGGGCCCATCGTCTAGTATCTCTCAAAGCAGGGGCTCTATTCCTTCTAAAATGATTCTTGCCTTATTCATGCGGGCATTCACTGCATCTAATACTTCCGGCTGATCCTTAAATTCCTCATAGGATCTTAAAAAACGCTCTTCTAGTGTCACCCTTCTATCCTCAATGATAAGCTTATCCGCTAGATATACGATCGCCCTTTCATCCAATGCTTCTACAGCATCCACGCTGATATCCATATGTTCTTCCACAATACTTGCTACCTTTGAATACCCCATATTTCTTAACCATTCAGCACCAAGCCCTATATGGTTCCTCCTATGTCTTGCTATATCATGGAGTAAAGCGCCGGCTTGTACTAATTTCTTATCCAAACTATGGCCCGCTGCTTGAATCCTTTCGGTGAGTTCTACTGCCAGCTCGGATACTGCAATCGAATGTTGGATGACCCAGGGGTCGGTCCCATAGAATTTTAATAGCTCAAAACATTGCTCTGAATCGGGGATCCCCATATTGCTCAAATATTCTTTGATCCTTTCATAATCCTGGGGTGTATCCACATCCATTAAGATCCCCCTATCCGGCACGGAACATTCTATCCTATCACCCATTAGTCCTTCCATGGCACCCCTTAACCCATCCCTTCCACTGTGGTTAAGGATCCAAGGGATACAATCGGCTGAGAACAGGACGGGATGACCATGTTTCCCCCTATACATGGGCTGTACAAGTTTCCCGCCCCTATCCTCTATGGCTTTTTTCATCTCTATAAGACTAAAGGGTCGAAATAGGGGGATATCACCAGGTGTGAAGAAGAATTGATTGCATCGATCTTGCAAATATTGAATACCTAATTTTGCCGAATCAAACATCGTTGTTGTCTGATAGTCCTGGTTTTTTATGAAATGGATTTCTCTGCCCATTAAATAGCTTTCTATATCTTCCGCTCCATTGCCTACTACTATAACGATCTCTTCAATGCCTGCCTCCTCGAAAGAGTGCACAACATGGCCAATAATGGTATATTCCCCCAATGGAAGTAAAGGTTTAAACCTTCCCATTCGGGAGGACATCCCTGCCGTCACGATCAGGGCTGCCGTTTTATTGGTATTCTTATCTCCCCTTATCCCTCGATCCATGCCTAAAACCCTCTTTCTGAGTTTATATTGGTTACAAATACTTATGATTCTATTTTATTATAGCATTTATGGCCTTTGCCATGCATCTAAGGGTAGATCCCATGATCAATCATATGGAATAACTTTCCCTCCATTTAGATGATGAGTACGAAGCCTGTATAGATCAGAATACATAGGATGGAGCTTAATACCACGACATTTGTGGCGATACTCGCATTCTCCTCGGTGCTATAGTTGGAAAATAGCAGGGGCACAGAGTTGGATGGAGGTAGTATGAGATAGGTAAACCAGGCATAGTCAAAGAGTGGATCAGAGTGGATGAATCTATCCAGTATGAGGTATTTAACCAATCCACCAAGTAGGAGCATGGCTGCATATCGTATGACAAGGATTTTAACGCTCTCCCGAATATAGGTCCTATTGAGCTGTAGATCATACCCAAGGATGATAAGGATTAGGGGGGAGACAATGGTGCCCAATAGGTCTAGGGTGGATACAAGTCCATTGTATAGAATGTTTTGGGAGATAATATCCCTTAATCCAGATATATTCAAAATCAATCCGGATAATACTGCAATGATAAAGGGACTACGAATAAAATCCTTAAAGACGGATGTCGAGAACCTCTCCCCTGAAAAATGATACTTTAATAGGATCACCAGGACGAACCATATGAAAAGTTCGTTCCCAATGTTTAACACTGAAAATGTAGGCAGGGCCTCCATGCCAAAAACCGCAATAAAAAGGGGTATGCCCATGGTGCCAAAGGATAGACCAGGTGTCAAAAATGGAAGGGTGGGGCTGGATATCCCCTTTAGATCCTTTATCAGATAAGTAAAGACCAGCAGTAGACAAAAAAAGAGGATATTTACTGCAGTCAATCCAAGTACTTCTATCTTGATCTCCATATGGATGAAGATGATGAATAGGAGGGCCGGTAAGGCGATATCCAGCACTAATTTTTTCATCTCATCCATGGTTTCCTGCTTAATAAGCCCCTTTTTCTTGAATATAAAACCCAAAAAAATTAATATAAATACTGGCGTGATCTTTGATATAATTTCTCCCATAAATTAGACTCCTCAATGATGTATTTTTTTTGATAATTATAGCTATCCCCCATTCCGAGGGATAGCTATATGGCTTTAATATTTCTCAGGATATATTACAACTTTTAATGCTTTGCCCGCTCTCAACAGCTCAAGGCCTTCCTCATACTTGCTTAAGGGTAGGGTATGGGTGACAATTTCTTCGAGGGGCAAGATACCGCTCTCTATGATCCTTGCGGTCTTTTCAAAGTAATATTTGCCTAAGAAGCCACCATAAATTTGAGCTTCCTTACGGACGATATCTCCCAGTCGAATGGGTGGCCTAGCTGTCTCATCATGGCCGAACATTAGGACTTTGCCATTCGGACGGATCATGTCTATGGCATCCTGGAGCAAATGTCCTACCGCCTCGATGCAGCAATCTACGCCGAGTCCATCGGTTTGATCCAAACAAGCCTGCTTAACATCCTCCTCCAGTGGATTTACAACATGGGTGGCGCCGCATTTTAGGGCTTTATTTCGACGATACTCATGGGGTTCGGACACGATGATGCGTGTTGCCCCATTTGCCTTTGCCATTGAAGCAAATAGAAGTCCCATGGGTCCTGCCCCCAGGATACAGACGGAATCTCCTACCTGTATATTGAGCTTTTCAATGGCATACCCCACACAGGACAATGGTTCTGCTAAAGCTGCAAGCTCATATGGTGTATCCTTGGCTATTTTAAAGACGGAATGGGCTGGAACGCAGGTATAGCTGGTAAGGGCTCCATCCTGGAATAGTCCCCGGGTTAATCCATGCTCAAAATATGGTGTTCCTTGCTGACAGTAAAGAGTTGTACACATCTCTGGACGGTCGCTGCGACAATGCTGGCAATTTCCACAGGGGGGATGAGGGTCGACGATCACTTTATCTCCCGGCTTTAACCAGTCTACCTTACTGCCTACCTCAACAACTTCTCCCGAGTACTCATGGCCAAAGATAATATCTGGTTTTGCAGGATGCAATTGGGGATCCATTAGTATATGGAGATCGGTACCACAAATCCCTACGCCAAGCACTTTAATCAGTACATCGTCCGGGTTCTGTATAGTAGGTTTGGGTCTTTCCTCGTAGGCATAGACACCCGGCCTTTTATAGATAATCGCTTCCATGGTTTCTTTCAAACTTATCTCCTCCCTTTTTAAGATAATTATTTGCTAGTAAGGAATTCACCTATTTACTAATCAAAGTGTACTCCAATTGAATGGGTTTTTTCTGTTCATAGGAATCCTTAGCCGCCTTGGCTAATAGGACTGCAATCTCTGCATCCTTTGCTGTAGCTGGGGGTTCTGTATCCTGCTTTATGGTATTTATAAAGGCAAGTATTTCTTCTACAAAGGATTCAGGATATCTTTCCTTATAAAAATATAGGTTCCTGTCCATGTGCACCCCATGTTCATCCAACAATGATACTTGGGTTTCCGGCTTATTTAAGGTTGATAGGGAGCCTTTGGAGCCAAAGACTTCTATCCGCTGATCATAACCATAAACAGCCTTCCTACTATTATTGATGCAGCCCAGCGCTCCACTTTTAAATTTTAATGAAATCATGGTTGTGTCTACATCGCCAATCCCCCTTATCTCTTCGCTGACTAAGGAGTTTGCCAACGCATGTATTTCAATGATCTCATCATGCATAACATAGCGTGCCATATCAAAATCATGTATGGAGGTATCGAAAAAGAAGCCCCCACTATTCTTTAGATACTCTAGGCTTGGTGGATCAGGGTCTCTGCTGGTTATACAGAGTATCTGTGGCTGACCTATTACGCCTTGTTGTACCAAATCGCTTACTTTTTTGTTAGACGGATCGAACCTTCTATTGAAGCCGATCATGAATTTTATTTGGGATTCTTTAATCCGTTTTAAGCTCCGTTCAATGCCCTCCATGTCTGAGGCAATAGGCTTTTCACAGAATATATGCTTATTCGTTGAACATGCCTTTTCAATCATCTCCTCATGGGAACTTGTGGAGGAGGCGATGATCACCGCATCGATCTCCCTATCTTCAAAAATTTTATCACAATCGGTATAACATTGAACCCCATGAATGTTTATGTCATCAAGGTTCTCTTTTACCGGATCTGAAATTGCCACGACTTGTGCCTCAGGTATATGATTCACTATGTTTTTGCAGTGCAACCTCCCTTGGCGACCGGCACCAAGGATTCCAATTCTAATAGGACTCATTGTTGTCGCCCCCGATTCTATTTTTTCTATTCATTCATGTTATCTGCTATTGAAGGATCCTACTAAAACTATTTGCTTAAGAAGTGATGTTTCCTTTCGTCCAGTAGTACGGCTCCAACGATAACCAAACCCTTAACTACCTGCTGCAATGAGGGGTCAATCTGCAGCATGGTCATACCATTGGATAGGATTCCCATTATTATGGCACCGATGATGGTCCCCACAATGGTTCCAATACCCCCTGCAAAACTGGTTCCACCTATTACAGCTCCTGTAATGGCATCCATCTCATACCCAACACCGGATGCGGGCTGGCCTGCTAATGTCCTGGATGTTAGAACAATTGCCGCAATACCGGTTAATGCCCCTGCTAGGGTATATACAAGGGTCTTATTCCTCTTTACATTGACACCTGATACAACGGCTGCAGTCTCGTTACTACCTATGGAGAACACCGATACTCCAAACTTGGTTTTATGCAATATGATGTAGGCAATAATAGCTGCAAATGCAAGGATATAGATGGGAAAAGGTACCCCAAATAATACCCCTCTACCGATATAGTTAAAATGTTCAGTGAATCCATTGATAGGTTTTCCGTCGGATATAATAAGAGCAAGTCCTCTGGCGGTTGCCATCATACCCAGGGTTGCAATAAAAGGAGGAATTCTACCAAAGGAAATGACCAACCCATTTAGGGTTCCTAATGCCCCGCCTGCCAGAATGGGGGTTAATAGTGTGACGATAAATGGAAACTCACCGGCTCCACTACCATTTGCCGCTGGATGTGCTAGAGAAGCACATATGACCGAACATAGGGCGATTACTGATCCACCGGATACATCGATCCCTCCGGATATAATGGTAAAGGTTACCCCTAATGACATGATGGCAATGGGTGTTTGTTGTCGTAGGATATTGGATAGGTTTCTATAGGTCAAAAATTCTGGTTTCAGTAATGTCATGATTAAACACATTCCTAATAATATTAGAAACAAACCATACTTCTCAAAAAACCTACTTCTTTTTTCTTTAGCACTAAGATAAACTTCCTTTGTGTTCATACGATCACTCCTTTTCCATTGCTCCTGTGGCATACATAAGTATTTTTTCTTGACTAGCTTCTTCTGCATCTAAAAAACCGGCAATTCTACCTTCACTAACAACCATTATTCGATCGCTCATTCCCAATATCTCCGGAAGTTCAGAGGAGATCATGATAATGGCTTTCCCCTCTTGGGCTAACTTGGATAGTAATCTATGGATCTCGGATTTTGCACTTACATCAATCCCTCGTGTTGGCTCATCAACAATTAGTATGTTCGGCTCGCTTAGCAACCAGCGTCCGATTAAAGCCTTTTGTTGATTCCCACCTGATAGGTACATTATTTTTTGATCCACCGAAGTTGCTCGAATATCCAATAGGTCTTTCATCCTATTGGCTTCCTTTAAATTTTTCTCTCTCTTTATTAAAATCCCATTCTTAATCTTTTGCATGGCTGATATGCAAATATTAATGCAGACACTAAGGGATAAAAAGCATCCGCTCTCCTTTCGATCCTCAGTTAAAAAGGCTATGCCATTCTTAATAGCATCCCTTGGATTTTCGATATTCACTTTTTTACCATAAATGTAGAACTCGCCCCGCCTCTTTCTCCTTATGCCGAATATTAATTCCATGATCTCTGACCGACCTGACCCCATCAGTCCAGATACACCCAGAATTTCTCCACTTTTTAGATTAAAATTAATATCCTTTATCTTATTACCATCGCTTAACCCTTCAACCCTAAAGATTTCTTCCCCAATCTTTGCTTCTGCCTTTGGAAACAATTGTTTTATTTCACGACCAACCATCATCTCTATCAGCATGTTTTGATCAACTTTTTCGGTTTCCACCGTTTTTATATACTGTCCATCCCTATAAATAGAAATATAATCGGTAATGGTAAATATCTCATCCATCTTATGTGAGATATATATAACGGTTATTCCTCTCTTTAATAACCGCTCGATAATTTCAAAAAGCTGCTTTACTTCATTTTCAGTAATTGCTGAAGTAGGTTCATCCATAATGATTAAATCAGAGTTGTATGAAACAGCTTTTGCAATCTCACACATTTGTCGGTTGGACATGCTAAGATGTTTCATTTTAACCCTTGGATCGATATTGATAGAGAGTTCCTCAAATAGTTCCTCGGTTTTTTTGATCATATCTTTCTTATTCAGTATAGGTAATTTATCATAGAGCAACTCTTTGCCAAGAAAAATGTTTTCCGCCACAGTCAAGTCCAATACTGAGCTTAATTCTTGATGTATCATCGCAATACCTGAGCGTAAGGCGTCATTGGGGCTTTTAAAATGTCTTTCCTCACCCTTAAAAATGATACTACCGGAATCCTGTTTATATATCCCCTGTAAAATCTTCATCAGGGTTGATTTCCCAGCACCGTTTTCCCCTACTACACCATGCACTGTTCCCTTTTTTACACATAATTGGACCCGATCTAAAGCAACAACTCCCGGAAATGTTTTTGTGATATCTTTCATTTCAAGAATATATTTTGAATTATCCATAATAGCCCCCCATAAATAATCCTAAACTTTAAAAACTGCGAGATAATTATTGTTGCGGGTTGTAACATAATATTACAACCCGCTTTAATATTTTGCTTTATTAGTTCTTCCGGATTTTACGATAATGAAATTTCTTTATTACTTATACTTCTCTGCGTCCTCGGGATAGACTATTACATCCTGTATCACAACATCTTCAGCTGATCCATCTTTGATTAGTTTCATTGCTAATTCTAGTGATCCTTCAGCAATGGCAGCAGCATCTGCATACATGGTTACATCTAAGCTTCCATTCTCTAGATACTCGATTGCATCTGGTGTACAGTCAATTCCAGCAATAATATAGTCATCTACTTTTCCTACATCTTCTAGTGCTAGTATGGCTCCTATAGCCATTTCATCATTGCTCGCAACGATTGCATCGATTTCGATGCCAGCTTGAAGCCAGTTTTCCATGATTGCCATACCTTGATCCCGTTGCCAGTTACCTGACTCTTCTGCTACCAGTTCAATGTCTGGATATTTTTCAATGACTTGTTTGTTTCCATCAATACGCTCGGTGGCTACTAAGGTTCCCAACTCTCCTACCATCATAGCAACCTTTCCTTTTCCACCTAATAATTCGACAACAGCCTCCATTTGATCGATTCCAGTTTTAACGGAATCCTGTAAGCAGCGAGCAGTAGCCTCTTCAATTCCCTGTTGGATGGCAACATAGTAAACCCCTGCTTCTTCAGCTTGTAAAGCTAAGGATCTTGTGGCTTCAACCTCCACCGGTTTTACACATACAGCGTCATAGCCTTGTGTGATCCAGTCCTCTACAATCGCCATTTGGGTTTGTACATCGGACTCGCCATTTCCTAGAGTCACTTCAACATCTGGGTTGGCTTCATCCCACTCTTTAACAGCATCAATCATATAGGAAACCCACTTATCATTAAAATCGTTTACGGCAAATCCAATTCTAATGACATCTCCGGTTCCCTCTCCGTTTGCTTCTCCTTCACCACTTGTTGACTGTCCGCACCCTAGCACTAGTCCTACAAGGAATACCATGGTGACAAACAAAATAACAACCTTTTTTTTCATTTTTTTCCCCCTTATTATTAATTTTATTTTGTAAATTCACATCCTATTGGAGCTTTATCTAAGGATTATTTTTTAGATAGTGCACCAATAGATATGTGAAATTTTACACCAACATAATGTCTTTGGCAGTTTAGCTGCTTGCTATTATCTTAAAGACATACATTTATAGAAGAGCCCTATTCGCATAAAACTAATACAGGAAAACCTTTTTAACATGGTACTCCTTAACATGGATGATATGATCCCTAATCAATTTTTCTGCTAGATTAGCATCATCATTTTTAATTGCCTCTAGAACTTTTCTGTGTTGTCTTAGGGACATTCGCTGCCTTTCGACATCACTTACTGAGAAGAATGCAAAACGATTTATTTGATCATAGATACCATTTAGGAGATTTTCTAATTTTGGATTTTTAGCTCCGCTAATCAAAATATGGTGAAATTGTATATCGTATTCTACGGATTGATCATAATCCCCAGAGTTTAATGCCTCCTCTAAAGCGTCTAGATTCTTTTCCAATGTTTCTATCACTTTTTCATCCTTCTTAAGTGTGCAAAGCTTAGCAGCCATACCCTCCAAAGCTTCCCGAACCTCACTTATATTGATAAAATCCTCAAAGGTGAGATTGGAAACAAATACACCTTTCCCGGGTATAAACTCGGTCAACCCCTCACTTGTCAACCTCTTTAGTGCCTCCCTAATAGGGGTACGGCTCACTCCAAGTTGCTCACTTAGCTGTCGTTCAACCAGTAGTGTGTTCGGTTCTATCCTGTTTTTTATAATTAAATTTTTGATCTGATTGTATGCGATCTCATGTTTGTTATTTTCTCTTTGATCTACCATCAGTTTTATTGACATCTTGAACCTCTTTCTTGCATATCCTTAATTTTTTAAAAACCTAACATATCTAAATGCTTACCGATATGCCTGATAATATTTTGCTCTAATTTTTCTTCCTCTTGGTGAAGGGTGTCAAATAATTCCTTTCTAAATAGGTCTTCATTGTTCTCATAAATCCCCAGTATAAAGCCGTAGGTGATATGGAGCAATTGTCTGGAATCATCCAGGTCTAATAATGAACCTAGATCCTCATCCGAAAGCTCAGCCAAGTCCTTTATCCTGGCTAGATCTGCAGTTACATGATAGAACTCCTTGGATTGTTCAAAGCGGGTGATGGCATACTCATGAATCCTTCTATACAGGTCTGGATTTTTTTCAGCAATCACTCTGATGGCCTCTAGCCAGTTGGTCCCTGATGTTTTTATGTGCAGTCTCCTTTGGGTATGTTTTCCAATGATGTCAAACAGGCTAAATTTATCACTACCTGAGTGTATGCTTATTTTGTAACCGAAGTGGTCGGCAATCTTTACATGGGCAATCAAGTCCTTTTCAAAGGCATGGATATCACCGATATAGTCGATCCCCTTTTGGAATTCGCCCACGAATCTAGGTGCCATGCTTGTAATGTTTATTCCCCTTCTTCTCAGCTCCTCGGCGACCAAGAAATGTCCATGGATAGTTGTAGGCTCGGCTGTTTCATCCAGTGAGACCTCAAAATCGATGTCCCTCTCAGCATTTTTAATATATCTATTGTAGATCTCTTGGATAAATTCGACGGCTTCTCCATATAGCAGTACATTTTCCCTCAAGCCTTCCCTTGAAAACTCAACGGTACCGTCCCCTACGGAGAATTCCTTTTGAAGATAGTAGTCCTCATAGTACTCCCTAATCTGTGAGGGCAGACTCCCATACCTTTCCTCTTCTGAAGAGGAGTGGTCAATGCCTAATCGTTCGGAGCAGTCCAAGGTAATCATGGTGTACCCCTGTTCGATGGCGTACTTAATGTCAGGCTCATCCTTTAGATGGTCGCCATCCGCACCAAAGCCTCCCCTATACCCTTCTTGGAGTACGGCGTAGGATACATCATCTAAAACATCTCGGTAGGTCCTACCTGTTAGATTTAGCTCCCTCTTACTCTGCTGTGCAAGTATGGGTTTGATGTCACGATCCTGAATGGTCTTTATATGGGCAGGGGTTACAATGCCCAGTCGATCCCCCAGTCCCATGGTGGCTACATCTCTACCAAAGGCCCTTGGCTTTGTAAAATCTAAATACCTATTAATGACAAGACGGTTGGGATGGCTTAAGGGGCAAATCTTATAGCCATTTTCTATTCTTCCATCCAGCTCATCAAATATCTTGCCTCCACCGTAGGAGATCAACATTTTTTCCCCATGTAGTTTTGCCATAAATAGTTCACATTGGTCTAAAAGGTTATAGGAGCTTTCATAAACTTTAACATCTTCTCTGTCAATATTAAGATCCTTGCATAGTTGATTGATTCTATTTTCGTCCATCCTTTTCATAATCCCTTGGTTATTATTTGCTTGTAATAACCTTCCTCCTTCTATCATTTTTAGTATAGAATGACCCTTTAAATTACCCTATCCGATGTCTGCTTTTGAAATCCCAGACTACTACACTACTACTATTTGTCTAGGTCTTTTATAATTTTTCAAATACACCAATCCTTGGAAGCTCATCAACGGACTTCCAACCCTCGCTCATCGGCTCTCTTAGGAAGGGTTC